>JAEEGL014370104.1_pt1 | contig 10814 bp, 4 predicted proteins | sample 9134231 | NCBI WGS metagenome assembly JAEEGL01 (sample SAMN16246548, study PRJNA631951) | gut metagenome | biome: gut microbiome; feature: rumen; material: fiber-attached | host: Bos | place: Iran: Karaj | collected 2018-10
ACCTCTTCGAGACCACATTCCAGCGCGAGGCTACTTCTGACCTCACCGGTGAGCGTGGTTCTTTGATGGGCGCTATCCAGGGTCTTCTCCTCGCTCAGTACGAAGTGCTCCGCGAGAACGGACACTCTCCCTCTGAAGCTTTCAACGAAACTGTTGAGGAACTCACACAGAGCCTTGGACCTCTATTTGCCAAAAACGGTATGGACTGGATGTATGCCAACTGCTCTACTACAGCACAGCGCGGCGCATTGGATTGGTTCCCCCGTTTCCACGACGCCATCAAACCCGTGGTACAGAAACTTTACGAAAGCGTAAAATGCGGCAACGAGGCTCAAATCTCTATTGATGCCAACTCTAAACCCGACTATCGCGAAGGTCTTGAAAAAGAACTCAAAGCTCTCCGCGAAAGCGAAATGTGGCAAACAGCCGTAACAGTACGCAAACTACGCCCTGAAAATAATTAGTATATTAGTTGTTTCCATAGATAAACCGCAGCCTACATTGATTTTTCAAATGTGGGTTGCGTTTTTTTTATACTAAAACCATTTGTCCACTTATAATAATCATTTATCCACCTTGGTATTAGGCTATTGTTGTATCTTGCGACACCAAAACAAAGGAATACAAGTTTACGATAATTGTCTCATAAAGTTAAATACCAAAAACCCCGTTGGCAAAGATTCCAACGGGGTTTTTTATTAATATTCAACAATTTAAAATGCTATTTAATTTTCTTGCCCCAAAGGGTGTAAGTAAGTTTCCAATGCGTACCGGCAAACACAAGTGTTACATTGCCTTTTTCCCAATCGAGCTCACGCTCAACGCATACTATCACAGAGCCAGTTGAATTGGGCAGATTTTCAGATGTTAGGGTAAGCCATTTTTTTGCGGCGTCGAATGTCCAAGTGCCTTTTAATGCGCCCGACATTGTGCCATCGGCATTTAAAACAAGGTTTTCAGCCTCGGGTTCGTCTTGTTTGCCATAGTTGTAGCCAAGGTTGATAAGTTCGTATTCGCCTGCAATTTCGTTTTTGGTGATTTCGGTGCTGTATCCGCCTGATGCCACATTAGCATAACGTTCGGGCAATGCAATAGGCCAAAGGTTGTCGGGCTCTTCGGGCGAACTGGGACACCATACCAACTTGCGCACTTGCCCCATCATCAATGCATTAGAATATTGATTGCCGCCCACATTTGCAGGAAATCTGCCTTGCGACATATAAAACCACTCTTTGGTCTGTTCGTTTTGAAATACAGCGCAGTGCGAAATTCCAACCCATCCGTAGCCGTCTTTAAACTTGTAGGGATGTGTAACAATGGGGAAAACCTTATTGGCCTCGTCGCCGGCGGTAAAGTTTGCGCCACGATTGGTCAGGTAAGGACCTTCGATATTTTGCGAACGCACCACGCGGGTGTTGTAAGGCACATCAAGACCGTCCCACGCCATAAATAAGTAGTAATAACCATCTTTGTAGATAATTTCGGGAGCTTCGGCAGCCTGCCAGCGCGACAATCCTCGGGTGGCAATGCGTTTGCCATACCGAGCTTCAAGGTCGGTGGCATTGTCGGCGTAGGGTTCGCCAAGACCTATTAAATCTTTGCTGTTAAACGCTTTACCAGTTACGGGATTAATCTCTAAAAGGGCAAAACCCGAATGCCACGAACCGTGTATCAGATAGTGCTTGCCATCGGGACAAACTATGTAAGTGGGGTCGATGGCGTTGTAATAAAAATAGCCGTCCCAATTATTTTTGTTAACACGCTTATAATCGACACCTTTATCCGACGAAGAAGTAGTTACATAACCTAAATCTGTCCAAGCAGAAGGACCTCCTGCTGGGTCGGTTGTCTCCATCACACCAATAAAAGCACGCTCGGTCCAAGTGCCGTCGTAGTTGGCATCACCTGCTTTGCCGTTACCTATAAAGTTGTCGCATATTACTGAATAATAAAGTCTTACCTTACCATCAACCACACGAGCGCACGGAGCCCAGAAACCTTCGGCAATGTCGGCTTTTTTAATTTGGGGCAGACCCATACGCGAGCGAATAGCGTTGAGCGAGTCGGCAGCCCACTGCGGGTATTCGTTCATAATGCCAGGAATCCATTCCCAGTTTACAAGGTCGTAAGAGCGTTTGCCCTGAAAATGTTTTCCGTTGGTGTTTTTGAGATGTTCGTTGCCGTACGACGCGTCGGTGCCAAACATATAGTACATACCGTTGTAAAAGAAAACCGTAGGGTCGTGAGTGTTGGCAAGATTCCACTTAGAGTGGTTTTCCCACCCTGAATACGAAGCATAATTGTCGTTGTACACTTTGTTTGGGATAACAAAATCGGGATTTTGCGGCAACTCCGACGGGTTATCTTTTTTTGTGGTGTCGATATTGGGCATTGGCAGTTCGCCGTTGCCATTATCGTCCTTGCTGCAAGCTGTAATCAATGCCGCCGACATCAATGCAGCTATTGTAAAAAGTTGTTTTTTTCTCATAATCGTAAAATATTAAAAAATTCCCTGCCAAAGATACGACAGGGAATTCATAAATCAATCTATTTTATTTACAATATGCTAAATAATCTACTTTCCTGCTTCGTAGGTGGCTTTAACATCAGCAGCGTTGGGAACAGTAGAAGAAACTGTTACTTCTGAATACATACAAGGTAGGTCAGAATCACCCCAGCCATTGGTTTGCGCACCTCCGATGGCAAAGAAATTGATATTTGCCAAGTCGTCGATAAATCCAGTGGTTGAATTGCCATCGCCTCCATCGGGAGTACATGTGCTAATTACTTCGCCGTCAACATAAAGGGTCAAATCGTCTTTTGCAACTGTTGCTACCACATAGTGCCAATTGTCGTTGCCGTTGAGCCAGTCGTTTTCTACCGACCAGGTTGCAGCCAAGGGGCTGTCTACATATCCTGCGTAATTAACTAAAAGCTGACCCTTATGGCGGAAGATGTAGTACAACCATTCAGAATTAACATCACCGTTTTTAACCATAAATACGGGCGACCATTCGTTGATAACAGCCTTGCCGTAGTTTTTAATCCAGAAAGATATTGTTACACGTCCGGCTGAGGCACATGCGTTGATTTGGTCGGTGGGCAAAAGAAGATAGTTTTCGCGAACTGCTACGTTGTCGGTATTGTTTTTATACACTACGCCAAACTTAGAATCGTTGACAAACTCGCCATTACCAACAATTACGCCAAATACCTTGTTGCCACCAAATGCGCCATCAATCGAGAGGTCTTTACCATCAGAAGTTTTGTACGATACAGTAAACTTACCGTCGGCATCTACCTTAGAGATTGTAAGAGTTGCATTGTCGAGTGCGATGGGTTCGTTGTTGTTTTGTATGCCATTAACCACAAGCTTGCAAAGAGCAGCAGGGTCGGCACCGGGGCAATAATTTACTTTTGAAAGGTCGGTTTCAATCTCCAAAGAAGAAATCTCCAAAGGAACAACTTCAAACTCAAGTTCTGCCTTAACATTCTCTTGGAATTTGCCGGCATAAGTGGTGTTGTAGTATACCGAGAGAGTCTTTTTGCCAACGGTAGACATATCGGGAATCAATGTTGCGATAACGTCTGATGTTGTAAGATCTTGTTCACGGATTTCGCCGTCTACTTCGTAGGTTACTTTGATTTTTACCTGTTCCAAAAGATTGTCGTAAGTTGTACCAAATGTAACAGTTTCAGGACCTTCGATTGTGAGCGACTTGATTTCAGACTCCTTGGGAACAACGCTTGCAGAATAGAAATCAGAAGTCTTTACATATTCCACATTTCTAAGGGTGAAATTGGCGATATATCCACCAAAGTTTTCGAGGTTGGGATCACATCCTGCTCCAATCACCAATTGACCTTCGTTCAACTTGGAAAGAATGCTCTTGATATTTGCACCCTGCTCTGGAGTAAGTTCGTGAGCAACTGATTTGATACCATTAACATAAATGCAGACTTCAGCTGTAGAATAAACATAGTCGAAGTGATACCATTTGTTGCAGTTGGCATCGTTTAATCCTGAAAAATAGTTGTATGGATTGTCGTCGGCAGTACCGCCCATCTTATTGCCGCTAACCCATGCGCCACCGGGGAAATATGCGTCGTAGGGGTCGCCAACACGCTGAATAAAACCGATAGTACCATCGAAATAGGCGTATGCTCCACCAGCTGTTACCACTTCAGAAGCCGCAGTGTTACCAATGCCAAATACATAGTTCCAGTCTGAACCGTTTACCGTAGGATAGGCATCAAAAGATATTGTGGCTACATCTTTGAAAGAGATTTTATCTTTGAGCCAGCCATCTTTTTTGAGGCTTACAAAGTTGCCGTTTTTGCCACCCTTTCCGGTTTCTATCAAAAGAATCTCCTTTGTGAGCATTTCAGCTCCACCGTGAAATTCAAATGCATCGGCATCTTTTACAAGGTCGATAAGCAAACCGGGAACATCGTCGCTTATAAGTGCATTACGCGCTGCTGCTGCCGAAATACTATCCTGTGTCCAGCCAGGTACTTCTATATCATATAGTTCGCCTTTGTAACAGCCTGTTAAGCTAACTGCGGCAATACTTGAGGCTACAAATGCCGCTGATAATATTCTATTGTTTTTCATAATAATTCAATTTTAAAAAATTGGTTTAAAATTTTATTGAACTCCTATTCCTTTAACAACATTATGAACGCTTAAATTATGAGCGGCTTCTTCGCCACGGTTGGCGGAGTTGCCTTTGAGGTTAGAGTTTGCATTCATATTGAATGTAGTGATAGGCAGATACTCGTGTCCGGGTGCCCAGTGAGAAAACGGGTCGTCGTCGGCAAAGTCGGGAGAATCGGGAAGAACGCCAACTTTTGTATCGTCGTTCCAATATGTGCAACCGTGTTTGCGAAGCTGAGCCTTGCGACCTTCGTTGTAGAGCCATCCCCAACGGATAATATCTTGCATACGACCGTGTTCGCAGCCAAATTCGGTGGGACGTTCTACATTGGCAATCTGCTCAAAGAGTGCGTCGGCATTAGCAAAATCCTCAGCTTTTAAATTTTCAAGACCTGCACGAGAACGAACCTGATTAATCCAATCGATAGCCTGCTGAGTGGGACCCGAAATTTCGTTTTCGCATTCAGCAGCGCGGAGCAATACGTCGGAGTAACGCATCAAGCGGAGATTTACACCGCACGAAAGACCTGCGGCAGCCACCTGTGCATAAATATTTTCGCGAGCTGTGGTGTGTTTTGCAACAGAAATGCCTTTGCGAGTTCCAGTGGTTACATGCTTATTGTATTTTACGGTAAACGCCTTGTTTTCAAAACCATTCATTGTGTTGTAATCGTCTTCGTAAGAAATCAATGTCCAATAAAGACGTGGGTCAACAGTTCCGTTTTTGGTAGTTTGACTCTTGAATGTTTGATAGAGCCAAGGAGTAGCGGCGAGGTCGTTCCAGCCAAGAATGTCGCCATTGCCAAATACGGTTTCGAGAGCCTGACCTTGGGTAGACGACTTAGAGTTGTTGGCAGCAGTCCACTCCATATCAGAGCCACCTACGCCGTAATCGAGGAACTGAACTTCCCAAAGGCTTTCGGCTGTATTTTCAACAGTAGAGCGGAAGTTGTCGCCATAATCGGCGTTGAGTTCATAATGTCCGTATGTTCCAGCCATAATCTCTTTAAGAACAGCAAGCGCATCGGCATATTTGTGACGGAACATCAATGTACGAGCGTAGTATCCAGCAGCAGCACCGCAAGTGGCACGTCCGCTTGCCCATTCGCCACCTTCATCACGCGAGGGAAGAAGTTCCATAGCCTCTTTGAGGTCTTTTTCCACTTGGTCAAAAATCTCATCTTGAGTGTTGGTAGATGCCATAAGGTCGTTGATAGATACGGCATTAAAGTCGGTAATCAGTGGAATATCCTGATAATAGCATGCAAGTTCGTAGTACGAAAGAGCGCGGATAAACAATCCTTGACCTTTGGCACGCTTATACTCTTTGCTATTTGGGTCGAGACCTGAATTTTCTACATAAAACAGCAACTGATTGCAAGTGTTGATGGTGTAATAAAAATCGCGGAAAATCCAGTGGAGAGGACTATCATCGTTGGTAACCACCTGCGATGCGTTAAGATAATCGTATGGTCTCCACCAATCGTTGTCCGAATAAGAGTTTACTTCATCGCCTGCAACCACATCCAAAAGGTAGCCCACACGAGCGTAAGTACCCTCGATACGGATTCGGTTGTAACATGCGATTACGGTTTCTTCCAAATCGGATGGTTTTGTACCGAAATCAGATGTTGTCTGCTGATTTGGGTTTACGAGGTCGAGATTGTCCTCGCAAGATGTTATGCCGGTAAGTGCTATAAGTCCGGCCAACGCTATATTTTTTATTTTCATAATAACCTAATTTTAAAGATGTTAAACGTTTAGAAAGAACATTGTAAGCCGAACATTATAGTACGCGGAGTGGGGAACGAACAGTAGTTTAAGCCAGGGGTAAATGTGCCGGGAGCATAGTCGATATTGTAACCTTTGTAGTGGCTGAATGTAAAACAGTTTTGTCCCGAAACGTAAGCTCTAACGTTAGTTACAACACCCTTAAACCAATCGTCGTTGAAATTGTAGCCGAGTTCGATGTTGGCAATTTTCCAATAATCAGCGTTTTGAATTTTGCGCTCGCTGAAAAGGTCGTTCCAAGCGTAGGGCGAATGTCCTGCCTCAGAAGCCGAGTAATAAACATTAGGATATCCGTCGCTCAATACCTTAGGATCTTTGTTGCCTACGCCATAGCAGCTTGTAAGCTGGTTGTAGATATGGTCGGTAACGTGATAGCCGAGCGCGCCAAATGTAGACACTGTAAGGTCGATGCCCTTCCATTCGGCTCTTGCGCTGATACCAAAGCTGAGTTTGGGCATACCAGATTCCAAAATATCGCGGTCGGCATCGGTGATTTCGCCGTCTTGGTTGAGGTCTTCGTAGAGACAGTCACCAACGCGTGCACCTTTTTGATATTCTGCTTTGCCTTTTTCTACGGCGTAAGCGTTCCAAGCATCGAGCTGCTCTTGGCTCTCGATAAGTCCGAGATATTTGTAACCGTAAAAACGACCAAGTTCTTCACCGATGTTTGTCATATAGTCGCCAGTGAGATAGTCGCCCTGACCAAAGCCAAGCGAAACTACTTTGTTTTTAAGAGTAGAAGCGTTGATGGCAATGTCGTATTTGATTTGGTGTTTGCTGTTGTGATAAGCTGCGCTCCATTCAAAACCAGAGTTTTCCATTTCGGCAGCGTTCATTGTTACAGTGGTATTGCTTACGCCTGCTGTAACGGGCACAGGAACTTCGTAGAGAAGATCTGACGAAACATTTTTGTACCATTCAAAAGTAAACTCCAACTGGTTGCCGAACATACCGAGGTCGAAACCTACGCTGGTAGATTTTTTCTTTTCCCAAGCAATCTGAGTGTTAACAAACGAAGATACAGCCGAGCCGTAAACAATGTTGCCGGCAAAAGAGTATGCAAAATTGTTGCGGTTCATAGTTTCCATATAACGGTAGTTGCCGATATTTTCGTTACCAAGAATACCGTAGCTGCCACGGAATTTGAGAAGGTTTACAATTTGGTCGCTAACAGGGAAGAAATCCTCGCGGTCTAATCTCCAACCAAGCGAAACAGAGGGGAACCAACCCCAACGGTCGTCGCTCGAAAGACGTGAACTACCGTCGCGGCGAACAGTGGCTTGCAAGAGGTATTTGCTATCAAAATCGTAGGTTAAACGTCCGATGTAAGATGCAAGGGTGTGTTCGTCTTCGTAAGATGATGCATCGCGCTCGGCAGCATTATTAATTTGAAGGAATATAGGAGTAGAAAAATCGTAACCCCAAGCTGCAAGATTATGATAGAATTCAGATTCGTAGGTTTGACCAACAACAATGTTCAAGTGGTTCTTTTCGCCAAATGTGCCTTCGTAGTTGATGGTATTTTCGATAAGTGCGTCGGTATACTGACGGTAGCCTTGGTCGAGACGTGCGTCGGCGGCGGTGTGTTTGATTTTGTCTGATTGAAACCATGTGGGAATCCAAACAAAATCCTTAGCGTATGTTTTGCTGTAAGAGAGGTTGATATTATACGAAAGTTTGTGATTATCAAATCTTTTTCCAAACATTCCAAAAAGGTCGACATTAGCGCTTGCAGTACCCACGATACGGTCTACCTGATAGGTACGGTCGATTATATTATTGAGTACAAGCGGGTTAGACTGAGCAATTTCGCCGTTGAGCTTAGCATCATAAACACCGTATCCGTAAGCATCGTAAGGGAATGCAGATGCGCCAGGATAAATACCGTCTAAAACCCATGTAGAACCATCGAGAGCGGGAATTGTGGGTTGCATTGTAAGAATCGACGACATAAGGTTGCCTTGGTCGGCACTCAAACCTTGAATATATTCGTTGCCGTTTGACATAAACATATTGTTTTGGTCGGAGTGAGAATAAACAATGCCGGTTTTGAGTTTGATAAACTTAACGTCCATTGTATTGTTAACACGCACGGTGTAACGTTTGTAGTTTGGTCCTGAACCTTCTACCACACCTTTTTGATCAAAAAAGTCGAGACCAACGTTGTAAGTAGACTTATCAGAACCACCCGAAAGATTAACATTGTGGTTTTGGCGTGTACCAGTTTTGAAAACAGCTTCAAACCAATCGGTGTTGCGGTAGTTTTCGGGTTTAAGGAAATAATGTTCAGAATAGGGGTCGTAACCTTGCATATTGGTAAGCGGAGTGCCTGCATTTTCGGTAGCCTGATGAATATACCAAGTAAATGCTTCGGTATCCATTACATCGTAAACAGGTTTGTAAACCTTGTCGAAACCGAAATAACCGCTGTAATCAACTCTCAAAGGCTGATTTTGCTTGCCCTGCTTAGTGGTGATAATTACCACGCCGTTGGCAGCGCGGCTACCGTAGATGGCTGCGGCAGATGCGTCTTTAAGAATTTGGATAGTAGCTATGTCGTTTGGCGAAAAATCGCGGATAGATGTTCCCATCGGCACACCGTCTATTACATATAAAGGTGCGGTGCTGCCAAACGAACCGATACCGCGGATACGTACATTCGGGTCGGCACCGGGTTGACCGTCGGATGTAATCTGCACGCCTGCCACTTTTCCTTCGAGCATCGACGAGATGTTTGATTTCGACACCTTTTTCATTTCGTCGGCATCCACAATGGCAACAGAACCGGTGAGGTCTACTTTTTTCTGAGTTCCATAGCCGATAACAACCACTTGTTCAAGGGATTTGGAATCCTCTTCCATTACAATAGTTCCGAGGTCGCCATTGCCGTTTACATTAATCTCTTGTGTAATGTAGCTTACATAAGTGAAAACGATAACAGCGTCGGATGTGGCGGAAAGTTCAAAATTTCCGTCAAGGTCGGTGATAGTGCCGTTGCTTGTGCCTTTTACCGAAACGGTGGCACCAATCAAAGGACTATTGGTTTCGTCTACTACTTTACCTTTTACGGTAACCGGGCTTCCATTTTGTGCAAATGTCGGCGACATAAGCAAAAGCCCCATAAGAATTAAAACTAACTTTTTCATATTTACTAAATTTAAGTCTAAAAATTGTAATTTGTTTCTGTTGTAAAGATACGATGCAAAGTGCCAAATGGTGGTGGACATATTTCCCAAATAAGTGGATTAACGTTTTTATTTTACTTTTTTGCCCCAAAGCGAAAAACCGCACGAATCCACCGCCGAGAATACTAACGTATTGGTTTTCAGTTCCCAATCGTGTCCGGCAAACACTTTTACACCTTTGATTTTATTATTATCCACCTCTAAATCGAATGTATTATTGCTAAAATTTTGAATATTACTGCTCAAAATCTCAATTTTTTTCGACACATTGGTCTCCTCGGGCAAAAGGTGGTTATCGGTTACCTGACCATCTGCTCCGGTGCGGTGTTGCTCGTTGTCTTTGATTGTAATAATTTCCCAAACGCCATACAAATCGCTCTCGTTGAGGGTAATATCCTTTTCTCCGGCATAACGTTGGGGCGAAACCAAGGGCCAACCGTCGGCATTGAACATCAATCGGCGGATATGCAAATCCATCATCATGTTTTCGGGTTGAAGCCGTCCCTGCGATGCAATAAAATAGTTGCCCGCGCCATCGTTAAACACGCTGCAATGAGCCAAACCTGCCCAACCGGGATGGCTCTCAAAACGGTAAGGTGCTGTAAGTATGGGCAATGTATTCACCTCGTTGCGTGGGTCGGTGCCAAAATAATCTTGGTAAGGACCTTCGGGATGATCTGCCACCAAAACCCTTACGTTATAAGTAGTTACCAATGGTCCGTAGCTTACAAAAAGGTAATATTTTTTGGTTTCGGGATTATACACCACATCGGGAGCTTCCATATTATCTTGCTGATAATTAGCACGATGAGCCACAAGATGACCTTGGTCGCCATCGTTAAGGGCAAGACCCGTTTCAGGATTAAGCTCCATAGCAAAAATTCCACCGAAAAACGAACCGTAAATCATCCAAAGCTTATGATTTTCAACATCTTCGATAATTGTTGGGTCGATAGCGTTCATTACAGAACTATCGTCGGTTTTTACCACGCAGCCTTTGTGTTGCCAAGGACCTTCGGGATTTGCCGATTCTGCCAAACCAATGTACGACACCTTTTTACCAAATGTAGAAAGGCAGTAGTACATACGGTACACACCTTTATAATTATATACAAACGGAGCCCAGAGTCCGCGCGAAGTTTTGTCGCCGCTGATAGGGTAAACATAATTCCACGCTTCTG
>JAEEGL015982015.1_pt1 | contig 10814 bp, 10 predicted proteins | sample 9134231 | NCBI WGS metagenome assembly JAEEGL01 (sample SAMN16246548, study PRJNA631951) | gut metagenome | biome: gut microbiome; feature: rumen; material: fiber-attached | host: Bos | place: Iran: Karaj | collected 2018-10
ATCCGTGCGGATGTCGCCACTGAAAAACGAAAATCCCAAAGCCGTGGCATCAAGCACGTCAGCACAGAAAACTTTGCCGTTAACAATGCTCTTTGCACCGTTGTAAAGTCTTGGTGCAATGTTGATTAACTGCAACGCCTTGCGAATCGGAAACGGCAGCAACTTTTTTATATAATGCCGCACCACCATCTCCGAAAGTATCGAAAACAACGACGGCTGTGGAATGTCGAGGGGGTTAACTCCATCAAGAAGTTCCTGATTATTAAGATATTTGCTATCTAATGCGCGAAAATACGACAGCGCAGTTTGCTCGGTAATGCCTTGATAATGAATCAATATGCTACCCGAAATAGGGTTAACTTCTACCGAAACAATACCGTCTTGACTTTCAACAAGACTCTTAACCAAGCCCGCCTGAACGGGGGTGAGAAGGGTTCTTTTGTAACGAATTCTCACCCGTCCGGGGAGCGAATGTGCAATTTTAAAGTCCATTATTATGCGTTTTGCTTGGCTTCTTCTACCATATCCTGAGCATCCTCTTTTACGGTTTCGGCAAATGCCTGAGCCTCGTCTTTAAGTTGCGAAGCGGCAGCGATCACTCTTGCGCAGCCTTTTTGAACGGTTTTAGACTTCATTAGGGCAATAATAGCCATGCCGGCCAACGCCCCGATAAAAAATACACTTGTTTTTGAGATATTGTTGAACATAGTTGTAAAATTTAAAATTTTACAAAGGTAGAAAGGGCAGTCAGGTGGGGCAATACCTAAAAGTAGGTATTTTTAAGTGGCAAAATCATTGTTTTGCAATATCCCCAAAAGTGGGTATTCAATACTCCATATTATACTCATTTTACGGTATTGTAGAGGATTTAAACACTGTTTAATTTTGCCCAAAATTTTAAAATTAAAACAACAATGAAAAAAACTGTAATAATTTACGGCTCTACAACGGGCAATGCTGCAATGGCGGCAGAAACTATCGCTGCAAAACTCGGCGGTGGCGACATCAAAGAGGTGGCTAAGGCATCAAAAGACGACCTCGACAACTACGAAAACCTTATTCTCGGCTCTTCTACATGGGGCGACGGCGAACTTCAAGACGATTGGTACAGTTTTCTACCCACTTTAAAATCGGCTAATCTCAACGGCAAAACCGTGGCTGTGTTTGGCGTAGGCGACCAATTTAGTTATTCATCTACATACGTTAACGCTATGGGCGAACTTTACGACGCTGCCAAAGCCGCAGGTGCAAAAATCATTGGCGCAACTTCTACCGATGGATATTCTTTCGACGAATCCACCGCTGTAAGAGACGGAAAATTCGTTGGTTTAGCACTCGATTACGACAATCAAGACTCCCTTTCGGTAGACCGCATTACCGCATGGGCTAATCAAATTTTACCTGAACTATAATTCATTCTCTTTTTCATTAAGGTTGCACAAATGAAAGTACTTGCTCATCATATCTACGAATACAAAAAAGGATTACGTCAATTAATATTGCACACATTACATTCTAAATACAGATTTGAAGCCGAGGCTCGTTTACGATTGGCGGGCATCGACTATCTTACCCGTCAGGTTTCGCCCGAAAAAATCAACATATTTTTTGGGGCCAAAGAGTGTATCGAAGTAATGAAACACATTGGCGATAAGCCTTTTAACGAGTACACACCCGAAGAGGATTTTATACTTGGGGTTCTCCTCGGATACGACAAAATTCAGGAGTGCAACCGTTATCTTCGCCTTTGCGAAAAACAAAGTGTTTTGAAAAAGATAGCGTAAAATACTATTCTTTTGCCTTTACTCCAAACAACTTAGCCCAACCTGCGGTGGAAAACTTGACATAATCGTTGGTAAATTTATCGAGTTCTTCGTCGGAGAGGTCGTGCGAAACTATTTCACCTATAATCGAAAGCATCCACGCGCAGTTGGCATGTAGAAAAAAGTTTGAAATCTCGGTATTGATTTCAGGATATTTCATTTTCATTTTACCAAAAAACCATAGAATATGCGCTGTGGTACGGTCGGTGTAATCGTCGCGAAAATTATTCATCGATGACCCTTCCGAACGGAAAAGTATCAGGCGAATAATGTCGCGATATTTCTTTACCATAGCAATAAGATCACGAGCCGTTTCGCGCTGAGATTCAAGATTTAACATGTGGTCAATATCGGTATCGGCATTGTGATGTTCTATGGTCATGGTATTTGCCGCATTTACAAACGGTAGGCAGACCTCGGTCATAAGTTCGTCCTTGTTTTTATAGTAAGTATAAATGGTGCTGACACTTATGCCGGCTTTTGAGGCAATGGTGCGCATCGACGCGTCGGAAAACCCTTTTTCTAAGAATTCTTTTTTGGCTTCGTCTAAAATAGACTTTCTTATGTTGTCTTTTAAGATCTGCATATCGTTTGTATTTTGGGCAAAAATAAACAATTATCGTTAAAAAATCAACTATTTATAGTCGCTTTCCCATCTTTTATGGTAATAATTTTGTTGGCGCCGGCCACGGTTCTCAGTCTGTGAGCAATCACAAGAACAGTTTTGCCTTTGATGAGTTTTGAAATCGATTGCTGTATAAGTGTCTCGTTTTCAACGTCGAGCGAGGCAGAGGCTTCGTCTAAAAGAATGATTGGAGCATTTTTGAGAAATGCTCGGGCAATTGAAATCCTTTGACGTTCGCCGCCCGAAAGTTTTTTACCGTTTTCGCCAATCACAGTGTTCCATTTGTCGGGCAACGACTCTATAAACTCGGTGCAATTGGCAAGTTCGGCAGCGGCTTTAACTTGCTCATCAGTAGCATTTTTGTCGCCAATGCGGATGTTTTCCATAACGGTATTGTTAAATAGAGTAACATCTTGAAACACAATAGAATAAAGATTCAAAAGTGTTTCTGGTTCTACCTTAGAAATATCCTGACCGCCAACAGTGATTTTGCCTGAATCCACATCCCAAAATCTTGCTGCAAGACGTGAAACTGTGGTTTTGCCGCTACCCGAAGGACCAATCAAAGCCGTAACTTCGCCCTGTTTTGCGGTGAACGATACACCGTCGAGAATCTTTTTGCCGTCTTGATACGAGAACTTAACATCCTCAAACACAATGTCTCCACCGTTTACTTTGAGACTTTCTGAGCCGGTTTGTTCCTTATGTTGCAGAATATCGTTGAGACGGTCGCTATTAACATCAAGTGCAATAATGGCGGCAAAATGTTCGAGCGAAATCAACAACGGATCATAAAGTCGCGATGCAATAATTAAGAAAAAGAAGTAATTAAGAACGCTCAATTCACCTGATTTTAAGAGCATTGCACCCACAAGTGCGGTTGTGGCAATACAATATTTCAAAATCATTTCGGCATTGGTAACAAAAATACCTGTGCCAAGTTCGCTCCAAAGTTTGCGTTTTTCTACTGCGGAAATTTTGTTTTTAACTTCCTCGTAATAAGCGTCTTGTGCATTGTTTTGACGAAGGTCGCGAATAGTTTCTAAACATTCCTGAATTTTTTCGGTCATTTCTACTGTGGCAACGCTCTGTTTTTTACCTAAACGTTGTTGAACTTTTCGCGAAAGAGCCACAATCAAAAGACACAACGGAAGTGCCCAAACAGCCGCCAAAGCCATTTTCCAATTTATGAAAAACAAACAGATTGACAGCACGCAAGTACTTGCTATTGAGCCGATAAACTGCGGAATAAAGTGCGACGAAGCCTGTTCGATACTTGCCGCATCGTCCATCATTGTAGAAGTTAGGTCTGCGCTGTCTTTTTTTGCAAAAAACGAGAGCGGAAGTCTACGGAGTTTTTCTGCCAACGAAATACGCCTTACGCCGCTCTCTTTGTAAGTAGAAAAATAACATGTGTTGTACTGAATAACGGTGGTAATTGCCATTAACACTAACCAAATGCAAATACCTGAGATATAAAATGTTGTATTGTTTGCAAGTGTTCCGTCGAGCATATCTTGCACCAAAAAATATAGCAAAACAACAGGTGAAAACAACACCAAATTGTAAAACACATTTGCCACTGATGCAATTACCATCGACCTTGCGCCCTCATTTGACAGGGCATATTTTTGTCTTAAATTAATCATAATAATTTCAAATTATGAATTACTAATTATGCATTATGAATTATGCATTAATTCTCAATTGTCCATTCAACAGATTTTTGATAATTGTTAAACATCTTAGAATAAAGACCGTTTTGCGATAAAAGTTGCTGATGTTTTCCGTGTTCTATGATTTTGCCGTCTTGGAGAACATAAATTTGATCGCAATCAACCACAGTAGAAAGTCGGTGAGCAATTTTTATAACTGTCTTACCCTTAGATATTTCGCTAAAAGCCTGCAAAACTTTTTCCTCGTTTTCGGGGTCGGCAAAAGCGGTAGCCTCGTCGAGTACGAGAATTGGAGTATTTCGCAGCATAACTCGCGCAATAGCAATACGTTGCTGTTCGCCACCGCTGAGATAAGTACCTTTGCTGCCAATTATGGTGTTGATACCGTCGGGCAGTTTGGCAATAATGTCGGCACATTGAGCACGTTCAAGAGCCTCCATTACTTCCGCCTCGGTAGCGTCTGGTTTTGCCATACGAACGTTTTCTAAAATGCTTGTTTTCAACAATTTGCTATCTTGAAAAACAAATGAAACAATTTCGGAAAGTTTGGTTTGCGGAATATCGCGAACGTCAACGCCGCCAATGAGAATTTTACCTTCGGAAACGTCCCAAAACCTTGATACAAGACTTGCAGAAGTGGTTTTTCCTCCGCCCGACGGTCCTACAAATGCCACTTGTTCGCCAGCATCAATTTTCATAGAAATTCCATCAACAGCATTTTTCAAAGAATCTTTGTAATGGAATATAACATTTTGAAATTCTACCGAATTATCAATTGGCAATTTAGGATTGGTAGTTTCCTTATTTTCAGGAACATCTAATACCGAATCAATACGCGAAAAAGCCGTACTAACCACCATATCAGCCTCCGATGAATACATTACTTTGTGAAGCGTTACACCGATAATTGGAGTAAAAAGAATGTAAAACATTAGATTTGTAAATAGTTGATGATCAGCCACCGACGCATTGTGATAAAGCGCAATTGCAATCAAAATGGCAAACGCCGAATTAATTACAATGGTAAAAGATGTCATCGAAACTCGGAATCTTTGTGTATAACTAATTGTAAATTTGGCATAATCGTCGATTGCCTGTTTGAGGCGTTTAAACGAGAAAACCGACTGTCCAAAAGTTTTTACAACAGGCATACCGCGCACATACTCAACGGCTTCCTTAGTCATATTTTCGAGTGCAAGGTTGTAGGCTTCCATATCTTTTTTGAGTTTCGGACCCACCATAAACGCACCCATAATTATGAATCCAATCACAACGGTGGCAAGGCACAAAAGACCAATTTTCCAATCGAAATACATCAGTAACACAATCATTGCCAACGGAGTAGCAATAGCCACAGTGCGGTCGGGCAAAATGTGTTCGAGATAAGTGTCCATCGATGCCGTAGAATCGGTAATAATTTTACGAATTTTGCCACTACCCTCGCTCTCAATGTGTCCCAAGGGCAGACGAAGGATTTTAGCCATACAATGTTTGCGAATGTTTGCCACCGTGCGAAATCCTCCCACGTGCGAACATCCCAACGCCAAAAAATAGATAAACATTGCTGTAAGTGCATATTTAACGGCTGTAATACCGTAATCTTCAATGTTTTGCGCCTGCGAATAATCGGGCATAACAGCAAGCACTTCGTCAACAATTTTCCAAATATATACAAACGGCACAAGCGCAAGGCACGCACTCAACGCCGCCAGCACAATGGAGCCAATGGTAAAATATTTAAAACCACCGGCATAATCCATTAATTTTAGGAGATTTGGTTTGTTTTTCATTACTCTTTTCTTAATTTAATTGATTCTTTTGCCATTAAAATGGCAACCACAGCCATCATAGGCATAATTGTAAGTTGTGCGGCATTAAATTCTTCAATAAGTTCCGACATGTGAAAAACTGTAAATAATGCCATAATTAAAGCCAAAACCATATTGATTGTTTTGGCAGTTTTTCCGCCGTAAACTATTAATAATATGCCAATTACAGGTATCAAATAAGATACTATCATCATAAAAGCAATCATACCTGTTGACGCCGGAGGTTGCATAGCGGCAATACTTTCGCCCCAAAATGCGGGCATCGCATCGGTAAGTGTGTGAGCAAGGAAACCGGCTATTGTCAGAATCCAAAAAATAATGATTTTGTGTTTTCTTTCCATTTTTATAATGATTTATTTGTTAAAAACTCAATTTTATTTTGGCAAAAATCTCTGAATTTTTGTCGTACATTTTAAACATTCCTTTGTCGGCGTTGAAATAGTCGAAACCGAGGGCAACGTGAAGCATATCGTTTACGGCATAATCAAAAGTGGTGCGATCGTAAACTCCGCCGTTGGCAACATCGATATAGGCAAAAGTGTTTACATTTAAAGTGCTGCGGAATAAATCTTTTGAAATTCTAACAGTTGCAGTACCTGAATTGCAGTAAGAGTTTAAGCCTTTGCAATAGTTGCAGATATACTTGTGGGCATATTGCAGACTGATGTTCCAATCGCCGCCGGGATAAATGTCCACTCCGAGAAGTGCATTGGCAGTGTTTTTACTCACAATTGGCTGATTAACATCAGGTTGTTGAGCCTCGTTGAAATATTCGGCAAACTCGCCACGAAAAACAAATTTGCCAAGGGGAACGCTCACATCCATACCGGTCATAGTCATACGATGGTAATTATCGTAGCACAGAATCATCTGTTTTTCAGGAAGATAATTGAGGGAAAACACCGGCATTTTGTTAAATGTGCGCAATGCGTACAACGAAAAATCCACTCCGCTGAGAAACCACGACAACCGTCCGCCAAACTCCATATTTTCTATTTTGAAATCGGGTTTAGAGCCTATTACAATAGAGTCGTTGTCGGAAAGCGACACCGCCCACGGATTTTTTTTGTCGGTAGGCAATTCAAAGGTTTCAATCAACGGAACTGCCAATGCCTCAGCCGCAAACGAGTTTTTGGTAAACTTCAAACGCAGCGCATTTTCAGGAATACGAATATCATCATAATCTTGCGCAAGAAATTCGCTGTAATCCATCGGCGACACTAAGTCGATGATTCTGAGCGCATCAGCCACGCCCCAAGTAATAATCTGACGACCTGCGCGAAGTTCACACGACCCAAAAGTTTGCGATATATATAACTCGCGGATTTTAAACCCGGAGTAATCCGTTATCAGCGAGTTATATACCGCATTGGCAGAGAAAAAAAGTTCCGAATGGTTTTTGTTGACAGAAATCTCGCCCCTAAGTCTTGTGCGCGACGACATCCAATCGTTTGGTTCATCGGTTCTTACGGCATGATAACTATCGGCAAAACCTTTGATTTTTACCTTAAAATCCCCGCCGTCGTCTTGGGCAAAAAGAGCGGCGGGTGTTAGTATTAGTATTAGGAGATATAGAAAAACAGTTTTCATTTTAAAGTCCTTTTTCCAACTTGGCAACGTTAAACATCTCAGAATCAATTTTTAAGTCGTATTTCATATCTGAAAATGTAATCACAGTTTTGTGTTTGGTTTGAACGTTTTCCATCACCATTTTACCACGAGTCCAAAAACCTTGAACTTGCTTTATGTCGCTGATATTCAGCACACGGTGCAATGCTCCAAGTTTATCGTAATACTCCACTTTTACACCCATAAAACAATCTTTGCGAATCCAAGAAATTCTCTTAGAATATATCTCGCGTTTGTCCTTTGGAACTGATTCAACCACATAACAATCAAAACCGTTGCATTTTTCTTCGCGGAGAAGTTTGTGTTCGTCTTCGTCGATATTGCGGTCGCCCATATCGTCGTAAGTGAAATCTGTTCCCATAAAATAGTCTGTTTTAGAGGAACTTCCGCTTATTCGGCGAGTCTTTTTGAGGGCGGGCATATAGAGCCATTTGTCATCGTCTTTGCCAATTTCGTCGTAGTTCCAAGTGAGGAAACCAGTGCCTTTCACGTCGCCGGGATAGGTGAAAAACATCATTGTTTTGGTGTCCTCGCCAATATCCATAGCCCACGATTCCACCTTACGTTCACGTTTTGAACCGTTAGCCTTTTCCAAAACCAAATCCATCTTGGCATAACGTGTGTTTCCATCGGGATTATCCTTTACTTTTTTAACAATATCTCTACCCGAAAGTGTCTGGGCATCAACCGAATATGCAGCCAATAAAACTGCGGCTAATAAAAATAATTTTTTCATAATTATTATAATTTAAAGTTCAACATCTATTTAAAACCGAACACTGTTCAATTAAAAATCTTAAAAAAGACGTACCGCAAAGGACGCCCTTGATTTTGGTGCAAAATTAGTGTGGGGAATTGAGTGCGGCAATACTCAAAAATAGGTATTTTTGTTTGTCCAATATTAAATATGCAGTTGAAATTGATGCAAATTTATAAAGTATGTATATAGATTTTGGAAGAAAATTTAACCGACTTAATACAAATGACAATGATAGTACCCAGAATATGGCAGTGATACTGCCCAAGAGAAAATTACGATTCTTTCAGATATGCAGCGGGCTATTCTTCTATATTTGAACGATCACCCAAAAGCAAATCGCATTGAATTAACAGGTGCAATACCAAACGCATCAACGGATGGTATTAAGTACAATCTTGCGAGACTGCAACAGATTGGATTGTTAAAGCGTATTGGAAGTACACGGTATGGACATTGGGAGGTGGTGTTGCCAAATCGTTAGGTTAGAAGTATTTTAGGAAATATAGGAACAATGTTGGAAGATGTTTACATTGATTGACTAATTTCTATTTTCTTTACAAACCTAATACTTCATTAATTAAAGTCCATAAACCGGCAAACCAACTGTGAAATCCGACAGCGTGATTATCAGTTTTGGTTAACTTTTTTGTAATAATTTCTCAACAGTATATTATATTCTTTGCCGAATTCAAAGCCTTCGACATCATTCAATAACATTTTTATTATTTTACCTACAAACATACTATGATATTTCTCCCTTTGAGCGTAAATAATTTTTTGTTTATTCATAAATTCTGAAAAGTATTGGTTAAGTAAATAAACACGATGCTCTTCTTTATTGTACTTTTTCTTAGCTTCATTTATCAAATCTAATTCTTCATCTTTATATGGTCGTTTTTCGAAATCAATTCTCATTGATGCAGCTGTACAAAAACCTCTATCTCTATGTATGTTATCTTTGATATTAGGAAATAGGGAATTTATATATTCATCTTCAAATTCTTTCGACACTTTATCAATATAATAATAGTCGTCATTTCCTGGACGATTAATTAAATATTCTTCATTTGTAATTGTAAATGATTCAATTATTTTAGTTATATTCTCATCCGTCAAATATGCTTCAATGTCCTCGATGATTTCTTTTGGTTCTTTCAAACTGTTTTGGTTAAAAAAATCTCGAATAAGATTTGTCTCGGTATCATTTAAATTATGTAATATATATATAGTTTTTCGATATCTACAATATCCTTCTATCGAATCTCCATAGACACTTTCTTTATTGAAAATGAAAAAGTCATTCTCATTTATATATATATTTGAAATTTCGCAGTTAGTTTTTTCAGATATTAATTCGTTGTATTGACCTGCATCTGATTCATAATAATGCAATTCAGATAGTGGAATAACGAATTCAACTTCGTCAGTTTTCGTTATATCAACCAAAACAATATCATTGGTCTGGATTTTTTCTAAAAATGTATTCACACTTTTTTTCTGCGTATCAATAAAGCGTAAAGTGCTGTCTGCACAAAGTACAACCATATATTTGGAAGAAAAAGACCACAATAATCGTGTTCCGCCAAGAACAATACCTAATCCAAGTTCAGAAATATTTAGTTGTTCAATTGGTATTGTCTTTTCTTTTGCTAATTTCTGTTTAAATATAAATTCATCTGATAGAATAATAAAACCATCCGCTTTAATTTCATGAATATATGCATTTATAGTGTCTCCTTTATCTAAATCACAGACACCATTATTATAATGGTCGGACATTAAATATTGAGGCATAAACCCGTATCCTTCTTTAAGACCAAGAAATGTACAAAAACATCCATTATTTTGGATTTTGTTAATCTTTACAGATACTTCGTACTCTTCTTTGATTGCTTCTTTCATAATTAGTTAGTTAAATTTATACTCGGAACCTATTTTTTTCACCATAATAAAAAATCAACACTTTCGTGGTGGTTAAATTTTACGTTTTTTAATCAACAAATACAAAAACACTCAACCCACCTAAAATGTCGGACTTTACATAGCAAATATAAGGATTATTTTTATGATTAAAAAAAATGTTGCTTATTTTTTTGTCTATTGTTCAAAAAAAACTATCTTTACACTCGCAAAAAAGTAGTAAAATGCAGGAAAACATCGAAATACAAAATGCCGACACAGCGTACAATGCTTTGGTTGAACAGATTGCAGAAATTGTTGCTCAATCAAGGATGCGGGCGGTACGTGCGGTCAATAGTGAATTGGTAGCAACTAATTGGAATATAGGTAGATATATCGTAGAGTTTGAACAAAAAGGCAATGTTCGGGCAGAATACGGAAAGAAACTTATTCCGCGTTTGTCGAAAGACCTCACTTTACGCTTGGGAACAGGTTATTCTCGTAGTAACTTGGCTAATATGAGGTTGTTATATCTCCGTTTCCCAATTTTCCAGACAGTGTCTGGAAAATTCA
>JAEEGL015996297.1_pt1 | contig 10814 bp, 9 predicted proteins | sample 9134231 | NCBI WGS metagenome assembly JAEEGL01 (sample SAMN16246548, study PRJNA631951) | gut metagenome | biome: gut microbiome; feature: rumen; material: fiber-attached | host: Bos | place: Iran: Karaj | collected 2018-10
AAAGACAAGAAAATGCTTTTGTTTTATCGGAAACAGAACGGATCGCTTTCGCCGGATTCAATTCATCATGGACTTTGCCTGTCGTATGTGGTAAAATCAAGAAGAATTCAAAACAAAGGAGTCTTTTTATGCAAGCTACTGCCGCTGCCATGTGGCTCAACACGGCTTTTGCCGGCTTTGACCAGGCCGTGACCGCAGGCGTTCATCAGTTGTATGACGCCGCCGGCTGGTTTTTTTCCCCGTTTCTGGAGCTGATCTCCCTGTTGGGCAAGGGCGGGATCTTTCTGATCCTCCTGTCCATTGGTCTGATTTTCTTCAAAAAGACCCGCCGTTTCGGTACTGCGATGCTGCTCGGCGTCACGATCGGCGCTCTGTTTACCAATCTGTTTCTCAAGATCGTCGTTGCAAGGCCAAGGCCCTACGCGGATGAAAACGGCTTTTTCTACCCCCTGTGGCAGCTGATGGGCGCGCACACCGAGAGTGACAAGAGCTTTCCTTCCGGTCACACCACCGCAGCCTTTGCCACCATGACGCCTGTATTCCTGCTAGGCAAAAAACGCTGGAGCTGGCTGGCGCTTGTCTTTGGCTTGCTGATGGGGCTCAGCCGCATCTATCTGGTCGTTCACTACCCCAGCGACGTTTTGGGCGGTCTGATCGTCGGAATGATCGCAGGCATCATCGGCACGCTGATCGCTGCCAATGCCGTCCCCAAACGGTTCTACTACATGGACTTCATCAAGCCGAAAAAGACGGGAAAGCATTCACCGACAGCATAAAAGAAATGACAGGTTCTTTTGGAACCTGTCATTTCTTTTGTCTCAGCCTGTTTGCAAGCGTCTCGTCCGCTTGCGAGAGCAGCGTCTGATAGTCCGTATAGATCACCTTGCCCGGGAGCGCACCGGAGGGCTTTCGCACAAAGCGGATCATCGTAACATCCACCGGGATCTTGCCGCCGTCCCTCCCCTGGGAGTGATAGACGGCAAGGCTTGCCGCCTGCTCGATCGTGCGTTCCGGCGGCTTTTCTCCCTCGCAGCGGATGATCACATGGCTGCCGTGCACCTTTTGCGTGTGCAGCCAGTAGTCCGTGCGGCGGGCGGTTTTGGTGGTCAGCTCGTCGTTTTGCATGTTGTTGCGGCCGACCAGGATCTCAAAACCGTCGTCCGAGCGGTAGAGCAGCGGCCCCTGCGCCCTGACCTTCTCCGGCTTTCCTTTCTTCTGCCTTTTCAGATAGCCGGTTTCAGTCAGTTCTTTGCGGAGCTCGGCCAGATCCTTCTCGCCCTCGGCGCGCTCGATCTGATCCAGGACGCTCTCCAGATAGTCCAGCTGCTGCTCGCCCTGTGCCAGAAATACGCGCAGATGCTCCGCCGCAGCCTTGAGCTTGTTATACTCCCTGTACATCGCCGCCGCGTTCTGCTGCGGCGTTTTCAGCGGGTCTAGCGGGATGCGCACCTCGGGCAGATCTTCCTGATAATAGTCTTCGCAGAGCAGCTCGCAGTCGCCTTTCTTCAGCCGGTAGAGATTGGCAGTCAGCAGCTCTGCCTGTTTTCTCACCTCGTCGCGGCTCTCCGTGCGGCGGAATTCCTCGCGCTGCAGGCTGAGCTTGCGCTGAATGCGGTCGCGCGCGGTGCGCACCGTGCGCAGAAGATCATGGCTGCGGCGGCGCTGACGCTCGGCGCGCTCACGCTGCGCGTAGAAGGAATCCAGCATTCCGGAAAAGCTCTCGCAGCAGCAGTTTTCCATATGAGCGCCGTACTGCTTGATCTCCATGAAGCTGAAATCGCGCGGCTCGCCGTCCTCCAGCAGCATCGTTGGGAAGAATTCCTGCGTGTTTATCCGCTCGATCAGGGTCGAAAGCACCGGCGCAAGGGCATCATAGTTTTCGCCGCATTGGAAAGCAAGCTCCCGGCAGATCAGCGGCGACAGGCCGGAAAAATGATTCAGCAGCCAGCGGTCTACAGGGATCGAGCGGTCGGCCGACGCAATCAGCGCCGAAGCAGCCTCCCCGTTCAGTTCAAAAACGCTCCGCTTATCCTGCGCGGGCGGCATACGATAGATCATACCGGGCAGCAGGCGGCGCAGTTCGTCCCCGGCAAAGTCCATCCGGCGCAGACAGTCGATGATCCGCCCGTCAGGCCCGACAAGGATGACGTTGGAACTGCGTCCGATCATTTCAACGATCAGCGCTTTCCCCGCAACATCGCCCATCTCATCCCGCGCTTCCAGGTCGATGCGCAGCATACGTTCATGATCGGGCTGAGCGACGGAAAGGATGCGTGCGCCGACCAGGTGCTTGCGCAGCAGCATGCAGAACATCGGCGGCTCGGTGGGATTTTCCATCGACTCCGTTGTAAAGTGCACGCGGGCATTTCCCGTACCGGCAGAAATCAGCAGCTTGCCGCCGCCCATTTTGCCGCGCACGGAAAGAAGCAGCAGATCCCGCTCGGGCTGCTGCACTTTTTCGATTTTGGCGCCCTCCAGCTGCGGAGCAAGCTCCGCGGTCAGCGCCTGCAGACATATGGCGTCCAAAGGCATGGCTTATTCCTCCGTGATATGCGCAAAAAGCTCCGACAGGCGCTCCCTGCGGCCCAGCAGATACAGCCAGCCAAACAGCGCCTCCAGGCCGGTCGCGCTGTGGTATTCGGCCACGCTGGACTTGGGCGGAATACCGTGCACCTTGGCGTTTCTGCCTCGACGATAAATGGCGCTCTCCTCCTCGGTCAGCAGCGGCAGGAGTTTTTCCATGGCGTGAGCCTGGGCCGTCGCGTTGACCAGACGCACTGTTTCCCGGTGCAGATCCTGGATGGCCTGGTGGCCTTCGGCGCAAAGCATGCTGCGCACCAGCAGCTCGTAAACGCCGTCGCCCACATGGGCAAGGCCAAGCATGCTGATGCGGTTCACATCCTCGGGATGCATTTCAAGCTGAAAGTAATCGTTCATGTTCTCTCATGAGAAAAGGGCGTGATCAGCGCCCTTTTCTTTCAGTAATCCATATTCTCGCTGTCTTCGTTCATTTCCGCCGCCAGGGCCAGATCGTCGCCGGAAGCGAAGCCGAGCTGCGCCTGCAGCTCCAGCCAGCCGTTTCGGTCGATGGTCACGCTGCGGGGTTTGGCGCCCTCGTAGGGGCCGACGATACCGAGCTCTTCCATCTGGTCCACGATGCGGGCCGCACGGGAGTATCCGAGCTTGACGCGCCGCTGCAGCATGGAAACGGAACAGGACTTTGCTTCCAGGACGGCTTCCACAGCCTGCGGCAGCATCTCGTCATAGTCGCCGGCCGGGCTTTCGTCCGCGGCAGCCTTCCCGTTATCTGAACCGCTCTTCTCTTCCGCAGCCTTGTTCATGTAATCCTCGATGTCAGCATTGGTCTGTGCTCCGCCGGCATTTTCCTTGATGAACTGCACCACGGCCTCGCGCTCTTCATCGGAGACGAAGGCGCCCTGGATACGCACCGGCTTGCCGACGCCGACCGGCGAGAACAGCATATCGCCCATGCCGACCAGCTTTTCCGCACCGCTCTGATCGAGAATGATGCGGCTTTCCATCGCGGATGAGACCGCGAAGGCGATGCGGGACGGGACGTTTGCCTTCATCAGACCGGTGATGACGTCCGCCGAGGGACGCTGAGTCGCAATCACCAGGTGCATGCCGGCCGCACGGCCCATCTGCGCCACGCGGCAGATGCTCTCCTCCACCTCTTTGGCGGCGATCATCATCAGGTCGGCCAGCTCGTCGATAACGATGACGACCTGCGGCAGCTTCTGCTCGCCGTTTGCTTCGCAGTGACGGTTATAGCCCTCAAGGTCACGGACACCCGCTTCGGAGAACAGGCGGTAACGCTTGAGCATCTCGACCACAGACCACTGCAGCGCGCCGGCCGCCTTTTTCGGGTCGGTGACGACGGGCACATACAGATGCGGGATGCCGTTATAGATGCCAAGCTCGACCATCTTCGGGTCGATCATGATGAGCTTGACCTCATCCGGCCGCGCCTTGTACAGCAGGCTCAGGATCAGGCTGTTCATGCAGACGGATTTGCCCGAGCCGGTGGTGCCGGCGATCAGCAGGTGCGGGAGCTTGGCAATATTGCCGATGATGCCCTCGCCGCTGATATCCTTGCCGAGCGCAAAGCTGATCTTGCTCTTGGCGTTGGCAAACTTGGGCGTTTCCAGGATATCTCGCAGATAGACAGTGCTGACGAGCTTGTTCGGCACCTCGATGCCGACGGTGGAGATCTTGTCCGGAATCGGCGCGATGCGGACATTGACGACGCCGAGCGCCAGGGCCAGGTCACCCGCCAGGTTCGTTACGCGGGAGAGCTTGACGCCCTGCTCCAGTTCGATATCATAGCGCGTGACAGTTGGCCCGCGGATCACGCCGACGATGGCGGAGCTGATGCCAAAGCTGTGCAGCGCGTTTTCCAGGCGCTCACGGTTGAGGCGCACTTCGTCGCGATAGTCGACGTTGGCGCTGACGCCGCCGCGCAGAAGATTCAGCGGCGGGAACTGATATTCCGGCTGATCCTGCTGGGAAGCGATCGTATCTGCCACGGCCTTCGCCTCGGCCTCCACGTCCACCTTGGCCGGCTTTTTCGACTTCGGCGGATCGGAGATCTCGGTCGCGGCCACGGTCGGACGGACACGGGTCGTCGCGCTCTGCGTTTCACGCTGCAGCGCGATGCCGGCCAGATCGGCCGCGTCCTCCAGATCCATCGGTTCCACGCGTTCCGTTGGGCTGACGGTCTGCACCGGAGGCGTCTTTTTTCTGACGCGGGCGCGCTTGGGCTCGTTTTCCGCGCTCGTCCTGTCATCAAATTCGCGTACCGGGATGTATTCCTCGTCGTCGCCGAGCGGCAGGTCCATCTCCCGGCCGTTTCGGCCGAGCGGGCGCGGGAAGGGATCGGCTGCCGCCTTCCTGTTCTTTTTCGTGGGCCGTTCGACTGCGGGCTTGGTTTCAAAAGGAATATCTTCCGGCTCATAGGGTCTGGTGGCGCGATCCTTGATCTTATTGGCAGCGCCGCCTACGTCGAACTTGGTGCCGACGATCAGGAACAGCCCGAAGATCACCAACAGAACAATAAACGCGCCGACCTTGCTGAAGGCCTTGTACAGCGCATATCCGAACAGGCCGCCCAGCACGCCGCCGGAAGCCAGATTGCGGCCCTCTTTCGCAAGATCACTCACGACATCCCGCAGCACAAAATCCTCCGGTGGAGCGCCGACGTTCACGACATGCATCATCGCGCCGAAGAGGACCGGCAGCATGAGGATGCAGAGCACGCGAAATGCGACCGGTCTGCCATGGTGGAACAGCAGGATCACCGAGCAGAACAGAAAGGCCGGGATCACAAGCCAGAATCCGTAGCCGACCAGAGTCCTGATGAAATTGGTTCCAAGGACGATCAGTGCGCCTTCGGAGTTGAAAAAGCTGATGATCAGAAAAACCGCGAAAAAGAGAAACAGAAAGCCCAGGATCTCCCGCCTTCTGGGAGGAGCGGGTTCGGGTGCAGGCGCCTGCCGCTTCGAGACGGACGATTTCGACGACTTTGACGCGGACGAGGCGCTGGTTTTTTTCTTTTTTGATTTGGTGGTCTGTGCCATGGATGTTACCTTTCCTGTTCTCAGAAAATCATTGTCAGAATGATGGACAGCGCGCCGACGATCCAGCAGTAATACGCGAAACCGCCGAAATGGCCGCTGCGGGAGATGCGCTTGAGCAGCGAGATCGCGCCGATGCCGGTGATCATCGCAACCACCGTACCGACGAGATAAGCCGGCATGCAGGTCCAGTCGATCCCTTCCTGCGCTGCGTCGACAAAACTGAGGATGTTGGCGCCGAGGACAGCGGGAAGGCTCATCAGGAACGCGAACTTCACCGCGAATTCACGCCGGAGGCCCGTGGCGAGGCCGGCGGTGATCGTGGTGCCGGAGCGGGACAGGCCGGGGATCGTGGCCACGCACTGGCAGACGCCGATCAGCAGCGCATCCACCATGGTCATGTTTTTCTCCGTCTTATTCCCCTGCACCATCTTATCGGACACATACAGCATAAAGCCGGTGAAGATCAGCATCACGCCGATGAAAATGCTGTCGTAATACAGGCCCTCCAGCATGTCTTTGATCGGCATGATGAGGAAAAGCGGCAGCGTGGCCAGGACGATCATCAGGAACAGACGCGCAGCGGGATAATGCGCCTTTCTCTTTCCGGCAAGAGGCCCCAGATTGACAAAACCGAGCACCTCGAAAAACATATCCACGATGTCCTGCCAGTAGACGACGCAAATCGAGATCAGCGTGCCGAAATGCAGCAGAACGTCAAAAAACAAATGTCCGTTTTCCGCCGTAGTCATATCGAAAAGGTTATTGAGCACCGAAAGATGACCGGAGCTCGAGATCGGCAGAAATTCCGCCAGACCCTGGACAAGACCCAGGATGATCGCATTCCAGATCGTCAAAACAGCTTCCTCCCCAAAGAACTCATAATATATTATTTATAGCACAATCTTCCGATTATGACAAGTGCGCGAAACAGGCGCCGCCTTTGCGTTGCGGGCGGCGCCTGTGTGTTTTTATCCTTTTTTATTCTGAGGCTGATCAAGGAGCTTTCGCAGCGCACGGATCGCGTGGCCATTCGAAAGCTCCAGCAGCGAATCGAGCGCGGCGCTGTCCTTTGCCATAAAGATCTTCAGCGTGCGCAGCGGCGCATCCAGCGTTGAGCTGAGCGTCATCCTATATTCCGGGCTGCCGGGTTCGGCGCCGCTGAGCTTTGAAAGACCTTTCTCCAGAGCTTTGGAAAAAAGCCTGGCCGGAAGGGAGTCTTCCCGCATTTCGTCGAGGGTGTTTTCCATCGTGTAGATCCCCTTTCGGGCGCGCCGCTCCGCCGCCGGGCGTCCGAGCAAATGCTCAAAGGCGATGTGGGACGGGCTGCCGGAAGGATTGCAATACCAGTCCGGGTAAGCCGTGCCGTCCCAGCTGACGCCGTCCTGATGGACGCAGCCGTGCAGAAACAGTTGATCCGAAGCGCCGCCGATATGCACACCGTAGTCTCCTGTCGGCACGAGCCATCCGTCCTGCCAAACGGCAAAGCAGCGATCGTCAAGCTTGAAGCGGACGGTCTTCGTCTCTCCATGCTTGAGAAAGACCTTTTCAAAGCGCTTCAGTTCGAGGATCGGACGATACCCAGATCCCTCCGGCGGAGAAATATAGAGCTGCACCGTCTCCGCGCCGTCCCGTTTTCCGCTGTTCTTCACGCGGCAGCTGACCGTGTCACCATGGATTTCCAGGTCGGAATAAGCAAAGCTCGTATAGCTCAAACCGTGACCGAAGGCATAGCGAAGCGGGATCCCGGCTTTTTGATACCAGCGATAGCCGACATAAACGCCCTCGCGGTAATGCGCGTCCTTATGCTGCCCGGCGTAATAGGAGGCGGAAACGCAGTCCCGATACCGCAGCGGCCAGCTCTCCGCGAGTTTTCCACAGGGATTTTCCTTGCCGAAAAGCAGATCGACGGCGGCCTCGGCGCCCGCTTCGCCGGAAAGGCCCAGATACAGGATGCCCTTGACCTGCTCCGCCCAGGGAAGCTCCACAGGGCTGCCACAGCACAGCACGACGACCGTGCGCGGATTGACCGCAGCAATACGCTCGATCAGCTCGTTATAACCGGCGGGCAGTTCCATATTGTCCCGGTCGAAGCCCTCGGACTCGATGCTGTCCGGAAGACCGGCGAATACGACGACAGCGCCGGCCTTTTTTGCCGCCTTTTCAGCCGCCTGCAGCAGCTTTTTATCCCCGCTGCCATCCGGCAGGCAGCCCGGCAGAACGGGAATATCGGGACAGATTTCTGAAAGCTGACGCAGCCGGATCGGGTTGATATGGCTGCTGCCGCCGCCCTGATAGCGCAGCTGTGAGGCCATCGGCCCGACATAAAGCAGATCCAGATCTTCGCTGAGCGGCAGGATGCGATCCTTATTTTTCATCAGTACCGCGCTCTCCGCCGCAAGCCGTTTGGCAAGCGCATGGTGAGCGGCGGCATCAAAAGCTTTCCTCTCCTTCTGCACGGCCTGCGCACGCAGGGCCAGTCTTGCCACGCGTGCCGCCGAGCTTGTCACGCATGCCGGATCCAGCGTTCCGTTCCGAACTGCCGCTGCAGCCTCCCGCTCCTGATAGGACGATCCGCCCGGCATGTTCAGGTCACAGCCCGCTTCAAAGGCGCGGATTCGATCGTTCATCGCGCCCCAGTCGGTGACCACCATGCCGTCGAAGCCCCATTCCTCGCGCAAAACATCTGTCAGGAGCTTTTTGCTGTCAGAGCAGTGTTCGCCGTTGACCTTGTTATAGGCGCACATGACGGCGGAAGGTTTCCCCTCTTTCACCGCAGTTTCAAATCCGCTGAGATAGATCTCCCGCAGCGTGCGCTCGTCCAGAACGCTGTCGGAATTGAAACGCTTGTACTCCTGGCTGTTGCAGGCAAAATGCTTCAGGCAGGCGCCGACGCCGGTGCTTTCCACGCCGCGGATCATGGCGGCGGCCAGCTTGCCGGTCAGCATGGGGTCTTCGGAAAAATACTCGAAATTACGGCCGCAGAGCGGATTGCGCTTGATGTTCGCCCCGGGGCCGAGCAGCAATCCCACGCCGTGGCTTGCCGCCTCTTCTCCGATGGCGCGGCCGACTTCCTCCAGCAGATTCGGATCCCAGCTGCAGGCGCTCAGTACCGCCGTGGGAAAGCAGGTTGCTGGCAAGGAGCCGTTGATATTCATCTCGTTTGCGCCGTCCGGCATTTTCCGCAGGCCGTGCGGGCCGTCGCTCATGCAGAGGATCGGAATGCCGGCGTTCGGCATCGCCTTGGTATGCCAGTTGTCCGCGCCGGAACACAAAGCGATCTGATCCTCCGGGCTCATACTTTTGATCTGATCCATGCTGATCCCTCCCGTGCTGTTTAAAGCGATTGTCTGTGGTACTCTGCTCCGTCAATATCTTTCCAGATCCAGTCCGTACCATCCAGGATCAGATAACCGTGCGGCGTATTTTCCTTCGGGATTGAAACGGATCCGGGGTTGAAAATGAAAATGCCTTCCGCGCTTTTCTCCCAGCAGGGCACATGCGTGTGCCCGTGCAGCAGCACGTCGCCCGCGCGCAACGGAGGCAGAGCATCCTTACGCCAGACGTGCCCGTGCGTGGCAAAGACCGCATGCTGTCCGGCAAAAAGCAGGCTGTAATCCGCCATCATCGGAAACTGCAGCACCATCTGGTCGATCTCGGCGTCGCAGTTGCCACGCACGCCGAATACGCTTCCGCTGCGCTCGTTGAGCATGGCGGCGACCTCCATCGGCGCGTATTCTTCCGGCAATGCATTGCGCGGCCCGTGGTAAAGAACATCGCCCAGAAGCAAAAGGCGTTCTGCGCCCTCGCGGTCAAAAGCCTCCAGCAGACGGCGGCACCAGGTCGCCGAGCCATGGATATCGGATACGATCATCAGTTTCATTCTTATCACTCCCCTATGAGGAAATTATAACCGCTCAGCGAACATTCTTCAATCGGAATGTTCACAATTCCTGAAAAGCATTCCTTGACTTTTGTCCCGGTTTCGCCGATAATCCAGGGCAGAAGGTGATCGTATGCCCGCACAGCGACAAATCCTGTCCCACGGCTTCGGGCCGTTTTATATGCCGGACTCCCGCATTCTGATCCTCGGCAGCTTTCCTTCGGTCAAATCCAGGGCGCAGAGTTTCTTTTACGGCCATCCCCGCAACCGCTTCTGGCCGGTGCTGGCCGCGGTCTGCCGGGAGGAACCGCCGCAGAGCCTGGAGGAGAAAAAGGCTTTTCTTTGCCGAAACAACATCGCGCTCTACGACGTGATCGAAAGCTGCAGCATCATCGGCTCGTCCGACAGCAGCATCCGGGACGTCGTTCCGGCAAATCTGCGGCCGATCCTGATCGGCAGCCGTGTGGAAAACCGGATCTTTACCAACGGCGGGAAAGCCTCCGCGCTCTATCAGCGCTATCTGCTGCCCGTTCTCGGATTACCAGCCGTATCGCTGCCCTCCACGAGCCCCGCCAACGCCGCCCGGTCGCTGGAACAGCTCATCGACGCATGGGCTGCCGCCCTTACGCCTGCTCTGTCAAAATGATCTGAAAGGATGCTTTGACCATGCCACTGAAAATGCCTGACAAACCGCAGCCGCAGGCGCTCCTGTTTTCCTTTCGCCCGGAAGAGCGCACCATGCGCATCATCCGATATCTGACCGCGCAGGGCGTATCTGTTCGTACGGTTCCGGCGGAGGAGCTGAACGAGACCCTTGGGTATCTCTTCTCCCTGCCCGGATATGAAAAGCGCAGCTCGCCCGCTTTCCTGACACAGAGCGTGCCGGAAATGCTTGTCATGCACGGCTTTGACCAAACGATGCTGGACGCTTTCCTGCGCTTTTTTCGCACGGAGAACGTTCGCCGCGTGGATCTGAAGGCCGTTCTGACGCCGACCAACGCCGCCTGGACGGCTGTAGAACTGTCCCGCCATCTGACTTTGGAACGGAACGCCATGCAAAAGCGGAACAGAGCGTAAAAAAAGCTTGAATTGTGCATTTAGGTATGCTATACTGTCAAAGCTGTCAAACTGAAAAATATCGAAAGGATTGATATACATGACTGCCATTAAAATCATTCTCACGATCCTGCAGCTTCTCTCCGGTCTCGCGGTGACTGCCGTCGTTCTGATGCAGAGCGGCAAGAGCGCCGGTCTGTCCGGTGCGATCTCCGGCGGCGCCGAGACCTTCCTCTCCAAGGGCAAGGCCAAGACCTGGGACGAAAAGCTCGCCAAGGCGA
>JAEEGL016294071.1_pt1 | contig 10814 bp, 7 predicted proteins | sample 9134231 | NCBI WGS metagenome assembly JAEEGL01 (sample SAMN16246548, study PRJNA631951) | gut metagenome | biome: gut microbiome; feature: rumen; material: fiber-attached | host: Bos | place: Iran: Karaj | collected 2018-10
GGAGTATACTTCCGTATCGAATACCAGCACGTTCACGTCTTCGCCTGAGGCAAGTACGTGGTCAACGCCGCCGTATCCTATATCGTATGCCCAGCCGTCGCCGCCTACGCACCATACTGATTTCTTGGCAAGGAAGTCTTTCTTATCGAGTATTTCCTTGACGTACTTTCCATAATCAATGGACGTTCTGTACGGCTCGATAGTCTTTACTACTTCTTCGGCCAGCTCTACTGTGCCTTCGCCTTCGTCCATGTTCTTCAGCCACTTCTTGCAGATATCTTTGAGTTTCTTGACGGTTGCTGTCTTGACGAGCATTTCCATGTTGTCCTTGATCTTGTCTCTCATCTGCTTGATTCCTTCAACCATTCCGAGACCGTATTCAGCGTTGTCCTCAAAGAGGGAGTTGGCCCATGCCGGACCTCTGCCGTTCTTGTCTTTGCAGTAAGGCATCGACGGAGCAGAAGCACCCCAGATGGATGAACATCCTGTAGCATTTGCTATCATCATCCTGTCTCCGAAGAGCTGTGTTATACACTTGATGTACGGAGTTTCTCCGCATCCCGCGCATGCTCCGGAGAACTCGAAATACGGCTGAGCGAACTGGCTTCCCTTGACCGTCTTCTTGTCCATCAGATCGTCTCTCGGAGGAAGCGATACTGCGTAATCCCATTTTTCAGGAGCAGCGTCTTTGATATCCAGCGGCTGCATTGTGAGAGCCTTGCCCTTTGCCGGGCAGATGTCTGCGCAGTTTCCGCATCCCAGGCAGTCCAGATTGTCGACTACCATACTGTACTGGAATTTTTCAAGGCCCTTGCCCTTAGCCTGTACTGCCTTGAACTTGGACGGAGCCTTTTTCACTTCTGTCTTTGTCATCAGGAACGGTCTGATAGCAGAGTGCGGGCATACGAATGAACACTGGTTGCACTGGATACATTTTTCCGGATCCCATACGGGAACAAAGTCTGCAACACCGCGTTTTTCGTAAGCAGCTGTGCCTGACGGGAACTGGCCGTCGGATCTTCCGATGAATGTACTTACAGGCAGGCTGTCTCCTTCCTGCTTGTTCATCGGTATTACAACGTCCTTGATGAAATCAGGAACTTCCTTCTCTGCGACAGGATCGTCCTCAGCTCTTCTCCAGTTGTTAGGTATAACTACCTTATGGAGTTCTTCTATACCGGCGTCTACCGCTTCACAGTTCATGTTTACGATAGATTCACCCTTCTTGCCGTATGTCTTCTTGATTGAATCTTTCAGATGCTTAACAGCTTCCTCTACCGGCATTACACCTGCTACCTTGAAGAACGCTGACTGCATGATCATGTTGATCCTGTTGCCCAGACCGATTTTCTGGCCCAGAGCTGTAGCGTTGATGGTGTAGAAGTTGATATCGTTCTCTGCCAGATATCTCTTGATGTCAGCAGGCAGATGTGTCTCAAGTTCTTTGTCATCCCAAACACAGTTGAGTACGAACGTGCCGCCCTTCTTCAGTCCGGCAAGGATATCGTACTGTCTTACGTATGCCTGGTTGTGTACGGCTACAAAGTCAGCTTCGTCTATCAGATATGTTGACTGGATCTTGTTCTTTCCGAATCTCAGGTGTGAAACTGTGATGCCGCCTGACTTCTTGGAGTCATATGAGAAGTATCCCTGAGCGTACAGATCAGTATTGTCACCTATGATCTTGATAGCCTGTTTGTTGGCTCCGACAGTACCGTCTGAACCAAGTCCCCAGAACTTGCATCTTACGGTGCCTTCCGGTTCCGCAACGAGTTTTTCCTTTACGAGGGATGAGTTATTCACGTCATCATCTATACCGATAGTGAAATTGTTCTTTGGCTTTTTCTTCTTCAGGTTCTTGAATACAGCGGCGATATCTCCCGGCGTCGTATCCTTTGAACCAAGACCGTATCTTCCTCCGTAAACTTCAGGAGGATCTTTTTCGTCGTAATATGTGGTCTTTACATCCAGATAAAGCGGCTCTCCAAGCTGACCGATCTCCTTGGTCCTGTCGAGTACAGCGATCTTCTTTACTGTATTCGGCATTACAGCCTTCAGATGTTCGCTTGACCACGGTCTGTAAAGTCTTACTTTCACGAGGCCGACCTTCTGGCCCTTTTCGTTGAGTACTTTTACTGTTTCTTCTGCCGCTTCACATACAGAACCCATAGCTATGATAACGTATTCAGCGTCTTTAGGTCCCACATAGTCGAACAGGTGATATTCCCTGCCTGTTATATCTGTGATCTTTTCCATGTAGTTCTCAACTATGCCCGGAACAGCGTCGAAGAACCTCTGTGAAGCTTCTCTTGCCTGGAAGAAGATATCCGGGTTCTGGGCTGTACCTCTGATAGCCGGATGCTCCGGATTGAGAGCATAATCTCTGAAGTACTTGACCATCTTCTTGTCAACCAGTTTGGCAAGGTCTTTGTAATCTATTACTTCTATCTTCTGTATTTCATGAGATGTTCTGAAACCGTCGAAGAAGTGAAGAACAGGAACACTGGATTTGATAGCCGCGAGGTGCGCGACTCCCGCCAGGTCCATTACTTCCTGTACAGAGCTTGAGCACAGCAGTGTGAATCCTGTCTGTCTTGTAGCCATTACGTCTGAATGGTCTCCGAATATACAGAGAGCGTGAGTAGCTACTGTTCTTGCTGTAACGTGGAATACTCCCGGAAGAAGTTCTCCCGCGATCTTATACATATTAGGGATCATGAGAAGAAGGCCCTGGGAAGCTGTGTATGTTGTTGTCAGCGCGCCTGATGCCAAAGATCCGTGGAGCGCTCCTGCCGCGCCTGCTTCTGACTGCATTTCTACAACTTTAACTTCCTGTCCGAAGATGTTCTTCTCGCCATGGGCCGCCATTTCATCCACTACCTCAGCCATCGGTGATGACGGTGTGATAGGATATATAGCCGCTACGTCTGTGAAAGCATATGAAACATATGCCGCAGCCGTATTACCATCCATGGTTTTCATTTTTTTCTTAGCCATTTTTCCCTCCATTTTTACATTTACCATTAAATACAAGCCCAAAAAGTGCCTTGTTTATGTACGCTTGTACCTAATATATACTCTATTACAACGGAGGAAAACTGTCAACGTGTACTAAAAAAAATACAATATACATAGCCATTGAAATTCCAATAAGTTTGTTGTTTTTTTAACAAGCAAAAAGACTGCCCTCAAAGAGAGCAGTCTTTCAGTTCTGTTGCTTAAAGCATCTATGTCGCTCTACAGCTCAAGACACTTCTTCGGGCACTTCTCTACACAAGCTCCGCAGCCGATGCAGTCGTCGCTTACTTCCCACTTCTTCTCACCACGGTCTACCGTGATAGCATCTGCAGGACAGGTCTTAGCGCAGAGTCCGCAGTAAACGCACTCTTCTGTATTGCATTTGACCTTTCCGCCTCCGTCTGCCTTGGCGTCATCGCCGGCTGCCGCCGGCTTCTTTGTCGGGATCTCGAAAGTATCGATAACTTTCTCTGTTCCCGGCGCTGTGTATTTAGGATCCATTGAGAGACATTTCTTAGGACAGTCCTCTGTGCAGTGAGCGCACTGGATGCACTGCATTCTCTGGATCTCCCATGTGCCTGCGTTTCTGTCGACTGTAATAGCGTTGGTCGGGCACTTTCTCTGACACATTCCGCATCCGATACAATCTTCAGGGTTGATAGCTACAGCTCCTCTTGTACGTTCCTGCCATTCTCTGGCGATTACAGGGTACATAAGAGTTGCAGGCTTTTTGAACAGACTTTTCATAACCAATCTGCCTATTTTAAATGTTGCCACTACTCTCACCTACCTTTCCGTACAACTGATGCATGGGTCGATCGTCAGAACTACCATCGGTACGTCTGCCAGATCGCATCCCTGGAGCATTTTGACCATTGCAGGTATATTCATGTTTGTCGGGGTCCTGACTCTCATTCTCTCTAAGAACTTGGTTCCCTGACCCTTACAGTAGTAAACGGCTTCGCCTCTCGGCTGTTCCATTCTTGTGATGAATTCACCTTCAACGTTTCCTTTAACTTTCGCGTCGATCTCTCCGTCAGGAATCTTTTCAACAGCCTTCTCGATAAGATCGATTGACTGGAAGACCTCACGGATACGAACCTTACATCTTGCGTAGCAGTCGCCTGCTTCTTCGATGACAGGCTCAAATCCCAGTTCCTGATACATTCCGGTTCCTGCAAGACGGATATCCTGCTCTACTCCGGATGCTCTTGCTACAGGACCAACTGCGCACAGATCTATCGCATCCTGCTTGCTCAGTACGCCGACTCCGCAGAGTCTGTTCTTTACTGAAGTATCTTCGAGGAATACGTCTGTGTACTGTTTGATCTCTTTCTCGATTCCTCTGAGCGTCTTAACGATTTTCTTGAGAGTATCGTTGTCGATGTCCTTGTTCATTCCACCGACTTTACAGATCGAGAAGACTACACGTCCGCCTGTAGTTTCTTCGAACAGGTCGAGCACGGTCTCTCTGATTCTCCAGCAGTGCTGGAAAAGTGATTCGAAACCGAAACCGTCAGCCAGAAGTCCGAGCCACAGAAGGTGGCTGTGGATCCTGCCCAGTTCGTGAAGGATGGTTCTCAAGTACTCTGCTCTCTCTGGCACCTGAACATTCATAGCGCCTTCAACGCAGTGTACGTATCCCCAGCCGTGGCCGAAACTGCAGATTCCGCATATTCTTTCTATTACATATACCATTTCGGTATATTCCTTTTTTTCCACCAGCTTTTCCAAACCTCTATGAATAAATCCAATAGAAGGGATCGCTTCTACGACTGTTTCGTCTTCAACGACGAGGTCGAGATGCACCGGTTCAGGAAGTACCGGGTGCTGTGGTCCGAAAGGAATGATCGTTCTTTTAGCCATTGATTCTACCTTCCTTTCTTAATTCTTTGGATTCCATGGAGTCGGTTCGGAAACCTTGAAGAAGTGTCCGCCGTAATCGAGAGCATTGTTCATGATCTTGATACCGAACAGATCGTGCATTTCATTTTCATAAATGAACGCAGGCCAGTACTCAGCAGTAATGCTCTGAACCTCTTCTTCCTCCGGGATTATAAGTCTCAGATTCAGTAATACGTGATCCTTGTCAAAGGTATACAGTATCTGGAATCCTTCTTCCAACTTGGTAGCGCACATCTGCGCCAGCCTGTATCCGTCAGCTTTGAGTTCTCTTACTCTCGGGAGAAGGCCGTCAGCTGTGACATCCTGAAAATCCTGGATCGTATATTTCTTATCACTCATTTACGCTTCCTCCTTTCCCTCTTCTGCCGGCGCTTCAGGTGCAGGAATGCTTCCGCCCTTTGCCATAGCTTCACGCTTGGCAGCCAGAACTCCGAGTCCTGCTACAACGCCGTCGATTATAGCTTCCGGTCTTGCCGCGCATCCCGGTACATAGCAGTCAACCGGTATTACCGTGTCAACTCCGCCCTGGATGTTATAGCATTCTTTGAATATTCCGCCGTTGCAGGCACATATACCGATAGCAACTACTGCCTTAGGTTCAGGCATCTGCTCGTATATCTGCTTAACGACTTCTTTGTTCTGTTCATTTACAGAACCTGTTACGAGAAATACATCTGCATGCTTTGGGTTACCCGTATTGATGATACCGAAACGCTCTACGTCGTACATCGGTGTAAGGCATGCGAGTACTTCTATGTCACATCCGTTACAACTTGAACCGTCGTAGTGGATGACCCATGGTGATTTGGTTACATATGCCATCTCCACACCTCCTATACCATCAATAAGAATTTCAGAATGAACAGGTTACCGATTCCAACGCACAGAGCTACTATCCATGCAGAGTTGATGGCTACCTGCCACTTCATTCTTGCAAAGCTGTTGTCGATGAGTATTTCAAGGAAATACGTCGCCAGACAAACAACTACACCGATCAGATATCCCCACCATGTTCCGTTGCAGAAGAACAGGAACACGAATCCAAGCAGGAATATGTTCTCATACCAGTGAGCTATCTCTATAAGTCCAAGAGTCTTTCCGGAGAACTCTGTTACGAGACCTTTTACCAGTTCCTGATGCGCGTGATGCGACATGGACAGGTCGAAAGGTGACTTTCTGAACTTGATAGTCAGTATGAACACGAATCCCACGAAAATGCCTATCAGATAGAAGAACGGCATTCCTGAGAGATTGAATATAGCGCTCGTATCGAAGCTTCCTGCGAAGAGGTAGAAGCCTATTGCTGTAAGCAGTACCATAGGCTCATATGCCATCATCTGGAGAAGTTCTCTCTCAGCACCAACCTGCGCGTATGGCGAGTTGGATGAGAAGGCAGCTACGATAAGGAATACGCTTGCCAGTGTCAGTGTGAATATTACCAGCAGCAGATTCAGTCCCGCAAAGAAGAACGCACCTGTTGCAAGCACGAATATGAAGAAGCACAGTACATAGAAATCCTGGACTTTATTTACTGTTATAGCTTCTTTCTCAAACAGCTTTCCGACATCATAGAAAGGCTGAAGAACCGGAGGGCCTACTCTGCCCTGCATCCTGGCTGTGATCTTTCTGTCAAGTCCTGCCAGGAATCCGCCAACCAGTGGAGCCAGTACGAGGTAGGCAACCACGAATATAATCATTGTTACGTATCCGTTCATTACATGCCACCTCCTATTCCGCCGATCACAAATGCGATGATCATACCAAGTACGTATACTATGGCAACAGATGAAAGGATATCACCTATCATATTCATCTTCTTCTCACCGAAATAGCTTTCCATGTACCAGTTTCTCAGTGCCAGAGCCTTTGGAGCCTTGAAAGAGTCCTCGAACTGGAGGTTGTCGCCTTCATTGACACCGGAAAGGTAAATGTTGACGATCTTCTTATTGGTCCTGCCGAAGAAGAATACGATCAGAAGCAGTACTACAGCTACCATGATGCACATGATGATCATGTTGGTCGATGAGATAGCCAGATCTGAGATTCCGCCGAACGCTTCATTCAGGTAAGGAACGATTACCTTGCTTGAGATGAACGGGAACAGCAGACAGATGACAACAGTCAGAACTACCAGAGTACCCTGAGCTGTCCATTCAGATCTGTGTACGTTTTTCTGGATATTCTCTGTACCGGCAACTACAGCCGCCATCTTGCCGAGCCACTTGGTCCAGTAGAAAGCGGTAGCCGCGCTGCCGAAGCAGATGATACCGATAAGAAGTATATTTTCAAATCCAAACATACTTGGCGCATTTATGAATGCTACCATTGATGCCCACTTGGAAATCAGCATTCCGAATGGAGCAAGGAACATTCCCGCGATACCGATCATTACGAACATTGCCAGTCTCGGCATCTTTCCGAAGAGTCCGTCCAGATCTTCGATGTCTCTGCTGCCAACGTTGTGTTCTGCAGTTCCTACGCAGAGGAACAGGAGAGACTTGGTAACAGCGTGGAATATGATGAGCATCGTACCGGCCCAAACAGCTCCGGCTGTTCCTATGCCTCCGCAGACAACGATCAGTCCCAGGTTAGCAATGGTCGAGTAAGCAAGTACGCGTTTGCCGTTGCTCTGGGATATTGCCGCGAATGAAGCGAGCAGGAATGTGATACCTCCTACCATCATAGTCATGAATCCGGCATAGTTTCCGTTGAGTACCGGAGCAAGCTTGATGATGAGGAATACACCGGCTTTAACCATTGTTGATGAATGGAGCAATGCCGATGTCGGTGTAGGCGCTACCATAGCTCCGAGCAGCCAGCTGTTGAACGGCATCTGAGCAGCCTTTGTGATTCCCGCGAAAGCGAGGAATGCAGCAACGATAACTGCGACCTGTGAAGCGTTGCCCATTGCGAGCAGCTTGTTCAGTTCGATAGTACCGCCGTATGTGCCCAGATAAACGATAGCAACTGCGAATCCCAGGCCGCCGCCCAGGTTCATGATCAGCGCTCTGAACGCATTATTGGTAGCAACTTTGTCTTCGTTCTCCTTTGAATGGAAAAGCCCATTGTAACCGATGAGCAGGAATGAACAAAGTGATGTGATCTCCCAGAAGAAGTACATCCAGATAAGGTTGTTCGATGTTACAAGTCCTGTCATTGCTGCCAGGAAGATGAACAACAGGAAGAAGAACCAAGGTCTTCTGTCCGGCGCACCTACGTTATGGTGCTGGAAGTCTTTCATGTAGCCCAGTGCATACAGGCATATCAGACTTCCCACGATGCCGATAATCAGCACCATGATCATTGACAGTCTGTCAAAGTAAAGGTTGTTTGCGACTTCGATGTCATGACCTTTAGTAAGCTCAAACCAACATACCAGAGGTGTCTGGATGATGGCAAAGACTGCCGCAAGTATCTTCTTGTACTTGATAGCAAGGACGACGATGATAATTGCCAGTATTATCTCGATGACCATCATTGTCATATTGACAGCGTGGCTCTCGAAATCAAAGAACTGAGTGCCCTTTGTGAAATACTGGACCGCGAGGAAGATCGAGCCTGCAGCTATTGCAATGCATGCGATCGTAACCACAACGTCCCTTGCGGCGTCAGCTTTGAGAACTAAAAGTAAGATGGCAACTATTGTCGGAAACAAGATCAGAAAAAATATAGTGCCCATTTAATCCTCCTACATAACAAATTTGCGCTATAAAACTACCACTCTATTCTAACAATTCAAGGCTGATTTTTCAAGTCATTTATGGCATTCGGCAGTCAAAAAAAAGCACCCTCCCCGGGGGATAAGGTGCTTCGGCTCTATTTATTTGCCGGTATTGTGTAATAATCTTGCTTTTTCTACAGTTTGTCCGTTCTGTTCCATCTGAGATGAAGCAGATAAAGAACCGCCGCGCCTACTGCGAAAAGGACCGCCGCGATGAGGATGGCGTTTATCATTCCGTCAAAGTTTCCGAAAAGAACTCTTGTGACTCCGCTGTCATAAGTCTCAGCATAGTATTCCGGGCCCCAGTCGCCTTCGAACCACCTGAGCCACGGAACAGCGATAAATCCCATGACTGCGATCAGCAGAGCGTTGAATGACATCCTTTTAAGATCGCCTTTCGCAAGGCCTGTCTTTTCATCCATCGGATAAAGTTTGGGATCCTTCCGTGAAAGACCTCCGTATTTCTTTTTCCAGATTATATACATGACAGGACCTGAAATGATGCCTACCATTCCGCCGATGAAATAGTCCGTGCCGTTTATGAAAAACGCGGCGAAGGTCACGATCACCGGTACCACGCACATGGCAACGAAGAAGCCCTGTCCTCCCGGTATCCTGAATTTATATTTCTCCTTCGGTATCTTCTTTCTCAGTTTTATTGCCGCAAAAAATATCATGATGTATGCCGAGATCAGCAGGAACACGTCTACCACCACTACGACTTTGAACGAGAACATACAGAGTATCATATTGACTACCGCCATTGAAATCACTGCGTTGTAAGGCACTCCGTATTTTTTGTCACACCTGACAAGGAACGGCGGCGCAAGATAATCGTCCGCCAGGGCGAAAAAGCCCCTCGTTCCCGAAGCCATATACGTGTTGTATATGGCGCACTGGGCTATTATCGCCACCACGACGAAGAATATGCCGAAGCCTGTGCCCCAGTATTCCATTGCCGGGGTGTGATATCCGATGGTGCCTATATCAGTGCCCCACTCTTCCCATCTTCCGACTGAAGCCAGACCGGACATGGTAGGCAGTATATATATCGCTATTATTACCGGTATGGCGATCATGGTGGCTTTCGGTATGAGCTGCGGATTCTTTATCTCTCCTGCCATGGTTGACATGGACTCATATCCTGAATACATCCACATGGTCAGGGCAAGTCCGCTGCCTCCGTAATACACCATGTCCTTGAACGGTATCTCGCTTGCCGGCACGTCCCCCGCGGCTGTAAACGGCAGGAACGGATCTGACTGCCAGTTGAGGAATCCGCAGAGGGCCACCAGGGCAAATGCGATGATCACAAGGGCGGACATGATGGACGTTACCATACCTACGTCCTTTGCGCCCCTGATGTTGATATATGTGAAAACAATGATAACAGCGAATTTGAATATGATCTCCCAGGTGCCCGAAAGGCCGAAACCGTTGGCCAGATAGCCTCCCGCCAGAATGACGTAAAGCGTATTGTCTATATAGATGGAAATGGTCCTCCACCATCCTGCCTGGAAACCCCAGTACTCGCCGAAGGCTTCCTGGACCCATTTGTAATAGCCGCCCTCTTCAGGTCTTGCCGATCCAAGTTCCGAAGAAACCAGCCCTAAAGGTATGCTCCATATGATCGGCACGACAATAAGAAGCAGCAGAGTAAGACCCGGTCCTGACTCGGGTATTATCTCTTCCACTCCGTATGCTCCGCCCGCGCACAGCGAAAAAACCATAAAAACTGCCACCGGCAGTTTTACATCCTTGATTTTCAGGCCGTGAGCCACGGTCTCTTCTGCTTTTCTTTTGTCCGACATATGAAAATGACTCCGTTTTCCGAACGCAGCGTTCTTAAAGTTCCCTGCGGCCTTCCATAGCCTTCAGGAGAGTTATTTCGTCCGCGAAATCAAGATCTCCTCCCACAGGAACGCCATGGGCGATACGCGTGACTTTGATGCCTGACGGCTTGATGAGTTTCGCTATATACATAGCGGTCGCTTCCCCTTCTATGGTCGGGTTGGTAGCGATGATAACTTCTTTGATATCTTCGTTCTGGAGTCTGACTATAAGGCTTTTGAGATTGATATCATCCGGGCCTATGCCCTCCATGGGCGAGATCGCCCCGTGAAGTACGTGATATCTTCCTTTGAATTCTTTGATGCGCTCCATAGCGGCC
>JAEEGL016705814.1_pt1 | contig 10814 bp, 6 predicted proteins | sample 9134231 | NCBI WGS metagenome assembly JAEEGL01 (sample SAMN16246548, study PRJNA631951) | gut metagenome | biome: gut microbiome; feature: rumen; material: fiber-attached | host: Bos | place: Iran: Karaj | collected 2018-10
CGCGACCGGCCCCTTCCCCTTCGACGAGGCGATGGCAAAGGGCTGCGGGGCAAACTCCTTTGTCCGCATTGACCAGAAGACGATGGCCCTGAACATAGAAGAACTGGCGCAGATGCCTTCTTCCCGCCTGGACAAGCTGGAGCTGACCCAGGCCCGGAAGGATCTGGACGACGGCCGGCTCTTCCAGAACGCCCTGAGCCTGCTCAAGGACGGATCGTTCAAGAACGTCGTGCTGGAAAGATTATCGAGATGTCCAACTCGATGGAGTCCGTAGAGGCAATTGTGACGGACTTCCTTTCGCTCGTCGTGTCCATCTGCGAGATTCCGGCGGCGGGCCTGTTCATCGTCGAAAACGACGGGCCGCACGGCTACTACGTGGCGGCTTCCGGCATGAGCGAGCGGGAACTGGGGGACTTCCTCAAGGTCTGTGCCGCGGACTTTGAGCAGGTGATGGGCGACTACAACGTGTCCAAGCTGGTTCCGCAGAAGCTGGAGTGCCGCCAGAACATAGACGGCTTCTACTCCAAGGACGTGCAGCTTTCGGCCTATTCAAACGGCGAGCTGCGCTCGTTTGACGGCAAGGAATGCTTCGGCACGGTGCACATCGTTTCCGGCGGCAACTTTACCAAGGACAAGACCGACCTGTTCAACTACTGCATCAAGGAGTCGGGCGTCCTCTTTGACAAGATGCTGATTGTCGAAAAGAAGATATTCTTTGAGCGGAGGATCCGCAAGGCGTTCAGCCGCTTTGTCCCGGAGCAGATTATCGACGAACTGGTAACCAACTCCGACGCAAGCCAGAAGGTGAGCGTGGGAGAAAAGCGGGCGGTCGCCATTCTCTTCTCCGACATCCGCTCCTTCACGAGCATCAGCGAGCTCAACCGGCCGGAAACGATGGTTTCCTTCCTGAACCGCTACTTCACTGCGATGGTAAACGTAATAAAGAAGCACGGCGGTACGATTGACAAGTTCATCGGAGATGCCATCATGGCCCTCTTCGGTGCGCCGGTCAGCTACGAGGACAACGCCCGCCGGGCCGCCGCTGCCGCCTGCGAGATGCGCGAGGTGCTGCCGTCCGTGGAACTGGGCGACCTGGTGCTGCCCGAAGGAATGCAGTTCAACATCGGTATCGGCATCCACTATGGAGACGTCACCGTCGGTTCACTCGGTTCGGCGGATAAGACGGACTACACCTGTATCGGCGACACGGTCAACCTGGCCTCCCGTCTGGAAGGCCTGACCAAGGTCTACGGATCGATGGTTCTCGTCAGTGAGAGTGTCAAGGACGACTGCCCCGAGGGCGAGTTCACCTTCCGCTATCTGGATGACGTGCGCGTCAAGGGCAAGGCGAAGGCCGTCCCGATTTTCGCGGTTGACCGCAGTCCCGACGAGTTCCCGCCTGCCTACAAGGACGCCTACACCAAGGGTATGGAACTGTACAAGCAGGGCATCTGGAACCTCGGCAAGGAGTACTTTGAGAAGGCCCTTGCCGCCGTGCCGGGTGACAAGGCGGCAAAGCTCATGCTCGGCCGCTGTGAAGAATTCATTGCAAATCCGCCGGAACACTGGGACGGTGCGATAGCGTTTACGACGAAGTAAGGCAGGCTGTGTATGAGCGAATATTCGACTTCTGAACATCTCCGCCCGGTAGTGCGTGTGGATCCTGAGAAGTGCTGCAACTGCCACCGCTGTATCAGCGTCTGCCCCGTCAAGATGTGCAACAATGGGGCGGGCGACCACGTGTCCGTGAACCATGACCTCTGCATCGGCTGCGGAACCTGTATTGACGCCTGCGTGCACGGAGCGAGGACGGGAATTGACGATATGGACGCCTTTTTCTATGACCTCAAGTCCGGTACCCCGATGGTTGCCATCGTCGCCCCTGCCGTTGCCGTCAACTTCAAGGGCCGGGATCTGGAGCTGAACGGCTGGCTCAAATCCCTTGGCGTGAAGGCAGTCTTTGACGTGGCCTTCGGTGCGGAACTGACGACCAAGAGCTACGTCGAGCAGATAAAGGCCGAGAATCCGCCGATTATGATTTCCCAGCCCTGCCCCGCGCTCGTCAGCTTTGTCGAGACGTACCAGCCCCAGCTCATAAAGTATCTTGCCAAAGGGGACAGCCCCATGGCGCACACGGTCGAATGCATCCGCCACTTTTACCCCGCCTACCGGGGCTGCAGGATAGCGGTCATCTCTCCCTGCTTTGCCAAGCGGCGGGAGTTCGACGAGAACGGCAGGGGTGACTACAACGTGACGATGAAGAGCCTGGACGGCTACTTTACGGAGCACGGCATAGACCTGTCCGCCTTCCCCAAGGTTCCTTACGAGAACCCCCTCGCCGAGCGGGCGGTCCTGTATTCCACGCCGGGCGGCCTCATGCGCACGGCGGAACGCTTTGTTCCCGGTATCTCCTCCCAGACCCGCAAGATAGAAGGACAGCCTGCCGTGTTCGAATACCTGTCCGGCCTGAACCGCTCGCTTTCGTCCGGGGGAAAGCCCTACTACCGGCTCGTGGACTGCCTGAACTGCGAGAAGGGCTGCAACCGCGGGGGCGGTACGGTGAACCACAAGATGCCCCTTGATGAACTGGAGGAGCTGGTCGAACGTCGTGCCCGGGAGCGGCAGGAGCAGTGGAATACTGCAGGTCCCCGGAAAAACCGGCTGGCACTCAGGAAGCTTGAGAAGACCGTGGACGCCTACTGGAAGCCCGGCATATACGAGCGCAGCTACCATGACCGCAGCGCGGTGAAGCAGAAGTTCATCAAGAGCCCGCCCCGGGAGAAGCTGCAGGAGATTTATGCCAGCATGGAAAAGTACTCCCGGGCCGACCTCTATGACTGCGGTGCCTGCGGCTACAACGGCTGCGAGCAGATGGCGGTCGCCATATACAACGGCCTGAACCGGCGGGAGAACTGCCACCACTACGTCCTGCACCTTGCCAGGCAGAACCACGAGAAGGAGATCCGCGAGGCCGTCAACGGCATTGCCGGCGCAATCCGGTCCGGCAGTGAGGCCCTGCGGAGCAATCTGCGTGACCTGCAGGAAATCAGGAATGCGAACACGCTCACGATTGAAGGCATCAAGGACCTGAACAAGAAGATAAACGGCATCTGGGACATTGTGGGCATCATAAGCACCGTCGCCGACCAGACCAAGATTATCGCCTTCAATGCCGAACTTGAAGCTGCCAGTTCCGGCGAGGCGGGCAAGAACTTCCACATCGTCGCGACGGAAATTCGCCGCCTGTCCGACAACATCATCGACAGCATCAAGGAAATCAAGACGGTCATCGACGAAATACAGCATGCTTCCGACCGCCTTATCCTGGACAGCGAGAAGGGAACCCGGCAGATTGATGCGGGCCTTGAGAGTGCGAAGTCGCTTGAGGGAGGCTTTGAGGAACTCATGGCCGCTGCCCAGGCAGGCACCGACAGCCCGGGTGACATCCAGAAGCGTGCAGGGCAGATACATTCTTCGGGTGAGCAGATTTTCTCAAACCTCCAGCAGATTGCACAGGGCATCGAGAAATTCTCCCAGAATACGGCAGGTATTTCTTCCGTGAACGATTGATTTTTCCCGGAAGCGTGGTATAATACAGACAGGTTATCGAATATACGGCTCTGCGGAGCCGTTGTTTTTTTTGTGGCTTTCAGGTGAGAATTATGAACGAATACTCCGATTCCGAACATCTCCGCCCGGTCGTGTACGTTGACCCGGAGAAGTGCTGTAACTGTCACCGCTGCATCAGCGTGTGTCCGGTCAAGATGTGCAACAACGGGTCAGGCGACCATGTATCCGTGAATCATGACCTCTGCATCGGCTGTGGAACCTGCATCGACGCCTGCGTACACGGGGCACGGACCGGCATCGACGATATGCAGGCTTTCTTTGATGACCTCAAGGCGGGTACGCCGATGGTTGCCATCGTTGCACCCGCCGTTGCCGTCAACTTTAAGGGCCGGGACCTGGAACTGAACGGCTGGCTCAAGTCCATCGGCGTGAAGGCAGTCTTTGACGTCGCGTTCGGCGCAGAACTGACGACCAAAAGCTACGTGGAACAGATAAAGCGGGAAAACCCGACGATCATGATTTCCCAGCCCTGCCCGGCGCTCGTCAGCTTCATCGAAATATACCGGCCCCAGCTCATTGAACACCTTGCCAAGGGGGACAGCCCCATGGCGCATACGGTCGAATGCATCCGTCACTTCTACCCCGCCTACCGGGGCTGTAAGATTGCGGTCATATCCCCCTGTTTTGCCAAGCGGCGCGAGTTTGACGAGAACGGCCGCGGCGACTACAACGTCACGATGAAGAACCTGGACCTCTACTTCAAGGAGCAGGGTATAGACCTGTCTGCATTCCCCAAGACGCCCTACGAAAGCCCGCCTGCCGAGCGGGCCGTCTTGTACTCTACCCCGGGCGGCCTCATGCGCACTGCCGAACGCTTTGTGCCGGGTATTTCCGCCCAGACCCGCAAGATAGAAGGGCAGCCTGCCGTGTTCGAGTACCTGTCCGGCCTTGACCGCTCGCTTTCGTCCGGGGTCAAGCCCTACTACCGGCTCGTGGACTGCCTGAACTGCGAGAAGGGCTGCAACCGCGGCGGCGGAACGACGAACAACAACATGCCCCTGGACGAACTGGAAGCGCTTGTGGAAAGCAGGGCACGGGACCGGCAGGAGCTGTGGAAGACGAGCGGCTACAAGAACAGCAAGGCTGCGCTCAAGAAACTGGAAAAGACCGTCAACGACTACTGGAAGCCCGGCATCTATGAGCGCAGATACCAGGACCGCAGCGCAGCGACGAGGAAGTTTATCAAGACCCCGACTAAAGAGGAACTGCAGGAGATTTTCATCAGCATGGAAAAGCGCTCCAAGACCGACCTCTACGACTGCGGCGCCTGTGGCTACAACGGTTGCGAGCAGATGGCAGTTGCCATATACAACGGCCTGAACCGGAGGGAGAACTGCCACCATTACGTCCTGCACCTTGCCAATCAGGATCACGAGCGGAAGATCCGCGAGGCCGTCAACGGCATTACGAGCGAGAGCGTCAAGCTTCTGGAAGGCACCCGTGCCAGCGTGGAACGCCTGACCGGCGAGACCGGCAGGATGGCAAAGGACGTGGCTTCTTCTTCTTCCGCAATCGAGGAGATGGTCAGCAACATCACGTCTATAACCGCCATCGTTGACAAGAACTTTCAGATTGTCAACGAACTGGAAGAAGCGACGAAGGGCGGCCGGATCAAGCTGTCCGAGGTGGATAAGCTCGTCGGCGCAATCGAAAAGGAATCGTCTTCCCTTATGGAAATGAGCGGTGCCATCCAGAAGATTGCAAGCCAGACGAACCTGCTTGCGATGAATGCTGCAATCGAAGCTGCCCACGCCGGAGAGTTCGGTGCAGGCTTCTCCGTCGTTGCCGATGAAATCCGCAATCTGGCGGAAGACTCCGGCAGCGAGGCAAAGAAAATCAGCGAGGTCCTCAAGAATATCAAGGGCATGGTGGACGGCGCCTACAGCAAGTCCAGCGAGGTAAGCCATGACTTTGAGAACGTCGTTACCCTTATGGAGAACGTCAAGGAGCACGAGCTCGAGGTGAAGAGTTCCATGGCTGAGCAGAGCGATGGCAACAAGCAGCTGCTCCACAGCCTTGCGCAGATGAAGGAAGGTACCCGCGCCGTTGAGGATGCGGCGGCGAAGCTCAGCAGCAACACGGACAGCGTCATACAGGCCGTGGAAAACATCGGCCAGGGAAACTAGCGCGAAACAGCGGGTATTGCCCCTGACGGACGGGGCCGCCGGGACGCTACAGACCGCGGCTGGCAGTTGCACCCCTCCTGGGGGCTGACAAGTGGCTGTCGGGGTGGCTTACTCGCAGTAGTCCGCGAGCTTCATCGCAAAATATGATTCCATCGCGGCGATGTAGCCGTCGTTGCCGTCATTCGTCAGGTTGCCGTCCATCAGCGCCTGCTTCCTGTCCGCACGAATTCGTATCTCGTCGGGCATGCCCGTCCGTTTTCCCGCCCACAGGACTTTTGTTCCGCCCCGGATCAGCATGAACTTGAGCCAGATGTCGTCGGCTTTCAGGCAGAGCTGGTGGATGAGGCCGGCGTCCAGGGCTTCGGGCGGCAGGCAGTGCGGGGGAAAGAGGCTTCCCGCCCCGTTCGTAGAAAGGAGGGCGTGCGTCGCCTCCCGCACTGTCCCGGTTTCCTGCAGCCAGTCGCGGTAGGGCAGAATATGGCCCCCTTCCTGCCGCATCAGGTGCACGCGGCTGGCGACGAGTGCGTCAGGACAGCCCTCATGCGCCTGCCACAGGCCCGCCAGCATGTCCCTGCGGAACAGCAGGTCATCGTCCACGGTAATGATGAAATCGTCCGGGAACTCCTGCATTGCATACACATACTTCTTGTGCGGGCGCAGGTCTCCTCCGACATAGCGGACCGTCAGGCCTTTTTCCGTCAGTGCACGCAGGCGTTTGGGCAGGGGAATGCCTTCGCAGTCCGCCCCCAGGTACAGGACAATCCGGTCAGGCTTCATCGTCTGCCGCATGAGCGACTTGATGCACAGGTGCAGGGTCGCAAGCCGGGGCGGGAAGCTCGTGAGCGATACGGTCAGGGAAAAAGGCCTCGCTTCCGTATTGAGGGCCTCGCCGACCGGTACGAGGGAAAAGAAGGTTTTCTGCACTGCCCATTTGACACGGACGCGGATAAAGCGGCAGCCCCGCTTGAAGAAACGGGTTCCTATACCGCAAAAGCGGGCGGCCGTACCGGCACCCGGAATGCGCCGGAACAGTTTTACCGCATAAAAGGGCAGGGCGGCAAGCGGGGACCGGTAGGCTTCAACGTTATAGCAGCTCTCTTCAACGCCCCCGAAGCGACTCTTATAGGGCTGCTGGCCACCGCCAAGGAAGAGGGCGGTCTTGCCCTTCTGAATGAGCCGTTCCAGCACGAGGGCGTAGAGATGGAAGCCCGGCGAGTATTCCTCCAGCTCCGGGTCATAGGTCAGGTTTTCAAGGAAGACCTGCTGCCCCTGTTCACAGCTGAACACGATGGCAATGATCCGCTCTCCGTAGGTCCAGGTGTAGGCATTCGTCACGTGGTAGCGCGACAGGTAGGCGGCGGGCGTCAGGCCGTAATCCCGGTCCATCAGCCGCTTCTTGAATGAAAAGAAGCTTTCAACGACGGAAGCCGGTATATGAGCCGCCCCTTCGTACTCGGTCATGACAAGCCCGGAAACGCCCAGCCGTTCAAGCAGGTTCTTCTCTTCCCGCCGCCGGTTATAGCGGGACTTGCGGGACATGCGGGCCCACAGTTCATCGGTGCTTGCGGGGAGGGTGACTTTCCAATGGTTGGCGGGATGGTTCCGGCGGACGCAGCCGCGGCCAAGGGGGGCAAGGGAGCAGTCCCAATCTATACGCCTGACGGGGAACTGCGAGAATACAAAACGGCACAGCTCTGCAAGGGCGGCAGAAGAAGCGTCCGACAGGAAGAGGCCCAGCCGGGCCGCCTGCCCTTCGACATGGAGGGGCACAAAAAGGCTCCTGCCTCCTTCCTCAAGCTCAAGGAGCGTATATTTTCCATAAAGCGAGCCGAAGCGGTTCTGGACAACGTCGGGTGTAACCCGAGCGTCCTCTTCCAGCCCGGCATTTTCCACCGCGATGCGAACCATAGACAGCCTATTATAGTAGAAAAGGCCCTGGCCCGCAAGGACAGGCCTGCTGGAACGCCGGTACAAAAACCGGCCCGGTCCCGCCGCTGTCCACTCAACAGGTCTCCCCCCCCCTGCGTTGATTCTGGGGCGGGAAAACGCTACAATCTGTAGTATGTTCGGAATAAAGACACGGATTATGAGGCTGCTTGCAGGGCTGGTGTACCGGGGACAATTTGCCATGACGGGAGGGCAGCCGCTTGAAGCGCTGCGCCTGTACCGGAAGTTCCACCTGGATATTCCTACCTATGACGGTTATGGCCAGGTCGTGCACCCGGACATCTTCTTTGACCGGACGCAGCAGCGCTATGTCCTCTCGTTCACGCCCTATCCCTTTAACGACGACAGCCACGAGAACCCCTGCATCGCCGTGTCGGACGACGGCATCCACTTCCGCGAAGAGCGGGAAGGACTCAATCCCCTTGCCCGTCCGCCGGAAAAAGACCACAACGACGACCCTGACATCTCGCTGCATGACGGCGTATACAGTCTTGTCTACCTTGAAACCGTCCGCCCGGACTACCAGAACATCGTTGCCCTCCAGAGCACTGACCGCCTGAACTGGGAGCGCAGGATCCTGTACCGGCAGAACCTTGCGAGCAGCGGGGACATTATCCTGTCCCCTGCCGTCATCTGGACCGGCGAAAGCTGCCGCTGCTTCTTTGTCATGGGGAACTACGGCAGGGGGCACCGCATCCTTGTTGCCGGACCGGCAGCGGGCCTTGAGGCGCTTGATTTTGCGGGGGCGGCCCCGGTGAATATAGACAGCATTCCTCAGGGCCTCATGCCCTGGCATCTGGATGTGTTTCCTGACGGCGCAGGCGGCTTTATCATGCTGCTCAGCCTGGTCGCCCACAACAAGGACGGCAAGGGGGGGCGCTACTTCCTCAACATTGCCCGCAGCAGCAACCTCACGGACTGGAAGCTCGATCCCGTTCCCGTCCTTAAAAACTGCTACCGCTCGTCCGGATTCGTCAAGGACGGCGTCCTGTACATTTATTTTTCGTCAAACTTCTGGGGCGATGAATGGAAAACCGGCCTGTATAAAGTTGCCCTTTCTTCTGCGGAAGGTCTTAGCGGTACAGGCCTGTCTTGATGTCCTCAAGGATGAGAAGATCCTGAATGCCCGTGTCAATCGGAGACTTGAGCGAGTCCGTGCCGTCCAGAAAGTCCACGGCGTTCTGAATCATATTTGCAAAGTAGCGCGTCTTTTCCGGCAGTACCGCTGCCTCATCCCTGACGAGCGAGAAGAAGCCCGTGTAGAGGGGAGAATCTTTCCTGCGGTAGAACTTAAGGTAGGAATTGCCGATGCAGATTCGCCCTTCGGTTCCGTTTATCTGAATCTCAAAAGCAAAATAGCGTGAGCGGCCGCTCATCGTCACCGTGATGTCGGGGCAGCCTTCCGTTGCCCAGTGGGCGCTCAGCTGCCTGATGCCGCCCTTGTCGTCCTTATAGATGCCGGTCAGCACCGGCTGCCCCAGTTTGGAGGGGTCATCAAGGAAGAACATCACCGCGTCAATCAGATGGGTTCCGTCGTGAAAGAGGCTGAATGCCCCCGTGGACTCGCTCTTGCGGTCGTAGAGGCAGAGGCTTGATGACAGGGACGCGTAGATGCTCTGCAGTTTCCCGATTTCCTTCATATACGCTTTCGCGCTCCTGAAGTCTTCGGCGAAGCGGCGCTCATGATTAATCATGACGGGCACCCTGTGTTCAACGGCGGCAGTCTGGATTGCCTGTGCTTCCCGGGAGTTGAGCGCAACGGGCTTTTCCAGTATGACCAGGCGGGGATGCGCCTGGATTGCGGCGATTGCTTCGCTCTTGTGGAACTCCTCCGGCACGGCGACGGTGATGATGTCGGGATGCACTTCCCGGTACATGTCTGCGCTGCGCTGGTAGCTGGCTGCCTGCGGAACCGCCTTGTGCCAGACGGAAAGCTTTCCGATGTCGCTGTCACAGCCCGCGATGATCTTGATCCGCGGGTTGGCACGGAGCGCCATCGTATGGCTTGCCGGCTGTTCCCGCTTGCTGTCAAGCCCGAGGCTGTAGCCGATCCGCCCGCAGCCGACGAGGGCCGCCGTGTACTGCCCGTTCACCGCCGGAACTCCTAGGACCGGTTCTTTTCGAGCCCTTCCATGAGGGCCTGATATTTCTTTGCAAGGCGGCGGGACTTCGTGTCGGCAAGGCCGTGGTAGTTCGCCGGATGCTCAAAGAAAGATTCGGGATTGGCGATGCCGAGCTTTTCAAGCTGGGCGGTTATCTTGGCAAAGGCGTCGGTGTGCGTCTTGAGGACTTCAAAGAATGTTTTTCCGGACTGTTCCGCCTCGAGCGTAATCTTACGGATCACCTCGTGGCCGTCGTTCACGCCCGCTTCGCCGAGCAGGATGTAGGCAGGTTCGGCAAGGACGCCGCCCTTTACCTTGCCGCCCGCTCCGTCCAGGTTGCGGGCCATGCTTTCCTTGTCGGCCTGCAGGCCGGAGACGACCGACTGCATCCGGTCCACCGCCATCGTAAAGCCCGCCACGTAGTCGGCGATGAAGCGCTGGCTGGCCGAGTTTGTCAGGTCGCGCTGGTGTTCGGAAATCTGATCCATGTAGAAGGTGAGCACGCGGGGGCTCATCGCCTTCCACAGTGACTTGACGTGCTCGCTGTTCCAGGGGTTGCGCTTCTGCGGCATCGTGGAAGAACCGACCTGGGTCGAAGCGAAGTATTCGAAGACCTCGCCGATTTCGCTCCGCTGCAGGTTGCGCAGGTCGTCCGCAAGGTTTGCGATGATGCCGAATGCGACGTTGAACTCAAGCAGGAGGCGGAGGAGGTATTCCGGTTCGACGAGCTGGTTGGAGTATTCCGACGGTTCAAGCCCGAGGAAGTGCATGTATTCTGCTTCGAGCTGCTCGGGGTCCTTGACGATCATGCTCGGCCCGTTGTAGGAGCCGACGGGGCCGGCGAGCTTGCCCTTAAGCTGGCGGGAGAGCTCGTCGATGCGGAGGATGGATTTGCCCAGGCGGGAAACGAACTCGGCGATGGACCAGCCGAAGGTGATCGGGACGGCATGCTGGCCGTGGGTGCGTCCGACCTGCGGGGTTTCCGCTTCCCGGTCGGCGATGGTGCACA
>JAEEGL017090731.1_pt1 | contig 10814 bp, 8 predicted proteins | sample 9134231 | NCBI WGS metagenome assembly JAEEGL01 (sample SAMN16246548, study PRJNA631951) | gut metagenome | biome: gut microbiome; feature: rumen; material: fiber-attached | host: Bos | place: Iran: Karaj | collected 2018-10
AGTGCCTTAGCATTGGGAACTGCAAGGTATGCCTTGTGAGCACCGTTCTTAAGTTGAGTACCCTCGTTAGAATTCGTATCCCAATAGAAACCGATGTTCTCATGGTTCTTATCAAGCGAAAGCATGTAGTACTTGAATCCATCGCCACTGATGGTTGTAGCCTCATCGGTACCCTTCAGCATGTTATCGGCTGCATCCGTACTGGCTGTGGCAGACACAGCGAAGTTGAAGGTCGTTGCCTGTTCAAGTTTGCTGTCGGTCTTCAGCACAACGCCTGTTCCTGCAGGGATGGCACCCTCTATCTTTGTAAGAGTAACCTCACCGTCGGCAACTGTAGCTGTGTATGCACCGATGCCCTCAGGAGCGACAAGGTTCTTGTCACTGTAGTAGAGCGTACCATAGTTGTTCGTTCCGTCTGTAGCAGCAGCAGAGATTGTAACAGGAATAGTCAGCCCAATGCATGTGAGACGGAAGTTGTCAAGAACAACCCATTCGTTCCCCTGCCCATTTTCGAATTTCTCGACACCTATTGTCAACTTACCATCTTCACCTACAACTACTTCTATAGTGTTCTTGTAAAGACCTAATTCGAAATAATTTGCGACTTCTTCTCCACGATTATCAGGGAATTGTCCAATTGGACTTTCCCAACCGTACCCTGGAGCTTTATTTACTTCACTTACAATAGGAACAAGATAACCACTATATGTTAAGCCATCACCATTAATAGCATAAAGTATTGCACCATCAGACTTGGTATTTCCATTAGCAGCTTCATCAGCAGCTTGATCACGGTTTCCATGACGATAGTATCCTTGTACTCCAAGAATATACTTACCCGGCTTTAATCCGGTCAACTCTTGACTTAACTTGAAATTACCAGCATTCCATGTTTCGAAATTAAAATCTGGTTCCCAACCTCCAAAACCGTGGTTTCCTTCATGTTCTTCTACCCACCACTGACTCCATTGTTGTGTCGGGAATTCCATTGTAGCATCAACAAGATGATGGTCAAAGCCTGCAGCATGAATATAATAGGTTGCGTCAATAGGATTCTCTTCTGAAGCTTTCTCAAGCAAAGCGTCACGCTCCTCCTTGGTAATGAACTTCCATTGATTTATTTCCTCATTCGCCCCACTGTTATCTGTATCAACCTGCCACCAATTACCTCTGCGCTCTCCAGAATAACCCAACAAGGTTCCACCTGTGTTAGAATTTTCTTTAGAAATATTATAGACTCCTTCAGAAACTTTTATTAGATACCATGTATCCCCATCTCCTGCACAATCTACAAATCCATTATGATTAAGGGCATCAGAACCATTTCGAATATTTGTATGTATACGAAAACCATCTCCAACTTTAGTAAATGTTGCTAACTGAGCTGCGAAATTAACAGCAGCATGGGTTCCGAAATCAACACCTCCTGTCAAATAACGTTTTGCACCAATATTATAAATATAGTACTTTCCACCATCTTCTGGTTCTGCGCCAACAAAAATATCTTCCTGTTTATCTACAGCTAACAACTTACGTGCGTTGCGCAATATTCGAAGTGCATTATCCACCTCTACGGCAGTGAGTCCACTTGATGTCACATCCTCTGCCTGGGCAACATCTATACCTTCAGCACTTGCCAGAATGATGGTCTGCTCAAGTATTGTATCGTCAACAGCTTTTGCTGCATTCAAGGCAGTATTCAGTGCTCCTATTGCTGCAGAGATAGCATCTGTGTCGTGTGAATCGGTCAAGGCTTTAGCTGCTGCAAGAGCATCGGCTAAATATGAAGCCAGAATGTCAGTGGTGTTTCCTGTATAAGCCTCAGCTTCAGCAATGGCGGCATTCAGGGCATCTGTGTATTCAGAAATATCAACAGGACCGAGGTAGTTCATACGGAACCTAGTAAAGAAAACCCAGTCTCCTCCACCAGCGTAGTTTGTCTTATCAATACCCAATGTGATTATTCCACCTACAACTGTAGCACGAATAGGGGCATTTAGATATGCATTTGGATGCGTAAAGAAGCACTTTGTAACATCGCCTCCTCCATCAGGGAAATAACCATAAGGCGCTCCTTCTGCAGCATATTGGAATCCGCTGGTTTTTTCAGGCTGCGCACCGTCAAGTATTGACTTTAAGGGAGCGCGGTCGTTATTGATAAAATAAAAGCCGCGAATTTCTTCTGTGCCAGCAGCGCGGCGCTCTTGCACTTGCTCTCGATTTCCATCACGATAGAAACCAGTACACCAGAATTCATAATAACCATCTGGAACATTTTCTATAGTCTGAGAATACTTTACATTTGTTGAATTCCAAAAACCATGTGCTGATAAGCACATATATTCACGGTTCCAATCCGAGTTTCCGCCATTCTGTTCAGTTTTCCAAGAACTTCTACGAGAATCATTTTCCGCAAGGTTGTGTGCCCTTATAAGGAATGTAGCATCTAAAGGATTATCAACAGTAGCATTTTGCTCCAAATAGGTTATACGTTCATCACGAGTGATTATCTGCCATGTACTGCGTACATCACGATCATTGACAATTAAACCAAACGAAGCATTTGCGTCATTTTCAGGCATGGCATGCATCCATAGACTCTCGCCGGCTTTTATCTTATACGCATTACTAACACCTTCCTTTTCAATGGGCTCAAATGTCCATGCTGTAACCGGGTTACCTGTGTCAAGATACCAGTTATTGGCATTCACACTATGGTTAGCATTGAACTTTGGATCGATCTGATAACCACCTTCAATAGCGGTTATCGCCACATCAAAACCATAAGCGTCAAGTTCGCCACGAGTGTTCCAACTGTCAGAACGGCGGTTATTCTCCTGCAACCAAAGTCCTGATTCAACATTGTAAAGGTAAAGATCGCTTCGACCGGCGGCCTGTTCAATCGTAATACCAGTGTAGGGCGATGTCGTTTTTTCGGCAGCATTCATTGAAATGCTTAATAGCACCCCACCCACTAATAGTAAAAATTTTTTTAGCATGTTGTTTTATTTTAAGTTAGTATTTATAATTCGTTATTTGGGAAAATTGGTTTTTGTGTCTCGATGTCTGGTTTAGTTTCATCTTAACCTTGCAAAAATACGTATTTTACAACCATAGCGTTAACTTTTTACTTACAAAGGGATAATTATTAAGATTATTTAACGATATAATGAGGTTGATATAGTCATGATGTAACATGAGGCGTTGTCATATACGAAAATTTTGCTAGCAAAATTTCGATTAAACGGGCTCTTTAATGGCAATAAAGAGGCTCTTTATTAAGAATTTTGCTAGCAAAATTTTCAGAGCACATCAAAGTTGGTTACAATAACACTATCGCATGAGGGTGAAAGACGGAATTGCATCGCTTGACAGTCAAGCATATCGACACCAAAACAAAAGGCAGCAAAAAGACCTCTGCGATCTTCTTGCTGCCTTTCGGTGGAGGTGCTGGGCACCTCAGTCACGGGGTTACTTTCCGTGATTCTCGTCGGAAACGGTAAGCTTCTTGCGACCGTGACGACGGCGCGATGCTAAAACGCGGCGACCATTCTTGGAGGCCATTCTCTCACGGAAACCGTGCTTGTTTACTCTGCGCCTGTTGTGGGGCTGGAATGTTCTTTTCATCTTTCTCTATATTTTTTTATTCGTTTTTCTCCATTACGGGCTGCAAAAGTAGTCATAATTTTCGAATTGACAAAGAATTAATCTAAAATTCGTCCGAAAAAATATGTTTTTTTACAAAAATGCATTACCTTTGCACGTGCTAAACATAGTTTTTTTGACTTATCAAATAAAAAATATATAAAGTATTTATGATTAATTCACAAGACATTAAGAAAGGAACAGCTATCCGCATGGATGGCGGAATATGGGTGTGCATCGAGTTTCAGCACCGCAAGCCGGGCAAGGGAAACACTGTGATGAACACCAAGTTGAAGAATGTTACCGATGGCCGTGTGCTCGACCGCACATTCCTCGTGGGCGTCAAGCTCGAGGACGTACGCATTGAGCGCCGCCCCTATCAGTATCTCTACAAAGACGGTGAGGACTACATCTTCATGAATCAGGAGACTTACGAGCAGGCTCCCATCGCGAAAGATCTGGTAACAGGTGTGGAATATATGAAGGAGAGCGACATTGTGGAAGTGGTAAGCGACGCCGACACTGAGACTGTGCTCTTTGCCGAGATGCCAGTGAAGACTGTGCTCCGCGTGACTCACTCTGAGCCTGGTATTAAGGGCGACACCGCCACAAATGCCACGAAGCCTGCTACTCTGGAGACAGGTGTTGAGATCCGCGTGCCACTGTTCATCAATGAGGGCGACCTTGTTCAGGTGGACACTCGCGACGGCAGCTATCTGCAGCGAATGAAGGAATAATATCCTATATACCCTGCGAGGATTGAATTACCGCAAGTCGCGCGGCGGAAGACTAAATGCTTCACACGCGTGGCACGACAAAAAACGGAGTAGTTCAGTCCTCGCATTATTATATGTAAACCACAACCCACAAAAGACCATGCGCTATTCAATCATCGTACCTGTGTTCAACCGCCCCGATGAGGTGGCCGAACTGCTTGAGAGTCTTTGCCAACAGACGATGAAAGACTTCGAGGTAATCATCGTTGAAGACGGTTCCGACATCGAGAGTCGCGACGTGTGCCAGCAGTTCAACAATCGTCTCGACATAATATATTATGCCAAGGAGAACGGCGGTCCGGGCATGGCACGGAACACAGGTGCCGAGCATGCCAGCGGCGAGTACCTCATCATTCTCGACTCCGACGTTGTGCTGCCCGAAGGATACATGCAAGCCATCGACAACGAACTGCGCCGCCAGCCTTGTGATGCCTTTGGTGGACCTGATGCCGCACACCCCGATTTCACTCCTGTGCAGAAGGCAATAAGCTACTCGATGACGTCGTTCTTTACCACTGGTGGAATACGCGGAGGGAAAAAGAAGTTGGACAAGTTCTACCCTCGCTCGTTCAACATGGGCATACGTCGCGATGTATATAGTCAGCTGGGTGGTTTCTCTCGCATGCGTTTTGGCGAAGACATCGATTTCAGCTACCGCATCTGTGAGTCAGGCCACAGCACCCGTCTTTTTCCTGAGGCATGGGTGTGGCACAAGCGACGCACCGACTTCCGCAAGTTCTATCGCCAGGTGTTCAACTCTGGCATTGCCCGAATCAACCTCGAAAAGCGTCACCCGGGCACGCTGAAACTTGTGCATCTGCTCCCGGCAGTGTTTACCGTGGGCATCATCGGGCTCATCCTGTTGTCGATCGTAGGACTAATCACGGGCATCTGCCGACTCGCATGGATGCCTTGGGTGCCGATAGTACTTTTTTCTATTATTATTTTCACCGACTCTGCAATGAAGAATAAGAGTCTACGAGTGGGACTGCTGTCCATCCCAGCTGCATTTGTACAGCTGATGGGCTACGGATGCGGGTTCATAAAAGCATGGTGGAAGCGCTGTGTGAAAGGCGAAGATGAGTTCACTGCCTTCGAAAAGAATTTCTATAAATAATATAATGTGTATGAAAAAAAGATTGTTTTTCATAGCACTCGCAGCACTGATGTGCTCGGTGAGTGGCGTTGCACAGAAGACCATCAGCGGCAGGATAGTCACTGAAGACAAGCAGCCGTTGGTAGGTGCAACAATCAGTGTTGTCGACAGCAAAGTCGCTACGGTTTCGAACGTCGACGGCGAATTCAAGATTGAGTTGCCAAAGAAGAAAGACAAACTGAGGGTGAGCTACGTTGGATTCGAAGAACAGACGGTGACAGCCAAGCAAGGCATGGTGGTTGTAATGAAAGAACCAAACTATCAGCCCACCCGCAAGGAGCGCAGATATATTAAACTATCGGATAGCGACAAGAAGATTATCGGCGACGTCAACGGCTTCACGTTCCGCATGATGAGGGAGGCTTACAACAACAAGAGTTGCGTGGCTTCGCCTCTGAGCGTCGCCTGTCTGCTTGCAATGACTTCTAACGGTGCCGCAGGAAAGACTCTCAGCGAGATGCAGACATTGCTCGGCAGCTCGCCGGCAGAGCTGAATGCCTTCTACAAGCGCATCATCCCTTACCTCACCGACAGCCAGTGGGGCAGCGCCTTCAGCATGGCAAACGCACTCTTCACAAACAAGCAGTTCAAACTGAACGACACTTTCACCACCGAGGCAAGCGACAACTATCAAGCCATGGTGAAGAGCCTGAACTTCTTAAATAGCTCGCCACTGAAGGAGGTAAACGACTGGTGCAAGAAACAGACAAACGGGATGATTCCGAAGATAATCGACAAGACCAACCCGCTGGTACTGATGTATGCGCTCAACGCCGTTTATTTCGAGAGCAAATGGGAGCACGAATTCGATGAAAGTAAGACAAAAAACGAGAAATTCCATCTAACAGACGCGAAGACAATGACCGTGCCGATGATGCATCAGGAACGAGAACTCAACTATGCCAAGACGGAAAACTATGCGATGCTCATGCTACCTTATCAAGGTGAAACATCCTACGATATGATAGTACTGCTACCCGACAAGACATACTCGGTGGAGAAGATGCTGGCTGACTTCGATTACAATTCGTGGAACAAGGCATGGAAGGGAAAATCTACATATAAGGTGGACGTGAAGCTGCCACGCTTCGACATCAACACCGAGCAGCCGCTCAACGCGCTGATGAGCAAAATGGGCATTCCAACGGCATTCAGCGAGCAGTTCGCCGACTTCAGCCGCATGACAGACATGAATAAGTTGCCGAAAGGCGCCAACCTCTGTATCTCGGAAATGAAGCAGAAAGCACGTATCGAGGTGAAAGAGAAGGGAACGAAAGCTGCCGCTGCCACAATGGAAGAAGTGCTGATTACGGGCTGGGGAAACGGTCATAAGAATAAACCTAAGTATGTAAATTTCCATGCTGATCGACCGTTTGCATATATGATAACCGAACACTCAACAGGGATGATACTCTTTTTCGGAGTGTATGACGGCAAATGACAAGGGAGACATCTGAAAAAAGTCAGGCAATGACGAAACTCAACATAAACCAGTGGGCCGAGGAAGACAGGCCACGTGAAAAGCTTATGAGGCTCGGAGCGGAAGGGCTAACGAATGCTGAACTGCTAGCGATACTCATCGGTTCGGGTAGCACTACGGAGAGCGCAGTCGATCTAATGAAGCGGTTACTGAACGAGTGTGGCAACAACCTGAACACGCTCGGAAAGAAAAGCATCAGCGACTTGATGGAGTATAAAGGCATCGGCGAGGCGAAAGCCATAACCATCCTCGCTGCCTGCGAACTGGGCAAACGGCGACAGCACGAAAAGGCACAGGAACGCGAAAGGATGGATAACTCGATGGCGATATACAACTACATGTTGCCGAAGATGCAGGATCTCGACATCGAAGAGGCATGGGTGCTGCTGATGAACCAAAACTACAAGCTGATAAAAGCCGAACGACTGAGCCGTGGAGGCATCACAGAGACTGCCGTCGACGTGCGGATGATAATCAAACAAGCCGTGCTTTGCAACGCCACCATCGTGGCTATCGCCCACAACCATCCGTCGGGAAGCACGCGACCAAGCAAAGATGACGACCGACTGACGGAGCGTGTGAAGAAAGCGTGCGATGTGATGCGGCTATTCTTTGCCGACCATGTCATCGTTACCGACGGCAATTATTACAGCTATCGCGACCAAGGAAAACTTTAAGTAAATTCGGACACTTCAATAAAGAGGCTTTTAAGTGCCACTAAAGCATTCGTTTTGTGCAACATAAGAGGCCATTATGTCGCACTTAATGGCCTCTTTATTGAAACATAATGATATGCTTTGTTTTTCAACTTGATGCATCCTCACATTTGTGAGAATCAAGATACCGACGCATCTCGGCATAAAAAACAAACACGTTTGTTTTGTTCTGCGCTCGATTTTATGTAACTTTGCCCGAAATATATAAAATAATGACTCAAGAAGAAAAGACAAATCTTGAAGGACGGATTGTCGACGTGATAAAAACAGTGTACGATCCGGAAATACCTGTCGACATCTGGAGCCTCGGCATGATTTACCGCATCGAGGTGAACGACGACTACTCTGTCGACATCGACATGACTTTTACCGCCCCCAACTGCCCTGCCGCAGACTACATCCTCGAAGATGTACGCACAAAGGTTGAGAGCGTTGAGGGCATTACATCGGCAACCGTGAATCTGGTGTTCGAACCTGAATGGGACAAGAGCATGATGAGCGAAGAAGCCAGAATCGAATTAGGATTCGAATGACTGATAAAGGACAGTTGATAACTCCCAATTATGAAGAACGTTTATTTCCTTTCCGACGCGCACCTGGGATCGTGGGCTCTTAACCACAAACGCATGCAGGAGCGAAGGCTGGTGAGATTTCTCGACAGCATAAAGAACAAGGCAGCGGCAGTATATCTGCTTGGCGACATGTTCGACTTCTGGAATGAATACCGCTATGTGGTACCCAAAGGCTACACACGCTTTCTGGGAAAGATTTCCGAACTGACCGATACGGGTGTTGAGGTGCACTACTTTATAGGCAACCACGACATCTGGACCTACGGATATCTTGAGCGCGAGTGCGGAGTGATACTACATCGGCAACCGCTGACAACAGAGATATACGGAAAAGTATTCTACATGGCGCATGGTGACGGGCTTGGCGATCCCGACAACAAATACAAACTGCTGCGGAAAATGTTCCACAACAAGACATGTCAACGTCTGCTCAACTTCGTGCATCCCCGATGGGGAATGGCGCTTGGACTGACGTGGGCAAAGCATAGCAGACTGAAACGTGAAGATGGGAAAGAACCTCCATACATGGGAGAGGACAAAGAATTTCTGGTTCTCTACACCAAGGAATACATGAAGACACATCCCGAAATCGACTACTTCCTCTATGGTCACCGCCATATAGAGCTCGATCTGACACTGTCGGAGAAGTCGCGTATGATGATTCTCGGCGATTGGATATGGCAGTTCACATATGCCGTATACGACGGTGAGCACATATTCATGGAAAGATACATCGAGGGCGAGACGCAGCCATAATGCCTGCCGCCATCACATCTGGCATCTCCTTTCACATACACGCGCGCGTAATATATTTATAATGTGGATGGTAGTTTGATTATTGAAAACACCTTCATACTGCCTCTCGATTGACAACAAAAAAGCATCCGCCACATCTGGAACTGACCAGAAGTAGCGGATGCTTTTATCACATAATCAATATATGTTTGACTATCTCATCTTTTCGATTACGGGAACAATCAGGCCTTCCATCACATCATAACCGGCACTGTTGGGATGAACCTGCTCGGGAGTGTAGCGGCTATCCATTCCTTTGCCATCGGGAGAAAGCATTGCACTGAAATAATCGACATAAGGAATCTTGTTGGCAACAGCATAAGCTTTCACACGGGTGTTAAGCCTGCGAATCTTACCCATCACGTCAGTCAACTCCTTGCGCCATGGCATAAACTCAGCCGGAAGCGTTGAGGTGAGAATCACCTTTATCTTGTTTGCACGTGCCAGCTCAACCATCGACACCACATTGCCGAAGGTCTGGTCTTCGTCGTACTTGCCGGTATTCTCGGCAATATCATTAGTGCCATAGTTTATCACAACAATCTTCGGTTGAAGATCGATGACATCCTGACGGAAACGCAGCAGGAACTGATATGAAGTCTGTCCGCTGATGCCACGACCGATATAGCCATGCTTCTTGAAGAAATCGGGATGGTGATTCACCCATCCTTCGGTAATTGAATTGCCCATGAAGACAACTCTCTTCTCTTTCTTTCCTGGCTTGCCGAGCTGGGCGTTTTCCTTTGCATAACGCTGATAGTTGGCAAAATCGTGGCGCTGTGCCGACGACGACTGTGTGCCTGCTATGAGCATAAATACCACTGCGGCACTGAGCATAATTATTCTTTTCATCTCTGTAAATGTTATGGTTCGGTTGTTAATAATGGAATTCTTTTATAAAAAACTATTCGAACTTGAAGCTATCGGGGAAGACAAGATTCTGAGTGATGTTGCCACCCTTCTCGTGTATCCACGACCTGAACGTCGTGTTGTCTTCTGTGAATTCGAATATTCGCGCACCATTTGGTTTCAGATGGTTATACACTGTGTCGCCACCACTGAATCTTCCGAAAAGAAGGAACATCTCTTTCCACTTCATAGCATAGTCGTTGTCGTGGTCATGACCGCATACAAGTGCTTTCACATCGTCCATCTCTTTCATCGAGGTGAACAGTCCCGAGTTGATGTATGGCGGACAAGGCTCCTCTCCCAGATTACCTTTCATCAGACGGTGGAAGTGTCCTTCTCCGTCGTGTAACGAATCGATATACTCCGGAACAGGGATGTGCATGAATGCCAAGGCAGGCACAGGGACGTCGCCATTCATCTTACGCAACCGCTCCGACCACTGGCGATACCAACCTATCTGATCGAAGTGAACGTAATCGTAGCTCCATCCACCAATGTTCTTCAACGAAGTGCTGTCGCCTGAATCGAAAAGATAGAAAGCCCATTTAGGCACCCCACCCTTCTCTGGAACGAGAGTGATGATATCGTTAGAATCGCCATAGATGCCTTCAATACCTCGGTTAATATTGTATGGCAACTTCTTTATTTCCTCAAAAATATCATGACGACTCACGCCGAACTGCCCATCGTGGTTACCCAGTGCAACAGCAAACGGCACCTGATGGTCGGAGGCCACGCTGAGTATTTCTTTCAGACTGGCAATAG
>JAEEGL017210032.1_pt1 | contig 10814 bp, 6 predicted proteins | sample 9134231 | NCBI WGS metagenome assembly JAEEGL01 (sample SAMN16246548, study PRJNA631951) | gut metagenome | biome: gut microbiome; feature: rumen; material: fiber-attached | host: Bos | place: Iran: Karaj | collected 2018-10
ACTGAATAATCCATTCAACGTCAACAATGTTCAAATCACCTGTAAGCATTGTGCTTTCTGTAGAAATATTGTTTTTATATTCGTTGTTGCGGCCTGCTTTTACGGTTTTAAATCCGAACTGTTCTGTCTGAACAACTTTTACAGGAACGTTGTAGTTTCGCTCAATTCCAAACGGAAGTTTTGTGTGAAGACCAGAGCCTGTGGTGTAGGAATAGCGTCCAAGCCGTGTGATTACAGCCTGTTCAGTTTCATCTACTACATAAAAACTGGTAAGTCCTGCAAGTGCCAGAATTCCCAGAAAAACAAGGGTGCCTATAAATTTTGCCCCAAATGATTTGTGTTTTTTTACTTTGATGATTTTTTCGTCAGACATCAAAATCCTCCACAATTTAAAATAAATAAAATGCTTTTTAATAAAAATATAAGATATATAGAAAATAAACAATTAAAAAATGATTAAAATGTGTTATATTTATAGGTATGGAAAAGAAAAAGGAAAAATCATCGGTTCATCCTATCCTCACAAAAGTTGTTGTCCGTCTTGTAACAATTGTTACTCTTGTTTTGCTCGCAACTTTTGTCTTTGTAGTTTTATCAACTCACATCAAACGCACGTATTTTACAGAAAGAAAAGAAGTTCACGAGGCCATGGTTACTCGTCAGCTTTTGAGCGTGCAGGAACTGATTACCCAGAAGTACCGTTACAGCGATATTATTACCCTAAAAAAATCGCTTGGTTTTACAAAAAGCTACAGCATTGCAAAATTTACGGGAATTATCCGCGCTGGAATTCCTGATGTTTCAAAAATTACTTTTAAAATTTATGATTCTTATTCCGGCAGGCTGATAAAAATTAAGATTCCAAAAGCAGAAATCCTTGGGAACGAGATTACTGAACAGTCAGTTTTTGATGAAAAACGCAGCGTTTTTGTGCCTATTACAACGCAGGAGATTTTTGAAGAAATTGATGCTGTGCGCAACTCAATTGCAGAAGAAATTGTAGACCAGGGCTTTTTAGAAGAAGCGAATTCCACTGCCCAAAAAACAATCATTCAGATGATGTATGCACTTGGCTTTGATAAAGTGGAAGTAATTTCTGAATAAGTGGTGACAAATAACAGACTTTTTATTAAATTCAGAGTATGGCAAAAATAAACCTTTTACAGGGCCTGCAAAAACGCTACGGCGTAACAACATTACTTTCTCCGCTTTCTATGATTGGCGAAGTCTGCATGGAAGTTTCCATCCCCTTTATAATGGCAAAAATTATTGACGTTGGAATTGCCGGACGTGATATTCCTTACGTAATAAAGACGGGACTTTTTATGGTTGGTCTTGCCGTAATTTCTCTTTTGTTCGGATGTGCAGGTTCATTTTTAGCTGCATATTCTTCGCAGGGCTTTGCAAAAAATCTTCGCGAACGCATTTACCGCAAAATCCAGAGTTTTTCTTTTTCTAATATCGATAAGTTCAGCACCGCATCCCTTGTAACACGTCTTACAACAGACATTACAATGTGTGCAAACGTCTATCAGATGCTCATAAGAATCTGCATCCGTTCTCCTTTTATGATGATTGCAGGCTGTATTATGGCATTTAAGATTAATACTGATCTTGCTGTAATTTTTTTGATTGCCATTCCGGTGCTTGCAGGTGCAATTCTTTTACTTTCTGTTTACGCTCATCCGCGGTTTCTTAAAATGATGAAAAAATATGACGGACTTAATGCCTCGGTTCAAGAAAACCTTATTGGAATAAGGATTGTTAAGGCTTATGTTCGTGATGATTTTGAAAACAAGAAGTTTGAAAAATCTGCAGGCGAATTGTGTATGGCTCAGTACAATGCAGAGCAGATTATAATCTGGATGACACCGATTATACAGCTTGTAATGTACGCTGCAATGTCTGCGGTTGTGTGGTTTGGCGGTCATAAAGTTGTTTTTGGAACAATGACTCCAGGTCAACTGATCAGTTTTTTTGCCTATGTTATTCAGATTTTGATGTCTCTGATGATGCTTGGAATGATTTTTGTGTCGCTTGTAATGGTGCGCAGTTCTGTTGGCAGAATAAAAGAAGTTTTGAGCGAAGAAAGTGATATAAAATCACCAGATTCTTCAAATGCCATCACAAAGTTAAAAGACGGCAGTGTAGAATTCCGCGAAGTATCTTTTGGCTATAATAACCGTTACGACAATCTTGTTCTGGATAATGTGAGCCTTAAAATTGAAAGTGGCCAGGTTGTGGGAATTATTGGCGGAACGGGTTCTTCTAAAACAACGCTTGTTTCTTTAATTCCACGTCTTTACGACTCTCTTAGCGGAATGATTTTTGTGGGTGGCGAAGATATTCACAATTATGATTTAAAGACATTGAGAGACGGTGTAAGTGTTGTTCTTCAAAAAAATGTGCTGTTTTCCGGCACAATAAGAGAAAACTTAAAATGGGGTAACCCAAATGCCACTGACGAACAGCTTGAATTTGCATGTAAGGCTGCCGATGCAGACAGTTTTATAAAATCTCTGCCAAACGGCTATGACACAGAACTTGGTCAGGGCGGCGTAAATGTTTCTGGCGGACAAAAGCAGAGGCTATGCATTGCGCGTGCTTTATTAAAAAATCCAAGAATTCTTATTCTTGATGACAGTACAAGCGCAGTTGATACGGCAACAGAAGGTCGAATCCGAACTTCGCTAAAAACTATTGCTCCTCATACAACAAAAATCATCATTGCACAAAGAATTTCTTCTGTAAAAGATGCCGATGTGATTTTTGTTATGGATGATGGAAAAATAAACGGAAGTGGAACTCACGAAGAACTTTTAAGAGACAATAAAATCTATCGTGAAGTTTATGAAAGTCAGCAGCAGGGAAGCGGCGACGCAGATTTAAGTTGATTTTTAGTCAGAAAAAACTAAGGGTAAGATATTATGCCACCACATAAACCAAAAGGCTTTGCAAAGCCTAAAAATACAAAAAAAACACTCTTGAGAATCCTTGCTTACATGGGAAAATTTAAATCTCTATGGATTTTAGTCTTCTTTTTTGTTTTTGTACGTTCATTTGCAAGTGTCGCTGGAACTTATATTCTAAAGCCTGCAATCAATGATTATATTATTCCTTTAATCGGTCAGCAGAATCCAGATTTTTCTGGCTCTAAGAGGCTTCTTATAAAGGTAATGATCATTTTTGCATGTGGTGTGGCTGCAACCTACATAAATCAGCGCATAATGATTTTTATTGGCACCCGCCTTTTACTGAATATTAGAAAAGATTTGTTCAATAAACTGGAGCAGCTTCCAGTTAGTTTTTACGACAGTCATACTCACGGAGAATTGATGTCCCGCTTTACAAACGATACAGATGCACTTCGCGAGATGATGAGTCATTTAATTCCTCAGCTTTTATCTTCTGTAATTTCTGTTGCTGCCATTTTTGTTATGATGATTGTTCTTTCTCCAATCCTTACAGCTGTGATGATTGTAACAATGGCTTTAATGATGCTTCTTGCGGGCTGGATTGGAAAAAAATCTGCTTCATCTTTCCGCAAAAATCAAAAGGCACTTGGTGAGCTTAACGGCTATATAGAAGAAATGATTGAAGGCCAGAAGGTCATCAAAGTTTTTAATTATGAAGATAAGGCTGTAGAACGCTTTGAAAAACTGAATGAAGAACTTTGTAAGGCAGGAACGGCTGCAAATACTTTTGGAGGCATTCTAGGCCCTTTGATGAATAATCTGAGTCATGCTCAGTATGCAATTGTAGCTGTGGTTTCGGCTTTTCGCGTAATCTCTGGTAATATGGATTTGGGAACTGTGGCGGCATTTTTGCAGTATACAAGAAGTTTTAGTCAGCCAGTTTCTATGATGGGCCAGCAGGCAGCAAGCCTTTTGAATGCTCTTGCAGGTGCGGAACGTATTTTTGCAATTATTGATGAAGAGCCGGAAGTTGATGAAGGAAAAATCACTCTTGTAAACGCTTATGATGCAAGAACTTCTGATGGTAAGTTTCAGCTTGTTCAGTCTTTTGCAAAAACTGGTGAATGGGCATGGAAAAATCCATCGGATGGAAGCCTTAAAAGACTGACTGGCGAAGTGGTTTTTGACCATGTAACTTTTGGCTATAAGGCTGAAAAAACAATTCTTCATGACTTATGCATTCACGCAAAGCCGGGGCAGAAGATTGCTTTTGTTGGTTCAACAGGTTCTGGCAAAACTACAACAATCAATCTGCTTACCCGCTTTTATGATATTCCAGAAGGTCAGGGACGTATTTTATTTGACGGATTTCCGATTAATCAGATTAGTAAGGCAAGTTTACGCCGTTCTTTTGGAATGGTTCAGCAAAATACGCATCTTTTTACGGGAACAATCCGCGAAAATATCCGCTACGGAAATCTTGATGCAAGTGATTTACAGGTTTACGAGGCAGCGCGTCTTTCTAACGCAGACAGTTTTATTCGCCATCTTGAAAAAGGCTACGATACTGTAATTACTGGTGACGGTGCTTCTTTGAGTCAGGGACAGCGCCAGCTTCTGGCAATTGCACGGGCTGCCGTTGCGAATCCGCCGGTTTTAATTCTTGATGAAGCAACTTCTTCTATTGATACCCGAACAGAAGCTTTGATAGAAAAGGGAATGGACAGCCTTATGAAGGGGCGGACAACCTTTGTAATTGCCCACCGCCTTTCTACCGTGCGCAATGCAGACGAAATTATTGTGCTTGAACACGGAAAAATTATTGAGCGCGGTACACACGAGCAGCTTATTGCAAAAAAAGGCCGCTATCACTTTTTGTATAGCGGCAATCTGATGGACGACTAGAACTTGTATTCTGCAAAAATCGGGATTTCGTAGCCCCAGTACCAGTCTGAAAGTGTTTTATTTTTACTATTTGTTCCGCACTGCATACAGGTAATTATGCTTCCGGCAGAAATGGTTGCTTTTCCAAAAGTGAGCCATAGACGTGGGTAGAAGGCAAATGTCTGTCTGCTTAAATCGCTGTCTTTTTCATTAAGGGCTGCATAATAGAAAAAGCGGGGCTTAAATGCTACGTGGTCTACAATCGGAATAAGCGCCTGTGTTCCTGAATAAAGTGGAATGTAATCTCCCTCTTTTGAATGGCCTGCTTCTCCTTCCTGTGTAATTTCGACACATCCAAGATTAAATCTAAAATTAATGGAAGCAAGGTGACATTTTTTTAATTCCGGCTGATTGTAATTGCTTACGTTTTTAAAAACGCTGCTTGCAACGTATGGTTCTGCATTGTAAGAGTATGCTGCAAAGAACTTTGACTTGTAGATAAAACCTGTCCAGTCCGGTGAATACTGAAGGGAAGCGGCAAAAGAAAAGTCTTCGTTTTTGAAATCTTCAAAAGTTGAAAAGCCCAGTTCTAAAGGAAAGCTTTCTGAAAGAGTTTTGAAGCTGTAGGTAAGGGCTGCTGCAAGAGCGAAGTAATCAGAGAATGGGGTGTAAGTTTCTGAAACTCTTCCAGAATTTGAGTTTGGTGTTTTTGACGTTTTTGTAACGTTGTAATATTGGTCAATTGGAAGCGCGATTCCGCCTCCAAAGCCCATGTAATCAAACTTAGTGCCAAGACCGGTTTTTCCCCAGCGGGTATTTCCTGTGTATATTTCTGAAAGGTTAAAAAATCCGCCTGGAAGATAATATGAATAGAGTTTTCCGCATGCTGCTTCAAAAATATCTGTACCTGTAGGGCGAACTTTTATGTATGCACGTTTAATTTCAATTTTCTGCTGTTCTTCTTCGCCTTCTGCAACTGAATTAAGACGATAATAGATTTTTCCTGCAGCGGTAACGTAATCGTTTCCCTGAACAATGTCTCCCCAAAGGTATGCGCCGCCAAACTGATTGTCTGAATCCTTGTGAATTCCATTTTTATCAAAGCTGACTGGATTTTCTACAGGGTAAATACCGGCTCCAACAATGTTTTTATTTGCAGGTTTAGCAAAAACAAGGGCAGTTGATGCTGCAAAAATAAGTGTGAGTGATTTTTTCATAATAAGAACTCCGCATAAAATGTTTGGAGAATAATATAAAAAGAATTATCCATCGTCAATCTGTTGATAATGGATGGAAATTAAAAGTATTCGCGGAGAAACGGTGCGCTTTCAAAAAACTCGCTGTTTGGGAAGGTGGCTAAAACTGCCTTTAGACTGCGCTCTGAAGCTGGCTCAGGCATTTTTGACTCAAGAAAGGCTTTTTTTTCTGCTGTAATATCTGGCAGAGCTAATGCCTTCTGCAAATCGCAGACTTCTATGCCGGGAATTTTCATGCTCTGGGGGCATATCGTAAAGGTACGTGCCTCCGGGCAGGCGGCAAGGCGGGCTTCAAACCACCAGGCAAACATCTTCATGCGGCTGTCTGTTGTAACGCGTTCTCCAAGGTAATTTTCTGCGGGGGCGGCATTTGCGCCGAACAGTGTTGCAGCTGTAAAGTTTTCTACAGTTTTTGTGCGGTGTGCGCTTGTGTGGAAGGTCTCTTCTGCGCTGCTGCCTTTAATGTGCGTCTGTTTTGAAGGAAAACTTAAATCAAGGCCTGCTGTAAAAATTGTTTTTGCGCCGCAAAAATATGAAAAGTTCCAGGCTGCCGAGGCAACTGAACCGCCTGTTCCTAAGTCTCCTAAATCAAGAGAAAGTTTTTTTTCAAAATACTGGCCTACAGGGAACTGACTTTTGCAAAGCATTATTTTTTTGCAGGGAAAGCGGAATGCTGCGGGGTAGGTGCTTACTTCTGTAATCAAAATAGATTCCGGGGCCTGTAAACCTGCAATGTGACGCCAGGCCCAGAACTGAGGATCCATAAGCAGAATAAAATCAGGCTGAATGCCGTTTTTTATGAGAATGTGAAGGGCCGTTTCAACGCATACAATTACCATGCGTTTTTTAAGTTCTGCCAGCTGCGGAAGAATGCCTTCTAAACTTGGCCCCGCCCCCACAATCAAAAATGGCAGTGCCTTGCCAGTGTCCTTAAAGCCTGCAAGCCCTTCGCAATGTGCAAGATGACCAATATTTTTTACGCTGTTTCTTACCCAAAGTTTTCCAAACTTTTTTAGGGTTGCGGCGTTAATTTCGTTTTTGCGCTGGTTTCGTTTTATGATTGTGCGGACGTCATTAAAATATTCTGCCGCGTGGTTTGTAAAGGCCGGAATGTCAAAAAAGAAGGTGTCGTTTACGCCGGTATTTCCAACGTTTACTTTTGAAGAATCTTCTATTAAAGAAAGCACGCTTTCCTGCGGGCAGCCAACGGCAATAATTAATTTTTCGTGGTTAAAAACATCACTCCAGTCCAGAACGCAAAGAGCTGCAAGAAGATGCAGAAGATCTGGCTCTAAAAGCACTAATTTTTTTTGCGGATATTTTCTACAGAACTCGATTACCTGCCAGCCTAGTCCAAAGCCGTAGAAAACCGCGCAAGACTTTTCTGCCACTAGAGTCTGAGTTACTGCGTTTGAGGCTTCTCTTGAAGGATTGTAGAGGGAGTGCAGGGCGGTGCCGCCTTCCCTTGCAGATGTATCCCCGTTTTTTGCCGTAACAAGTTCCCATTTTAGAGAACTGAATAATGCGGCGCTGCCCTCATCATCATTTATTGCGCTTATTTCTTTTTTACACATTTCAAAAAGGGCCGGGAAGCGCCTGCGGAAATATTCCAGATTTTTATTCCAGATTGAGTTCAATTACCATGTCCTCCGAAACTGGAGTTCCCGGGGCTGGATTCTGACTTGTAACCCATCCGCTTCCGTTGATTATAAAATGAACGTCTTTTCGTGTAATAAGAGGAAGAAGGTCTTTTTTAGACTTTCCGATCAGGTTTGGAACGGTTGAGCCCATTGTTACTGCCTGATTCTGGCGGATGTTGATAACACCTGAATGCTCAAACGACGCTGCCTTTTCGCGGCTCATACCAAGATGGTCAATAATTACATCTGCTGCCTCTGCAATTACAGGTGCAACGATTCGACCGGCATAAGTTTCTCCCTTAGCCTTTGTAACAACGATGTAAAGTACAATCTGCGGATTTTCAATCGGGAAGATTGAAATACAGTTTGAAAGAAAGTCTGTTGTACTGTAGCCGCCGTGAACCTTGTCTGCCATCTGAGCGGTACCGGTTTTTACACCAATGCTGACGTCGTGTAAGTTTGCGCGGGCACCTGTACCCGTTGTAGCTGTGGTTTCCATACAGCTGAGTACGTAATCTGCAGTTGCCTTAGAAAAATTGCGGCTTTTATATTCAGGAGTGTGCTCGTAGAACACAGTTCCGTCTTTGTTTGTAATTTTATGAATAAAGGTCAGCTGAACAGGTACACCGCCGTTTGCAATTGCACTTGCTGCCTGAACCATCTGGAGTGCGCTGACTGTAATTTCCTGTCCGATTGCGATTGTAGGCTTAGAACGTGCCGACCAGCTTTTGCTTTCTGTGTCTTTTACAACTCCACTTGTTTCGCCGGGAAGTTCTACGCCAGTTTTTGTACCAAAGCCAAGCTGACGGATTCGGGCAATAAAGTCGTCATCATAAACACGGTCTGCAATCTGACCAAGTGCGTCGTTGCAGGAGAAGCGCAGGGCATCGCGTGGAGTACACCAGCCGTGATGCTCAAGACATTTAATGCGGATTCTCTCTCCGCTTGAAAGTTTTTTCTCATAAACTCCGTCGCACAAAAAACTGTCATTCGGACTGATTACGTGCTGGTCGTAGGCAATTCCTACTGTAAAAATCTTAAATACAGACCCCGGCTCGTAAGAATACATTGCAGGGCGGTCCATGCGGCTTTCTTCTGTAGATTCTCCGTATTCGTTCAAATCAACAGATGGAAGGCTGATATAAGAAAGAATTTCTCCTGTTGTACAGTCTGCCGCAACAAGCATCATGCTTTCTGCCTGAGTATTTGCCATTGTTTTGTAAGCAATCTGTTCAAGTTTGTACTGAAGATTTGCATCAATTGTAAGGTAAATGTTTCTTCCCTGTTCCTGCTGGGCAGGGTCTTCAGCAATATCAGGCTGCAAAATCTTTTGCTGACTGAATTCAATGCCTGCAAGTCCCTTACCGTCGTTTCCCATATAGCCAATCAGCTGGGATGCAAGCGCATGGTTAGGGTAGTTGCGTCCCGGAATCTTTTCGTAACTTACAAAATTGTAATTTTTATCTTCTGTGATTTTTCTAAGCGCCTCGTATTCTGTCTGAACCATCTTTTTTTTAAGGTAGACAAAACTCTTTTTAGCGCTTATAAGTTCAAGAATTTCGCCTTCGCTCATTTCCAGAATTGGAGCAACGTCGTGAACAAAAGCTTCTTTTACCTTTTTATTGTCTCGCAGATTTCTAAGAGAAACACCAACGTGGTAGAAATTTGTCTGAACAGCGAGCGGAAATCCCGAACGGTCTACAATTGCACCTCTTTCTACGAGTTCTCTTGCCGGGTTAGATGCACTTACAGGCTGCATTGCAAGTTTTCCATAACGGATTAAAACTGCCAGAATACAAAGTGCGCAGCAGGCAAAAAAGAAAACCGTCTGTTTTTTCTTGAAAAATTCATTCATAAAAAGATAAAAATTCCACCCAGTTTCTACTATATAACGAATTAGCGAAAAATTCCATTTATTCTAAACAAATTCTGTAATTTTCCGATATTGGATTTATGGAAATAATAAGTTTTGTTCAGGATAAACCGGCATCCAGAAAAATTACTATTCCTTTGTTCTCTAAGCGTGAAGCTTCCATTGATAGCGCATATTTTGGCATGAAGCCTTTTATGGGAGCAAATACTTTTTCAAAACGCCGCGAATTCTTTCCTACAGAATTAAAAACTTTTGCAATCAAACCTGTTACAGGCCCTTTTAATCCTCGTATTTTTTTGATGGAAACAGGCCGTGCGGTTTCTGAATTTGTTAGTCTTGTTTTTGAAAACTCTGCAAAAATCTCTTTTTTTGTATTATCCCTCATTATTTTTGTGATGATGATGATTGGCGGCTACCAGGTTTATAATTACTTTAATAATTTTACAGGCCCTCTACCAATTCAGGCATCTGATGAAATAAGTTTAGAAAAACTGGATCAGTTAATGAACGATTTTGCTCTGGAAGTTGCAGCGGATGTAGACGAAAGCGGCAAAATTGAAGGTGCGGCAATTCCTTTGCGTTCAAAGTATACTTCGCCTGTAAGTTATCAGACTTATAAAGTTCAGAGCGGAGATACAATCGGAGGAATTGCAAGAAAGTTCAAACTTTCAAACGTTTCTACCCTTATTTCTGTAAATGATATCAGCAATGTTCGCCAGCTTTGTGCGGGTCAAAAACTTAAAATCCCAAGCATAGACGGAATTATTTACACTGTAAAAAGCGGTGATTCAATTAACGGCATTGTAGAAAAAAATAACATAAGTCTAAAACAGCTTCTGGATGTAAACGACCTTGAAAGTGAAGTTTTGACTGCAGGTCAGCAGCTCTTTTTGCCAGGCGCTTCTCTTGATCAGAAGACTCTTAAAACTGCAATGGGTGACCGTTTTATTATTCCTATTTCTGCCCGCTTCCGCTGGAGTTCTCCTTTTGGCTGGCGCGAAGATCCGATTGCCCATGTAAAATCCTTCCACACAGGAACAGATTTAGCTTGTCCTACAGGAACACCAATTCTTGCTTCCATGAGTGGAAAAGTTATTACAACAGGAATCAACCGGGTTTACGGAAATTACGTGATTATTGATCACGGAAACGGATATCAGACCCTCTATGCCCACATGTCAAAAATTATTGCTTCTAAAGGTCAGTGGGTAAGTCAGGGAACAAGAATTGGTCTTGTTGGTTCTAC
>JAEEGL011191106.1_pt1 | contig 10813 bp, 8 predicted proteins | sample 9134231 | NCBI WGS metagenome assembly JAEEGL01 (sample SAMN16246548, study PRJNA631951) | gut metagenome | biome: gut microbiome; feature: rumen; material: fiber-attached | host: Bos | place: Iran: Karaj | collected 2018-10
CGAATGCCGAATTTGTAAAAGATTAGTCCGGTAGCTTATAAAAAGGTTTGTGGTAGCGAGTCCAAGTGGCTCGCTATTTTAGCGTAAGTATAATAAAATATAGATATGACTAGTCGCGATTGGCGGTATTTTTGGCTGAAGTTCGGACTCCTGGCGGTCGCTTTTGTGTTTTTGGCGCGGCTATTTTTCTTACAGATTATTCAGCACCAGTATTATATGCGCGAAGCGAACGCGATGCGTATCAAACAGTACGAGTTGCTCGCCAAGCGCGGCCAGGTGTATTTCATGGATGGCGAAGAAAACGTCGTGCCGGCAATTATGAACGAGCGCACTTGGACGATTTTTGTTGATCCATACTACATTATTAAAAATGCTGGCACGAGCGGTGTTTTATCGAAAGAAGATGTGCAGGCGAAGCTGACCGAGGCGCTTGGCGACAAGATTATCGCGAAGTGGGACAAAGTCTGGGCGAACGAAGAGAATATGTACTACGAAATTGCGAAGCAGGTCGACTATGATACGGTCATGAAGCTCAAGGCGATGAATCTGAAGGGTGTGGGGCGTAAGGAAACTTCGCGTCGCGTTTATCCAGAGGGGAATAACGGCGCGCAACTGCTTGGGTTTATTAACGCCGAGGGTGTCGGCTCGGGCGTCGAGGGCGCGTTGAATTATCGTTTGACGGGCAAAAATGGCATGCTCAAGACCGTGACGGACGTGAACGAAATCCCGATTACAGTAGGGGATGATAATATCGAGATTCCGGCCGAGAATGGCGAAAACATCGTACTGACGGTCGATGCGAACGTCCAGCGTAAAGTCGAGAAGGTACTCGAAAAAAATGTATCAAAGAGGAAATCGGCAATTAGTGCGGCTAGCGCATTAGTGATGGATCCGAATACGGGTCGGATTTTGGCGATGGCGAACTATCCGAATTACAATCCGGAGAAGTACTGGGTGGAGAAAGATCCAAATATCTATGTCAACAGGACGGCTGAGACGCCGTATGAGCCGGCCTCGGTTTGCAAGCCGTTTACTTATGCGGCAGCGATTAATGAGGGCAAACTGAACCCAGATTCGACCTATAATAACCAGGGTTATACGATTGTCGATGACCGCCGCATGCAAAATGCGAGCTTCAACCTCAAGCACGGCATTATTACATTCCGCACGGCGCTCGATTATTCCTTCAATACGGGTAGCATCGAGGTTTTGCGTAGAATGGGCGGCGGGTCGATTACGAAGGCGGCCCGTACGACGCTTTATAACTACCTGACCGATAACTTTGGCTTGGGGCGCAAGACGGGCATTGAAATATATGAGGCGGCCGGTAAGATTATTAGTCCGGAAGAGCAGGAAGGTAACGCGGTGCGCTATGCGAACATGACCTTCGGTCAGGGCATGAACCTCACGATGTTGCAGGTGGCGGCGGGCTTTTCGTCGATTATCAACGGTGGCCTATATTATCAGCCGACGATTATTGCGGGTACTTACGAAAATGGTCATTTGGTACCGAATAAACAGCAGCCAGCCGTGCGTCGCAGTGTGAGCGAAGGCACGAGCGCGGAAATGCGCAAGATGCTTCAGGAAGTACGCAGCGTGAATGGCGGTTCGAATGATCTCAAAGGCTATCGCGTCGGCGTAAAGACTGGTACGGCGGAGACTTTAGACAAAAATGGCCGTTATACCTCGAACAAGACTGTTGCGGGCGCGCTCGGTTTTGGCGGCGCGAACAAGGACGGCGAGATGCCGCAGTATGTCGTAATGATTAGATTAGATGGTAATATATTATTGTGGGGCGCGCAGGACGCTATCCCGGTGTTTACAGAGATCAGTAATTTCATGTTGCAATATTTAAGGATTGAACCATCAAAATAGAAAGGAAATAGATGCTACTTAGTGATATTAACTCTAACATTGGCTACGAGCTCGTATTGTCGCTTGGCGCGTTCTTGCTCGCGATGTTTTTGACGCCGATTTATACGAATATTGCTTACAAGCATAAGTGGTGGAAGCGTCAAAAAACCGTTGATGTCTCTGGCAACGAATTGAAGGTAATGAACAAGCTTCATGCCGACAAAATTAAGCGTCATTTCCCAACGATGGCCGGCCTGATTATGCTGATTACGGTACCGACGGTCGTGATTGTTTGTAATTGTTTGAACCGCGGCCAGACTTGGCTGCCGCTCGCGGCGTTCGTTGGCGGTGGTGTGATCGGTTTGATTGACGACGTCATCAATCTATTTGGCAAAAATGCGGCGGCGGGCTTGCGTGCGCCAGTGAAGTTCGCGATGATTACGGCACTGGGCATTTTCCTCGGGTGGTTCTTTGCCGTAAAGCTTGGCTGGACAAGCATCGAGGTTCCATTCATTGGCAAGTTTAATATTGGCGTGCCGGCGATGATTGCGGTGTTCGCGTTCTCGGTGGTAGCAACGGGGAATGCCGTGAACATTTCGGACGGTCTCGATGGCCTCGCGGGCGGTTTGACGATGCTCGCTTACGGCTCGTATGGTATTATTGCGCTCCTTCAGGAACAGTGGTATCTTGCCGGCTTTTGCTTCGTTGTCTTTGGCGCGCTTTTGTCGTACATTTGGTTCAACGTTTTCCCGGCACGCTTTATGATGGGCGATACGGGGTCGTTCGCGCTAGGCGCGGGGCTTGGTGTGGTGGCAATGATGACGAACGCCTTCTTTTTGCTGCCAATCATCGGTATTCTTTTCGTGATTGAGGCGGGCAGTTCTTTGCTTCAGATTACTTCAAAGAAATTATTCCATCGAAAGATATTTATTTCGGCACCGATTCACCATCATTTGCAAGCAAAGGGTTGGGAAGAGAGCAAGATCGTAATGCGCTTCTGGATTATTGGTGGCGTCATGGCGATGCTTGGTATTTTCTTGGCAATGGGTGGGGGTCTCGTTAAGTAATGCGCAAACACCGAGCAGATAGATTAATTGCACTAGCCACGGTTATTTTGATGCTTATCGGCACGATTATTATCTACTCGATCGGCGGCCGCGTAGCACAGGCGCAAAACGTGGCGACCGGCAAACATTTTAGCGAAGGGTATTACATTTTGCGCTACGGTGCAGTCGTCATTATGTCGCTAATTGCGATGTTTGCGGCGACGAAGATTCCGTACAAGTGGCTCGAGAAGCATGCGAAGCATATTTTCTGGACGGGCGCGATTCTGTGCGCCTTGGTGACGGTGTTTGCGAAGATGAATGCGAGCTTCGTGACCTGTGATTTGGGCGCGTGCCGGGCATTTTATCTGCCGATTATCCGCATGGGTTTCGCGCCGGTCGAAGTGCTGAAGATTGGTGTCTTGCTGTATGCCGCGCAGCTCATCCGTTCGCGTCGCGAATCAGGAAAACTTGAGACGGCGCAGTTTTGGGTGCCGTTTGCGACGATGTTCTTTGTTACCGTGATTTTTGTCGGTTGGTGGCAAAAAGATTTCGGTAGTACGGTGGTTATCTCGGCGATGATGCTCGCGATGATGTTTGCGGGTAGGGTAAAAATCAGCCAGATTCTACTTGCCGTCGGTGTATTGGCGCTCGCGGCGGTGGTTTTGATTCTGACGCAGCAGCACCGCATCAATCGTATTCTCGGCTGGGAAGGTTCTGGCAATAGTTATCATAAAGAAAGTTCCTTGATGTCGTTTGGCACGGGCGGCCTACTCGGTGTAGGGCTCGGCAATAGTGTTCAGTCGTCTGGTTACCTGCCGGAATCTATGACCGATTCGATCTTTTCGATTATCGGGGAAGTTTGGGGCTTCATGGGGGCGGGGCTCGTAATTGTGACTTACGCAGTTTTGCTTTGGCGAATTTTGCTCGTCGCGGAACATACCGAAGACGAGGCGCAGAGCCTGGTGCCGGTAGGGGTTTTTGCTTGGATTTTGAGCCATGTTATAATAAACGTAGGTGGTATGACAGGTATCATTCCGATGAAGGGAATTACCTTGCCATTTTTGAGCTATGGCGGCACGAGCATGCTCTTTGCAGCATTCGCGGTCGGCATAGTGATACAAATATCCGGATGGACAAAAAGGACAAAGATAAATGAAGATTCTAGTAGTAGGTGGGGGCAGCGGCGGACACGTGACGCCGGTAGTCGCCGTAGTTCGTGAGATTTGGAAAATTCGTCCACGGGCAAAGATTGAATTTTGGACTGACAAAAAATATTACAAAAATGCGCGCAAAATCACCGTCGAAAACGGTATGGATTTGCGCATTCGCAAAGTCGTAGCAGGGAAGTTCCGTCGCTATACGAACTTTACGTTTGGTATGTATCTACAGCATTTTGACGTGGTTCTCAAAAACATTCGCGATTTCTTCAAAAACATCATTGGCTTTTTCCAATCATTCTTCCGCTTGATTGCGAATCGTCCGGATGCGATTTTCTTTAAGGGCGGCTTCGTCTGTTTGCCAGTTGGTACGGCGGCAAAAATTTTGCGGATTCCGTATGTGATTCACGATAGCGACGCCGCGCCAGGACTAACGAATCGCTTGCTCGCGAAGCGTGCGACCAAGATTGCGACCGGTATGCCGCTCGAGTATTATTCCTATCCGGCTGATCGCGCCGAATGGACCGGCATTCCGATTAACGATGAATTCCAGCCGGTCACTGCAGCGAAGCAGCGCAGTCTCAAGAAAGAATTAGGTTTTGCAAACGATAAACCGCTACTCGTCGTGACTGGCGGTAGCCTCGGTGCGCAAAATATCAACTTTGCGATTCGCGAAATTTTGCCATCGCTGCTCAAATTTACGAGCGTGATGCTCGTGGCGGGCCGCGAACGCTATCCGGAAATGATGGATCTCAAGGATTATGAGGTTTGGGAAGACGGCGAGCTTAAAACGAATTTCCGCATGGTGAAATTCTCGAGTGAGATGTACAAGTTATTTGGCGCCGCAGACGTCGTTGTGAGTCGCGCTGGTGCGTCCACGATGACGGAATTATCCAGCATGGCCAAGGCCGTGATTATGGTGCCAAATGCGAAGTTGCCGGGCTATCATCAGGTCAAGAATGCGAAGGCCTATGAAAAGGCGAACGCGGTAGTCGTCGTCGAGGATAGCGAGATTGTCGAGAAGCCAGAGATTTTGCTCGAAGCAATCCGCAAGCTCATGAAGAATGATGCGAAGCGCGAGGAAATGTCCAAGAATCTCCGCGCCTTCATTAAGGACAATGCGGCAGAAAACCTCGCCAATACGGTTATTTCGGTCGCGAAAAATCAGGACTAACTTGGATCTTCGTGGTGCTTTTGAATGTTTGTTTTTTTTGAGCGCTCAATAAAAGACAATCCTAATAAAAGAAAAGCATACGATTTAACCTTATCAAACGAAGAACAAATGATCTAAACTCTTGCTGCACCACGAAGGCTTAATGTGCGACTTGTGGCGCGTAGCCACGAAGTATGCTGGAATTGTAGCAAGGCGCGTCAAAAAGGGAAGCATAAGCACGACAAACTCTCTGTTAGTAAGGTCGCTTGATTTATTCTGGTTTTTAATGTAAAATAGGCAGTACTGGTCACGTCGTCTAGTGGTTAGGACTCCTGGTTTTCATCCAGGCAATCGCGGGTTCGACTCCCGCCGTGATCACCATGTTGAATTCCGAAAGAGCACTCCGCAAGGGGTGCTCTTTTTGTCCTGTTTATGCTAAAATTATAGATATGAGTAAACTTTTCAAGAGAACAAAAATTTTAGCAACGGTCGGTCCTTCCGTTTTTTCCGAAGACAAAATTAAGGACATGGTCTATGCGGGCGTCAACGGCTTCCGCTTGAATTTTAGCCACGGTAGTTACGAAGAGCGTGACGAGCAGATTCGTATGATTCGTAAGTATGCTGCGGAGCGCGGCAAATCGGTCGCAATCTTGCAGGATTTGCAGGGCCCAAAGATTCGCCTAGGCGAGCTTAAAGATAACCACCTCGATTTAAAGGCGGGCGATGAGCTCGTTCTAGATTATGCAATCAAAGAGCATGATGGCAGCCATAATTTGCCAGTGCAGTACAACCTCGCACAGAAGGTAAAAGTTGGCGAGCCGATCTTCCTTTTCGACGGCAAGATTCGCACGGTTGTGCGCGATATTGTTTCTTCGACGGCAATTAAAGTTGAGGTCGAGAACGACGGCTTCATCATGAGCCGCAAGGGCATCAATCTTCCAGATACAGATCTTGGCGGCGATATTATTACTGACAAAGATTTGGCCGATATTGAATTTGGTGCCGGCCGCGACTTCGACTACGTTGCAATGAGTTTTATTCAGAGCGCAGAGGATATCGAAAAACTCCGCCAGATTCTCGTTTCACATGGTTCGACCGCGAAGATTATCGCGAAGATTGAGACGAAGAAAGCAATCGAAAGCTTTGAAAAGATGGAAGATATCGTCAAGGCAACTGACGGCATTATGATTGCGCGTGGCGATATGGCAATTGAAGCTGGTGCCGAGGTGGTGCCAATTGTTCAGCGTAGATTGATTGCGCTTTGCCGCCAGCATTCCAAGCTTTGTATTGTGGCAACGCAGATGATGGCGAGCATGGTCGACAATCCGGAGCCAACCCGTGCGGAGGTTTCCGACGTGGCGACGGCTGTAATTCTCGGTGCCGATGCGGTGATGCTTTCCGATGAGACGGCAAATGGTAAATATCCAATTGAGACGATTAAGGCAATGAAGAAGGTAATTCTTTACACGCAGGATCATACTCGTATTGTTCCGACTGAATCGTTGCCGACTGGCAGCTACAGGAACTATGATGCAATTTCTCTTGCTACGGTTGAAATGGCGGAGAAGATTGATGCCGATGTGATCGCAGTCGCGACGAAGACTGGCGCAACTGCTGCGGCAATTGCGGCACAGCGTCCAAATATGCCGATTGTTTCGATTACAAGCGACCCACGCGTAGCAGGGCAACTTGCGCTTACTTACGCAAACTCTTCGTTTATTCGTGAATACGATGAGAACTATGCGTTTGACGCTGTTCAGGATTTGAAGGCAAACGGCTATCTCAAGGTCAAAGAAGGCCAGGATACGCTCAAAGTAGTCTTGGTATCCGGTTTGCGCGACGAAGAAGGTGGCACAAATAAGATTGAAATTAGAACGATTTAATTAGGGAAGGGCAAAGAGGTGGAATTCAGAAAAAAGACCATTCGCGACGTCGAAGTCGCTGGTAAAAATGTGCTCGTGCGCGTCGATTATAACGTGCCGCTCGAAAAGGGCAAGATTACGAACGATGCGCGGATTGTAGCGAGTTTGCCGACGATCAAGTATCTGCTTGAAAATGGCGCACGGAAAGTTATTCTGATTTCCCATCTCGGTCGTCCCGAGGGCACTTATGTCCCAGAACTGTCGCTCGAGCCTTGTCGTGAGCGCTTGGCGGAACTGCTGGGGCGCGAAGTGCGCTTTTCGAATATGATTTACGGACCGGCGACGAAAGATGCTGTTGAGGCGGTGCCGGAAGGTGGCGTGATTTTGCTTGAAAATTTGCGCTATGTGCCGGACGAGGAAGAAAACTCGGCTGAGTTTGCGAAGCAGATTGTCGAGTCGACTGGCGCCGAGCTATTCGTTCAGGATGGTTTTGCGGTAATTCACCGTGCGCACGCTTCGACTGATGCGATTGCGAAGCTTTTGCCGGCCGTGGCGGGCTTCTTGGTCGAAAAAGAAGTTTCGAGCCTTGAGGCGGCAATCACGAAACCGGAGCGTCCGCTCTTGGTGATTGTTGGCGGCGCGAAGGTCGACGACAAGCAGCCGTTGATTGATAAGTTTTTGCCGATTGCAGACGCGATTGCGGTTGGCGGCAAGATTGCGGCGGACGGCTATAAAAATGCCGACAAAAAGGTTTATGTTGCCGAAGATTTTGTGACCGATGCGGACGGCTTGCGTCTCGATATTGGTCCAAAGAGCGTACGCGAAATCGAAAATATGATTGCCGAGGCAAAGACGATTGTTTGGAATGGCACGCTCGGCAAAGTCGAGGACGAACAGTTCGCGACGGGTTCGCTCGCGGTGGCGCGCATGATGGGCGCTAGCAAAGCGACGACGATTGTTGGCGGCGGCGATACGGTTGGTTTTGTGGAAGGTTTGCTCGAGAAAGAAAAAGGTCTCGAGTTCAACCTACTATCGACTGGTGGCGGCGCAAGTTTGGAATTATTGTCGGGCAAGAAGTTGCCTGGTTTAGAGATTTTGCAGGACAAATAAGATGAAACAATGGGGCGGTGACGTGAATTATCGGCGAGAGACAAAGCCGGCAGAAAAGCCGGTTAGCCGTCGTCGTGCTCAGCGTGAGCCCGAAGCGGAGCGTGCATCGGATGCGTGGCGCGTCGGCAAGACGATTGCCGGCACGAGCAATCCCGCCCGTCAGCGCAATCTCGAGCATATTGCGCTGCGTAAAAAACGCGCGCGCCGCAATGCGATTATCGTGATTGCCGCATTGGTTGCGATTGGCGTTTTGGCGATTTTTATTACGCGTTATCTAAACGATCTGCACGAAGAGCGTTTGGCGCAGATAAAACAATCGAATCCGATGGAGCCGACCGTGCCGATTGTTGACGAGAATGCTGGCCAGAATGTCTCGCAGCGCGCGAAGACTTTTGTGGCGCGGCTTGAAGCGGATGCAAAGGATTTCAATCTGGAGATTGACCATGTCGTATTGCCGTTCCAGATGGCGCGTGAAGTGTTGGTATATTTCAAGGGCAGAACAGAGTATTACAAGATGACACTCGAGCGGGGTAGTACAGTACAGGTAGAGGATGCTTCGCGTATGATGGTCTATCTTGACGGCAAAGAGAAGAAGCCGAAATACGTCGATTTGCGCGTAGAGGGTAAGGCTTACTATAAATAGGGTGTGACTCCCCTATTAGTCCCCTAATGTTCGGTTTTTGTTCGGTTGGAATTATAGGGATATCTTGTAGGGGGGAGGGCAGAAAATCCATATTTTAAAATCGGATTGTGGAAAAGTCAAATGGGCAGGGGAGTCGTGAAAAAATTACAACGACGCGTGAAAATTGTGCAAAAGTCAAGTTTTCACAAGGGGTCGCCATTGACAAAGTCGCAGCAAAATATGTTCTAATATGTGATTTTACAGGGGTGGCGGCGTTTTGTTGTGAATTTTATGTCAAATCTAGCACTTCTGGCGACCACTTTCGGACACTCCCCCGGATGATTTTTTCGGGGAGCAGTCGTTAGTATATATAGAGTGATCGACGCCGCGTACAGATATGAATAGGCTTTAAAAGGCGAGTTCTTAGCTGGAAGGCTAGCCCTACTGGCTCAGAAGAGCTAATTGCTTATATAGCCCAGGCCGCCTATATATAAGTCGTAAAATATGTATTGTGCGACATTGGATATTAAGGCAAAAGTTGATTATACGCCCGTCCCGTTTATGCTTATATTTCTCCTGCCGGCCGTCATTTTGTCGTGTATGCCCTTTATTTTGCGCTGCTTCCCGCTTCTGCTTATATTTATGGTAATTCTATCGTCTTCGCGATTTCGACGCGTTCTAGGGCTTCCTGTGGCCTTGTTTGCCATCTAACAGAGGTAGCCTATCTGTTATAACAGGGGTGGAACAGGGGTAAAATCGGTATGATTACCTACGCTAACGGGGGTGAAAAGAGGGTATTAACAGAGGTCAAAAAGGGTATTGGGCTAAAATTTACAGGGGTGGAACAGGGGAGCGCTTCCCTATTTTCCCCGCCGAAATAATTTTTATGCTAAAATAAAAATAATTTGGAGGTAAACATGAGCGCCAAGACGCGAACTAAGTCTGGCGGTGGGCGTAAACCGGCTGAGAAGCCGCGAATTTTGTATTTTGATATAATGCGGGCCTTGGCGCCGATTCTGGTCGTGATTGTTCATGTGGCCTGTCGGCTGACGGCGAGCCCAGACCCGACGGATTCGCGTACGAAATGGGCCTACGGCCTAAATACTGTATGTCAGGTCGCCGTGCCGCTGTTTGTGATGGTGTCAGGCGCAATCTTTCTTAATCCGCGCCGCAAATTTGATCTCGTGACGCATTTGCGCAAGTACGTGTTGAGACTCGCGATAATTTACGTCGTCTGGTCGGTAGTGTATGCATTGCTGACTTTAATCGTGACGGGCAACAAATATAGCTTCTTTAGTGAGCTATTTGGTTTGCATTATTATCATATGTGGTTTATCTTGATGCTCCTCGCGATGTATTTATTAGTTCCCTGCCTGCGCAAAATAACAGAGAGCAGGGCGCTAACCGAATACTTTTTAATGATCGGAATTGTCTTTTGTTTTGCCCTGCCCAGCCTCGGCAATAGTCTCGCCGTGCTAAAAGCGCAGCATCCGGGCGGCAATGTGGCGCTTCTGGGCGCACTGAACGGCTCGAGCGACCTATTTATCTATACGGCCGGCAAATTGGGTCTGCGCTTCGTAGTTTACTTTGTCCTGGGCCATTATTTGCATACTTACAAGATTGGTTTAGCCTGGCGGCGCTTGGTTTATGTCTTGGGCGCGCTCGGCGTACTGTATGCCTTTACGTTTGGCTTGGCGCATATGCGAGTCTTCGGGATGGAAGGGGTTGGGGCCGATTCGTAGAATATTGATATCGGGATTTTGGCCTACAGTGCAGGGGTATTTCTCTTCCTCAAGCAACGCTTTGGAAGAGTAAAACGGTTGCCACGCCCGCTGGCTTTTATGGCGAAACATAGCCTCGGCGTCTACTTGGTGCACGCCGCATTGGCGGACTTCGTGCTTTATCGGATGATTGAAACAGGGAAGCAACCGCTTTGGCTGCTTTTGCTCTGCTCTCTCTTGATTTACGCGACAAGTTTGGTCGTGGCGTGGGCATTAAGCAAACTGCCA
>JAEEGL012302141.1_pt1 | contig 10813 bp, 7 predicted proteins | sample 9134231 | NCBI WGS metagenome assembly JAEEGL01 (sample SAMN16246548, study PRJNA631951) | gut metagenome | biome: gut microbiome; feature: rumen; material: fiber-attached | host: Bos | place: Iran: Karaj | collected 2018-10
CTGGCAGCAGCGCGCGCAGTTCATGCCGATGACTTTATAAAGAATCTGGAAAAAGGCTACGACACCCCGCTTACTGCAAGAGGAGGCGAACTTTCCAACGGTCAGCGCCAGCTTGTTGCCTTTGCACGAACAATGTTGTCTGCCCCTCGCATCCTCATTCTGGACGAGGCAACCTCCAGCATAGACACCAAGACCGAGCTCTTAGTACAAGCCGGAATTGCCTCCATGCTCAAGGGCCGCACCAGCTTTGTAATTGCCCACCGTCTTTCTACAATTCAGAATGCCGACCGCATTTTTGTAATTGACAAGGGTGGCATTGTAGAGTCTGGTACACCGGCAGAGCTTATGGCAAAGAAGGGCGCATACTACAAGCTGCGCCAGGCACAGTTTGCATAAGCCTTATTGTCATTCCCGGGCTTGACCCGGGAATCTCACTATTTTCTAGTGTTTTTGCACTTTCTATATTATAATAGTAGGCATGAGAAGTGCTAATGATTTATTTGAAAGAAAGGTTTTGATCGTCGATGACGAAGAGATAAACCGCGAAATTCTTGGAAATATAATTGAATCAGAATACAAGGTGGACTTTGCCAAAAACGGCAGGGAGGCACTGGAGAAAATCCATGACAAAAGTGCAGGAATTTCTCTGGTGCTTCTGGACATTATTATGCCCGAAGTTTCAGGTCTTGATGTAATAAAGCAGATGAAGGCAGAAGGCCTGCTCACCGAGATTCCGGTAATCGTTCTTACTTCCGAAAAAGATTCCGAAATCGAAAGCCTTAAGCTAGGGGCTGCAGACTTTCTTACCAAGCCTTATGACAGGCCCGAGGTTATTCTTGCCCGAGTCCGCCACTCAATAGAGCTTTTTGAAAATGCCCGGCTCATCAATGCGACAGAGTTTGATAAACTGACCACACTTTATACACCAGAATTCTTTTTTGAATATGCCGCTCTTTTTGACCAGCGCTTCCCGGAAAAAACAATGGATGCCGTTGTTATAAACTTTACCCGCTTCCATCTTTTGAACGAGCTTAAGGGCCGCGCCTTTGGAGACCAGATTCTTAGCGCCATGGCAGACGGACTGCGCAGCATCCTTTTAAAAACCGGAGGTCTTGCCGGCCGTAAAGATGCCGACACCTTCTTTGCCTATATTCCTCATATCGACGACTACAAAAGCATCATAGAAAAAATCAACGAAAAACTTTCTTCCCTCCTCAAGGCTTCTGAAACAAGACTGCGCCTTGGAGTTTATACCGATACCGAAAAAAAACTTCCGATCCTTCTTAGGTTTGACTACGCGGTTCAGGCCTGTAATTCTATCCGCAGTCGTGCCGGAGAAGAAATCTGTATTTATGATAACCAGATGGCAGAGCGCGAAGTATTCAATGCCCACCTGTTGGAAGATTTTGAAGCCGCAATTGAAAACAAACAGTTTAAGGTTCAGTATCAGCCAAAGTTCAACATCACAGGCGACACTCCAAAGCTCTGTTCTGCCGAAGCCCTTGTCCGCTGGATTCACCCTGACCTTGGCTTTGTGCGCCCCGATCTTTTTATTCCTCTTTTTGAAGAAAACGGCCTTGTTACCAAGCTTGACCGCTATGTCTGGGAAGAGTCTGCAAAACAGATTGCCCGCTGGAAAAAAGAGCTTGGCATGACAATTCCTGTTTCGGTAAATGTTTCGCGTGTAGATATTGCCGCTCCGGATGTAGTGGACTTTATCAGCAAAATTGTAAAAGAAAACGGCCTTGAGCCAAAGGACTACATGCTGGAAATTACAGAGTCTGCCTATACCGAAGATTCCAAACGCATTATAGAAGTTGTAGAAAAGCTCAGGTCTCTTGGCCACAAAATAGAAATGGACGACTTTGGTTCGGGTTATTCTTCGCTCAATATGCTTACTTCCATGCCGATTGATGCCCTCAAAATGGACAAGGCCTTTATCCGCAATATCCAGCCCGGCAACAAAGAAATGGCGCTGGTAACACTTGTACTAAAAATTGCCCAGACTCTTGGAGTTCCGGTAATTGCCGAAGGTGTAGAAACCGAAGAAGAATGCAAGCTTTTAAAAGATGCCGGCTGCGACATCATTCAGGGTTATTATTTTTCAAAACCCCTTCCACCGGAAGACTTTGGAAAATACAAGGCATAAAAAAATCACGGAGCAGATTTATGATAACTATAGAAGCACTTAAAGCCGCAGGAGCAAATGTAGAAGAAGGTCTTTCCCGCTGCCTCAACAAAGAAGATTTTTATCTTAAGATGGTAAACATGGGTCTCAACAATCAGAACTTCGGGCTTCTGGGCCCCGCTCTTGAATCAAAGGATTATGATAAGGCTTTTGAACTCTGCCACTCCCTCAAAGGTGTAATAGGAAACCTTAGCCTTACTCCTCTTTATGATTTAATCTGTGCCCTTACCGAAAAGCTCCGTGCCCGCACAGAAACAGATGCCGGCGCCGCAGACTACACCGACCTTTATAATCAAATCCTTACCCTGCAAAAAAATCTGCTTGCCCTTTAGGAGCTTGCCCGGAGTTAAAATGAAAAAACTTCCAATCCTTATTACAAATATCCTAATTGTTACCTTTATAATGATTTTTGTTTCCCTGCATATAACAAATCAGGGAAAGTTTCATATTGCAAGAAACAGAGAAAATTTTGAAAACATGACCATGGGCCTTGAGCAGGTTACCACCTACTATCTGGAGGGTGAACAGCGCCTTTGTAATTCCTGGGCCCGCTATATCAGTTTGAACAATCTTACCATGGAGCAGGCAATTGATTACTTGAATGAAGTTCAGGTAATCAATTCAAACTCTGCCCATATAATTATGCTGGACACTCTGGAGGGAATTTCAAACAGACCCCACACAGAAAATCCCGACGATTATTCGGTTTCCTATAAAAACATAGATATTCTTTCTTCCTTAAAAAATATTAAGGCAGACCTGGCTCCTGACCACAGCACCTATCTTTATACAAATACTTTTGATTCAGTGCATGTCACCCGTTCCTACACAAACCCTATGAACGGAATTCAGTCCATTGCCTTTTGTGATGTTGTAAACCTTAGCACAGATGATGGCAGCATAAAAAAAGCCCTGCTTATGCGCATTGTTCCTCTGGACAGTCTTTCTGGCAAATGGAGCTTTCCGACTGAACGCTACGAAGAAGCCCAGATTTCCATGATAGATTCGGAAGGAAACTATATCATCAAGGGCAAGTCTTTTAAAAACTCAAACTTCTTTGAATTTTATAAATCCTATAACGAATCTGACTATCAGGAAATTGAAGAGCTGCAGCAGCTGGTTCACAAAAGCGGCAGTTTTATAATGAACAATTCCCGCGGCGAAGAAGTTTTAATTGCCCATGTTCCTGTAAACTCTGCTTCGGACTGGTCCATCATTTCTTATATTCCTCTTGAAGACATAGACAAAAATGAAGTTGACTGGACCTTAATGGGCGTAGTTGCCCTGGGCCTTATAATCCTTCTTATCATAGATATTATTGTTTTTGCCCACATAAATAAAAAGCTTACCGTTACTGCAAAAGCCGCAGAATCTGCCAGCCGGGCCAAAACAGACTTCCTTTCTACAATGTCTCACGATATCCGAACTCCTATGAACGCAATCATAGGTCTTACAACCATTGCAGAAAAAAATGTAGAAGAGCCGGCTCTTGTTTCTGATAACCTCAAAAAAATCCGTCTTGCCAGCAATCACCTTTTGACCCTTATAAATGATATTCTTGATTTGTCTAAGGTAGAAAGCGGCCGTCTTTCCCTGTCTCCGGTTGCCTTCTCAATTGTTGATACCGCAGAGAATCTTGTAAATATCTCCCAGCCAATGGTAAGGCAGAAAAATATAGACTTCCGCTTTAGAAGCAGAAATATTACCAGCGAATATCTTTTTGCAGACCAGCTTAGAATTAATCAGATTTTTATAAACATTCTTTCTAACGCCCTCAAGTATACGCCGGAAGGAAAATCTGTTTATGTAGATATGACTCAGGAGCCAAGCCAGAAGGAAGGCTGTGTTAGACTCGTTTACACAGTTACCGATACCGGTATTGGCATGAGCGAAGAATACATGAAAGAAATGTATTCTCCTTTTACCCGCCAGACCGACAGCCGCATAAATACAATTCAGGGAACAGGCCTGGGCCTTGCCATTACAAAAAAAATGGTAGACCTTATGGGAGGCACCATCGAATGCCAGAGCCAGGAAGGCAAGGGTACTACCTTTACAGTAAGTCTGGACATAAGCATAAGCGACAAGAGTGAAGAAGAAATGACCCTGCCGCCGCTTGAAGTTTTAGTAATTGATGATGACGAAGTTCTGCTTGAAACTGCTTACGACACCCTCAAGGCCCTGGGTACAAAGCCGGAACTTGCAGAGACAGGCCAGGCTGCCCTTCAAAAAATTGAAGAGAGAAAGAAGGCCCAGAACCTTTACGATGTAATAATTCTTGACTGGAAAATGCCTGGAATGTCCGGACTTGAACTTGCAAAAAAAATCCGCCAGCTTGCGGGCAAGGACCTTTCTATAATTCTTGTTTCTGCCTACGACTGGACCCAGATAGAAAACAATGCCAAGGAGGCCGGAGTGGACGGCTTTATCAGTAAGCCTCTCTTCCGTTCTTCAATTTATAAAAAGATTTCTGAGCTTTTGGGAATAGAAAAAGATGCCCGCGAACAGGAAGAAAATAATTCTGACCTTGCCGGCATGAATGTTCTTGTTGCCGAAGACATGGATGTAAACTGGGAAATTATTCACACCCTGCTGGAAATGTACGGTATAAATAGTGAGCGGGCCGAAAACGGAAAGATTGCTGTAGAAAAGCTGAGTAACATTGGACCTGCCCAGTACGATGTAGTCTTTATGGATATTCAGATGCCCGAGATGAATGGTCTTGAAGCAACCCGAAATATCCGCAAGCTCGCAAACCCTTATGCCGCAGGAATCCCAATCATTGCAATGACCGCCGATGCCTTTTCCGAAAATGTAACAGAATGTCTTGAAGCCGGAATGAACGGTCACATTGCAAAACCAATTGATATTAAGCTTGTAATAAAAGAACTTAGAAAAATACAGCAGGCAAAACCTGACTTTTATAAGGATGAGTAATATGAAAAAAATCACACTTGCTATTGTAACATTGTCGCTTGTTGCAGGCCTCCTTACTTCCTGCAATAAAAAATCTGCAGCCGCCAGAGCTTTTAAACCCCGCCTTGCAACAGACACAAAGTGCCAGATTAACATTGCAGGAAACTACAAAAATTTTGAAGCACTGGAAGCAGAGTTTGACCGCTTTAATGAGTTTTACCCGGATGTAGAATTAAGCTATACCTATCTGGACAACTACAAGGCAACAATCAAATCTGCCATGGCAAGCGACGCCGCCCCTGACATTTACATGACCTTTCAGTGGATGCTGGACAAGGTCGATTACAAAGAAGTCTTAGATTCTGCCCAGGATATGTCCAAAGAAAAAGAGCTTGGTTTTAATCTTTCTACAATCCGAAAAGAACTCATTGACCACACCGCAGACGGCAAGGTTCCTATGGTTCCTGTTCTTTCAGGCTCCTACGGCATGATGGTAAACGAAGATATTTTCAAAAAAGAAGGCCTTGCAATTCCCGGCAATTACAAGGAGCTTGTGGAGTCTTGCAAAAAATTAAAGGAAGCAGGTTACCCAAGCCCGATTATGGCTTATCTTGAAAACTTTATGTGCCTGCCTATGGTTTATGCAAGCTTTTGTAAATCCATCCAGAAGGAGGAGGGGGCCGTTCAAAAATTAAACGACCTTGACCCGGCTGCCGGTCAGTACTTAAAACCAACTCTGGAATGGGCCCGCGATTTTGCAAAAGAAGGCCTTATCGATTTTTCCTACTGCCGCTCCCTCAAAGATAAATACAATGCCGCCATCATGCGCTTTTTTGAAGGCGATGTACCAATCATGCTCTGTGATACCGAAACAGTTTCCGGAACCCAGAAAAGAGAAGCCCAGTCCCAGGCTTTTGTAAGCAATCCATTTAAATACAGCTTTAATATTTTCCCGGCCGCAGACAAGGGCAGCGATTTTGTAAATTCTGTTGCAGTTGCTTTTTCAGTAAACAAGAATTCCAAAAACCTTGATATGGCAGATGAATTTATGCGCTTTCTTGTAAGAACAGACGAGCTCAACAATCTTGCAAAAATCAAGCGTCTTATTACAACTTCGACCGACTATTCCTTTGATGAAATTTACGCAGCCTTGGCCAGATCAAATCCAATTTATCTGAATGAAATCGGGCTTCTGGATAATGCAAGTGCCCAGATGAGGGCCGCCGTTTATCAGGTTATGAGGGGTAATATGACTGTAGATCAGGCAATGGCAAAGTATGGAGGCTTTTAATTTATGAATCAGAAAATTGCCGTTCTTGCTTCCGGATGGAGTGTACATTTCTTAAAAGATTTTATGAAAGGAATGTCCAGGGCTACAGAAGGAAAAAACATAGATATTTATCTTTTTAATACATATAATTATGTTGAATATTCTGGTTTTCCTAACAGCACCGGCTACTCTGTTTTTAATTTGATTAACTATGAAGATTTTGACGGAATAGTTGTTCTTTCTGATTTAATCAATAATACCCGTGTTCTGGAAAGAGAACGGCTCCGTATTCTCAAAGCACAAAAACCTGCAATAACAATTAATAAAAAGCTTCAGGGAATATGCTGCCTCAAGGTGGATAATTACAGCGGTATGTATGAGGCTCTGTCCCATCTTATCAGGATGCACAATGTCAAAGAACTGGCCTATGTTTCCGGAAAAGAAGCTTCTGTTGATATTGCTGAACGATACAAGGCTTATAAAAGTGTCCTGGAGGATAATAATATTCCTTTTGACAGTGAAAAAGTTTTTACTATAGACAGCTGCGACTATCATTGCGCCTACCGTTTTTTTAGTGACTATGTAGAATCCGGAAAAAAATTGCCCCAGGGTTTCTGTTGTGCAAATGACTTAATTGCTTTGGCCCTGCTCAAAGTTTGTGTGGAAAACAAAATAAAAGTGCCGGACCAGGTAAAAATTATCGGCTATGACAATATGGAAGAAACTCAGAGTACAAAACCTTCCATTACAACTGTAAACAGCAGTGCAGAGCTTTTGGGGTCAGAAGCCGTTAACCGCCTTATTCATGGAGTTAATCCTTTACAGACTCTAAGCGTAAAAAGTACTCCTGTTTTTCGTCAGTCCTGTGGCTGTGCTTATTCTACAAGTTCGGCCCAGAATCTTTTTACCCTGCAGGTGCTTGATGATTCCAACAAAAAAGAAGAGTTTGATACCCATCTTGAAATTATGGGAGAAATTTTTACAGAAGCCACTGATGTTTTTACCCTGCTTACAAATATAGAAAATTTCTTTGTAAAGACTCATAACTTTGAAGGTTCAGATTTCTGTATCTTCATGAAGTCGGACTGGAATTCTGTCCTTATTAATTCTGCCGAAAATCTTCCTCAGAATTTAACTTACGGGGCCCAGGTACAATCCATCTGTTCTGTTCAGAACAACAAAAAATATCTCCGCGAAATTATCCCCAGTCGTGATATAATTCCTGCCAAAATGCATGAGGACGGCAAGAGCAATATTTTTCTTATTCTGCCGATTTTTCATCACTCTTATGTTCACGGTTACTATGTTACAAAAAATAATCTTACGATGGTTGATAACCGCTACGGCTACCTGTGGACCCGAAATATGGGAACAGGCATTGAACACTTCCGCAAAAAGAATATGTTCAAACAGATGAGTCAGCAGTATCTAAGGCTTTCTACAAGAGATGCTCTTTCCGGTGCCCTTAACCGTCAGGGGCTGGAAAAGCTTGCAAAACCCTTTTATGCCCAGAATAAAAAGAACGGACTTACAACAGTTTTGTTCTTTGTTGATATAAACAAGATGAAACATATCAATGACAAATTCGGTCACCTGCATGGAGACCTGGCTGTAAAAACCGTTGCTGCTGCCGTGCTGGAAACTATACCAAAAAACTGGCTTTGTATCCGCTATGGTGGAGACGAATTTCTGGTAGTGGGCAACAGCAAAAATTATAACGGCGAAGATTACTGCAGCATGATAAAGAATCGTCTGGAAAAAAAGACCTCTATTATGCATCTGCCCTATAAGCTTTCGGCAAGTGTGGGAACTTATTCGGTTCCACCTCAGATGGACCTTACCCTTGAGCAGGCAGTAGAAAATGTAGACAATATTATGTATGAACAAAAGCAGGCCTTCCATCGCCAGGCAGACAAAGCAGGTTCGGAAGCAGAAAAAGGAGAAAACAAATGAAAAGTCAAATTAAAATCACCGGCAAAGAAAAGGTAAAGTTTAATAACAATGTTGATTACTGTGTCGGCACCGGCCGCATGGGACTGGCACTGACCAAAGAATATCTGGACCAGCTGGAAGCAGTTCAAAAAGAAATTGGTTTTAAGTTTATCCGGGGACATGGACTGTTCAGCGATGACATGGCAATTTACCAGGAATTTAAGGACCGTTCTGCCCTCAAAAAAAAGCCCGAGGATTTTGCAAATTACAAGGACTATTTTGAATATGTAAACAAAAATGCTCCCCGAATTATTGAATATAATTTTACTTATCTGGACCGGGTGGTTGATGAATATATCCGCCGCGGAATCAGACCTTTTCTTGAACTTGGATTTATGCCCTACAAGCTTGCAAGCGGAGATAATACAATCTTTTACTGGAAGGGCAACACAACTCCGCCAAAGGACTACAAAAAATGGACTGACCTTGTAACAGCAACCCTGCAGCATCTTATGGACCGTTATGGTCAGGAGGAAGTTTTAACCTGGCCTATTGAAGTCTGGAATGAACCAAATCTTCCCGGTTTCTGGAAAGATGCAGATATGCCTGAATATTTTAAGCTCTACGAAAAAACTGCCCGGGCTATTAAAAAACTCAACAAAAATTTTAAGGTAGGCGGTCCGGCAATCTGCGGTGGTGCAGACAAAAAATGGATGGTCGGCTTCCTGGACTTTTTGACAGAAAAAAAGCCTCCGATTGATTTTATTTCCCGCCATCACTACACAACTGAATACCCTGATTACAAGGGTCACTACGGTTATGCAAAATTAATGCCTCTGGATGAAACTCTGCAAACCCTGCGCGACTGCCGCAAAATCATAAACCGCTACCCGGATTATAAAAATCTGCCCTTTTATATTACAGAGTTTAATACTTCCTATATTCCAAACTGTCCCCTTCATGATACAAACTTAAATGCCGCTTACCTGGCTGCAACTCTGGCAGAAATAGGCGATTATGCTACCGGTTATTCCTACTGGACCTTTGGCGATGTATTCGAAGAAAACGGAGTTCCCTTTACGCCTTTCCACGGGGGCTTTGGCCTTTTAGCAAACGGAAGCATTCCAAAACCAACTTTCTGGACCTTTAAGTTTTTTAAAGACCTTAAGCAGAATGCCGACCGCTGTCTCTGGCGCGATAAAAACTGTCTGATTGTCCGCACGAAAGACGGTTCTTATAAAGGTATAGTCTGGAATCTGTCGCTGGAAACAAAAAAGGACGAAATTGAATTTACAATAAGCCTGCCGGCTTTTGCAGAAAAAAGGGTGAGTCTTCTTGTAAAAACAGTTGATGAAAAGACCTGCAATCCTTTAAAAGTATGGCATGATCTTGGCGAACCTGCTAATTTGACGGATGAAGAAATTTCGCTTTTAAAAGCAGCTGCAAAGCCTCTCCTTACTTCTGATACTCTTAAAGGCTCTGCACCTAAGTTTACATTAAAGGCAGGACGAAATGCCCTGATTTATTTTGAAGCAGCTCCGGCTCCTCTTGTAAGTGACAATGCTTACGATTACAGCTTTTACGAGAAGATGTAAAAAAACACTTTGACAATTACAAGTCTTGGTATTATCTTTATATATATGAAGACAAAGAATATTATTTTAGGTGCAGTTCTTGCTGTGATTGGCATTCTTATGCTTGCCATTCCTGATGCTTGTATTAAGGCTGTCGTTGTGCTTGTTGGTGCTGCGGCTGTTGCTTTTTCTGTTTACAATCTTCTTGTTGTTTATAAACAGAGCCAGGATGCCGGCTTTAAAAAGACCATCCTTATAAAAGGAATTGTAACCTTTGTAGTTGGTCTTATTGCAGTAATCTGTCCTTTTGTTCTTGTAAAAACCATAGCCGCAATCTGGAAAATAATTTCGATTGTGCTTGCCGTTTACCTGATTCTTTATGGTGGAATCAGCGTTTATTCTGCAGCAAAGCTCAAATCTAATTTTCCTCTTGAAAGCCGCCGTTTGATATTTGAAGCACTTATCTGTGTAGCTATCGCAGTTTTGATGATTATCATTTCGCTTGATTCCTTTGTCCGGGCCTTTATTCAGGTTGTAGGTGTCGGTGGACTTCTGGTAGGTCTTATTATGATTGTAGTAGAAATTGTAGTAAGCAAACGAACTTCTCCAAAAGCAGAAGATGCCGATATCAGCCAGAAAATGGACCAGCAGGCCCAGGCCGAAGCCGGAACCAGCGACGCAACGGACACTCCGACTGAGTAGTACATCCGCCCAGTCATTGCGAGCGCAGCGCGGCAATCCATTGAATTATAACGCATTTTCTATTATTATATACAAATAATTAAAGAAGGACAGGCTAAAAATTGCAGTGCAATTTTTTTTAACGCCTTCCAATTAATCACCGGCCCCAGCGGCCTTACACAGGAGATAAAAATGGCACATTGCGTTGTACCTGCTGCAGAAGAGATTTTGGACAAGGAACATCCTGTTCTC
>JAEEGL013344408.1_pt1 | contig 10813 bp, 8 predicted proteins | sample 9134231 | NCBI WGS metagenome assembly JAEEGL01 (sample SAMN16246548, study PRJNA631951) | gut metagenome | biome: gut microbiome; feature: rumen; material: fiber-attached | host: Bos | place: Iran: Karaj | collected 2018-10
CCGAGCGCAACGACTTGGGCAACTTACACTTACGAGACCAAGGACTTCAGCTGGATTGATCTGACCTGGGCAAATACCTACGGATTCAAGTTCACAGAAGATCAGTGGACATCAACACCGACGCTGGTTGATGGTACGTTCTATAAGAAAGACGCTCCTGACGCAGCAATTACGGTGGAAGTCATTGATAACAATGGTCAGCTCGTAGTCAAGAAGGTAACCCAGACCGCTGGCGAAACAGTGACGATAGGCGCAGACAATGTATTCACGGCACAGTTCACGAACGAATACATTCCGAAGCCGACCGAGTACCAGCCGCACGTGAAGAAACTGATGACGGACATCAGCCGCCCGCTTCCTGTAGATGTGACAATTCCGTTCACGATGGAGATCACAGATAATCCGGATTCTGGCGCTGAAATCCGTACACCTGCTGATGCAACACAGACGATCGTACTGCCTAAGGACACTCCGATGGAAGAATATGAGAGTGAGACCAAGGACTTCAGCTGGATTGATCTGACCTGGGCGAATACCTATGGATTCAGTTTCACCGAAGGTGATTACACTTCTGATCCTGCTCTGGCAAAAGGCACGTTCTATAAGAAGGATGCACCTGATGCAGCAATCGAAGTAGAAGTGTACGATAACTACGGTCAGCTCGAAGTCAAGGACGTAACGGTCACTGCGGGTGAAACCACCGAGACGACAGGTACGGACTTCACGTATGTGGCACAGTTCACAAACGAGTACATTCCTGAACCGACGGATCATCCTATCAACGGTGAAAAGATTGTTGAAGGTGAGCCGACGCAGCAGGATATGGAATTTACCTTCAAACTGACTCCGATCAGCGTAGTCTTGACAAATGCTACGACAATCATCGATGTTCCGATGCCGGCGGTCGATACTGTAACGACAGTTGGTCCTGAACCCTTCACTTTCGGAGACGTTCATTATGAATGGGCTGGTGTGTATACCTACGAAATTAACGAGACGATCGGTAACTATGTAGGCTACACCTTCGACGGACGCATTTGGACGGTAACCGTGACGGTAACCGATGATAATGGCAAGCTGACAGCCAAGTCTGAGTACAAAGCTGATGACGAGTCCATGGCCGAACTGGCTCAGTTCAAGAACCTCTTTGAAACCGCATCCCTGACGGTCACCAAGACTGTCACAACCACCGTTGTCAACGGCGATACCCTGTATGAGTTCACCGTCGAGCTGTTCGACGAGAACGGCGACCCGCTCTACGGCGTCTATCCGATTACCGGCAGCGTCAAGGGCAATGTTGTAAACGGTAAGGCAACCTTCAGTCTGGCCCATAACCAGAATGCAGTGATTTCTGACATCCCGATTGATACCTACTATAAGGTAACTGAAAAACTGGATGAAGAAACCTATACCACAACATTTGTGAACCCGGATGGCACGATCGTCCGCGAAGGCAACATCTCCAACTGGTACAACAAGCCCAAGAGTGTTGTTCCGAACCTCGGCGGCCTCTGGATCAATGTTGGTGACTGCTTCGAGTAAAACAGTCAACAGCCCTGGCACACAGCTTCTGCTGTGTGCCAGGGATAAGGACGGAGAGAAAGGATGAATACAATGCTGAAAAGGTTAATCGCCGTGCTTCTTGCGATCCTTCTGCTGTTGACTCAATGCGCGGTATTTGCTGAAAGTATTCAGAGCGAAGGAAATGAAGCAGAAGAAGCGCCGGTGCTCGAAGAACTGGTAGTAGCGAACCCTACCGTCGTACGCGGCGAATGGTTCACTGAAATGTGGGGCAATTCCACCACAGACATTGACGTGCGTATTCTGATTCACGGATACAATCTGGTGATGTGGGAAAGCGCACTCGGAACCTTCAAGCCTGACCCTATGGTGGTCAGAAAAGTAATTACCCATGACCTTGAAGACGGCAGCCGTACCTATACCATGTATCTTCATACGGACCTGCGCTATTCGGACGGATCCAAGATCACAGCCTGGGACTATGCGTTCTCACAGCTGTTCGTCGTAGCGCCGGAAATCTATGAATGCGGTGGTACCCCTGTGCACGAGGATTATCTGGTGGGCTATAATGAATACGTCAGCGGCGAAGTGGACTATTTCGCAGGCGTGCGTGTTCTCAACGACTATACCCTCCAGTTCACGGTGCAGGACGAGTATGTTCCGTTCTTCTATGAGTACGGCCTGTTCTACTGCACGCCCTTCCCGATCAAGGAGATCGCTCCGGGCTGCGTAGTCAAGGACGACGGTGATGGCGTATACATTGCCAATGAAGATGAAACCCTGACGGAACCGGTGTTTACAGCCGATCTGATCAAGAAGACCGTGCTGGATCCCGAGACCGGTTATGCATCCCATCCGAAGGTTGTCAGCGGTCCTTACACCGTGCAGAGCTTCGACGTGGATACCGGTGTCTTCGAGATCAACCCCTACTTCAAGGGCGATCAAAATCATCACGGCGTACTCCCGACCATCAAGCGTCTGATCTTCACACTGGCTGACAACAACGACATGATTGAAAAGCTGGAAGCCGGAGAAATCGGACTCCTGAACAAGGTCACAAAGAAAGACACCATCGAAAAGGGCCTGAAACTCTGTGCAAGCGGCGATTTCGTCGCACAGGAATATCCGCGTGTCGGCCTGAGCTTCCTGAGCTTCTTCACGGAAAAGCCCACTGTGTCAAGCAAAGCTGTTCGTCAGGCAATTGGTTACTGTGTGGACAGACAGGTCCTCACGGATGAATATTGCGGCGATTACGGCGAGGTCATGGAAACATGGCAGGGCCTTGCACACTGGACCTACCGCATCATGCATGGCATCATCCCGTACCCGGTGAAAGAACCTGAGGATACGGAAGACGCCGAAGCAATGGAGAAATACACGAAAGAACTGGCTGAATGGAAAGGCCTGTCTTTTGACAAGGTGCGCAAGTACACACTGAACGTGGACAAAGCCATTGATCTTCTGGTCAAGGACGGCTGGACACTGAACCGCGAAGGCGCTGAATTCGATCCTGAGAAGGACGATGTGCGCTGCAAGGAAGTGAACGGCGAACTGATTGCTCTGGACCTGAAGATGAAGTATCCTGCCGGCAACAAGATGATGGAGATTATGCAAGAGCATTTCATCCCGAATCTGGCAAAGGCCGGTATCAAGGTGACCATGGAAGGTCTGCCGATGGTGGACATCCTGTCTACCTGGTACGATCAGGGCGAACGTGACGGCGATATGGTTTATCTCGCGACGAACTTTGACGTCGTGTATGATCCTGCCGTGAACTTCGTGGAAGATGAAGGCGGACTCCATACCTGGAACTACACGAACCTCTATGACGAAAAGCTTTATGACCTCGCGATCGAAATGCGTACAACTCCGCCTTACGATCTGCTGGGCTACATGAAGAAGTTCATCGAGTTCAGTGAGGAATTCATGGAAGAACTTCCGATTCTGCCCATCTATTCCAACATGTACTTTGATTTCTTCACAAGCGACCTGCACAACTACAGCGCTCCGTCGAACGTCACCTGGACACAGGCGATTGTACCGTCAACGCTGGGCAGCACAGCTGAAGAGGCCCCTGCAAAGTAATGTCCTTTCCGGACCTTACGGTGCGAGAGTAACAACAAGAAAAGGACTAAGCGGATGCTTAGTCCTTTTCTTGTTGCGGTAAAAGTGCAAACGTCAAACGCAGAAGGCAAACGATCAGGAAGAGGAATCCTTCCGAATCAAATTCCGTACGAGACATTGACTCCAACAAAGCCCAGGCGAGCAGATTTCACCGGATTCTACAAAAGCAGAAAGCGTTTCTTATCTCCATGCGAACGACGAAACAGCAGGGCTTTTACCTCCTTAGGTAACCGCCTTGCTGTTTTGTAACTTGTAGTACACTTTACCCTTCATGTCGCGGAAAACGAAGCGCCAGAATTGGAATGCAGAGGACAAAAAACAGGGAGGAACAGTGTCTCATAGAGTCTCGTAGATTCTCGGAGAATCGATGAGATTCTATGACATACGGAGCGAAAAAACGGAAAAGTAACGAAATCCGGAAGAAACCTCCAGGCCTCCTCCATAAAAAGTATGGAAGCGAGGTCTGTGCAGCAGTCTGCAAGCCGGGGACTGGACTGAAAGGATGGAGGGGCCGCATGTCATCTTTCCGGCCAGGGTTTTCATCAGCCCAGAGAAAGGTCAGCACAGATGGGATAGTGATCCGAAAGGAAGACACCATCCTCGGAATACGTCCATTTTTCAATGCCTTTGCAGGAAACCGGGCCGCGAAGAAAGATATAGTCGATCATTGCCGGTGTGTTCTGCATGAATCCGTGATAAGTGAAACCGATGCCTTCTGTGGCATTGCTATAGCCGGGGAAATCACGGAAGACATCCAGCTCTTCACTCCCTGGAGGTGCATTGAAGTCACCGGTAAGAACGATGGGAGCCTCTGGAAAAAGCTGAGCAGCATCCAGATGCCGCAGAATCTGGGAGAGTCCAAGTTTTCGTGCCGGAGCTCCACGATGATCCAGATGCGTATTGAGCACGCGGATCACCTGCTCCGTATTGTCCACATGGAGCAGAAGCTCAATGGCCGTCCTCGGGCAGTCGCTCTGGACTTCATACCGGCTTCCCGGGACAAAGGGTTCTGGCGAGAGCCAGAAGGTATCCATATGAATGAGATTGAACAGGTTCCTGCGGAAGGCAATGCTGACGGATTCCCCGCGGAATCCGGGTTCTCTGGCACAGCCGACCACGGTATAATCCGGGAGGGCTTCCTTCAGCCATCTGTGGACATGGGGAAGAACCTCCTGAAAACAGACAATATCCGGCTGTTCTCTGCGCAGAATTTTGAGAATCAGAGGCTGACGGAATTCGAAATTGTTTTTCCCGTCTCGTTTCCAGTCCAGGCGGATATTGAATGTAACAAATTTCATGGTTTTTCCCCCTCGCGTGATTCTGAAGAACAGCGGCATGAAGACATGGGACGGTTCTTCTGCAGGACAGCTCGATTCTAGCATGTACGTTTCGGGAGTGCAAGACAGCAGCGTGTCAGGTAAAGGTTTTCCATGAATCAGGCAGCGGTCCGTTTGTATTTTGTAAAAAACAGGATGCAGATGCACGTAAGGATAATACGCCGAACCGTCTGGAGGAAAAGGAACAAGCAAAATATGACATTTTTGACATAAAATTTACAAAATATGCAACAAGAAAGATTGACATTTGACTCGAAAAAGGTTACAGTAAATAATGAATTCATGGAATTGATGGATGCAATTCTTATCTGCTCTTTGGAAGGGAATGAAGAAGAGATGATGTTCATAACGAAAATCCACAGAATTGGTCGAATACTTACCCTGTTGCTGCTGCTGATTGTCATTCCGGCAGTGTCCATTGCAAGCTCCGTAGGAACGGTCAGCTGCTCTTCACTGAATCTCCGCTCACAGGCAAACAAGCAGTCCAAGTCACTTCAGACACTGCAGCAAGGCGATCATGTTACCATTTTGAGTACGGATGGCGACTGGTATAAAGTGAACTATGGCAAGTACACCGGATATGTCATGAAGAAGTACATTTCAGAGGGAACTGTCAGTTCTTCATCAGCAGCTTCCGCACAGACCGCCGCCACACCGACGGCAGACCTCCTGGCCGCACTGAAAAAGATCGGGAAACCCACTCCCTGCACATTCAAGTCACAGGGAAGCAATGTCAAGAAACTGCAGAAATGTCTTGCGGCCTATGGATACTATACTGGCAACATTGACGGCGATTACGGAGTCGGTACCCGGGACGCAGTCAAAAAGCTGCAAAAGGCGAAAAAATTAAAGCAGACCGGTGATGCAGACAGCGCAACGATCGCTGCCATGTTTGAGGAGAAGTCCTCAACAGGCACAGAGATGCTGAACTGGTTTCATGGCGGAAAGGATCAGATCGCCAGGGGACAGACGTTTACGGTCAAAGACTGTCTGACGGGAAAGAGTTTTCAGTGCAAACGCTGGGCAGGCAGCAATCATCTGGATGCGGAACCGCTGACAAAGAAGGATACGGCAACCATCAAGGAGATCTATGGAAGCTGGAGCTGGAATCGCAGAGCCATTCTTGTCAAATACGACGGAAAGGTCTATGCTGCATCCATGAATGGCATGCCCCATGGGACATCCACAATATCCGACAATGAATTTGCGGGACACTTCTGTATTCATTTTTATGGCTCAAAAACGCATGGGACCAAGAAGGTGGACTCATACCATCAGAAATGTGTCGCAACAGCGCTGGATTACGCCTGGTAAAGATCACTTCTTCCGGAATCCGGGATGAGAGACTGTGATTCCGTATGGGCGGGTCCTGTCCCCGGGCCGGTGCCCGGATCTTTCAACCATGTCCATTGAAGAAGCCCTGGCGCTGCGATCCGGGCGATACAGCACCAGGGCTTTTCTTTGCATGATGAGCAGCTGCCGATTTGGAGGGCGTTTCTTCTTCTCCAGGCGGATCTGAGGACCGGTATCTGAACGGAGTCCGGGGACAACCAGCGTATGATGTTTGCTGTGCATGTTTCCTGGCAGTATGGCCTGAAAACAACGGTTCTCCCGGAGATCACGGAAGAATAGAAGATGGTGCGGCGGTTCAATTCACGGCAGGGCAAGTCCAAACGGGTCAAGTCAGTGTTTCAGCCTCTTGCTGACGGGGGAACTGTGGGGAAACGATATCGGAGAGATACAGAACGATCGTCGTCCGAAAAAGAGGAAAGAGGGGATTCGCGATGGCATTTGTTTTTGAAGAACAGGCAATCAAAGGCGTATTTGTGATTACGCCTCAGGTGTTTGGTGATCAGCGCGGGTATTTCATGGAAACCTATAAGAAAGAACCGTTTGAGGCAGCCGGCATTCGTGGAGAGTTTGTTCAGGACAATGAAAGCAGCAGTACGAAGGGGGTCCTTCGGGGACTGCATTTTCAAAAAGAGCATACCCAGGGAAAACTGGTCAGAGTGACCAGCGGATGTGTGTATGATGTTGCCGTGGATGTCCGGCCGGGGAGCCCGACGTACGGAAAATATGTCGGCGTGACGCTCGATGCGGAGAAAAAGCAGATGTTCTATATTCCGGCAGGATTTGCACACGGCTTCCTGGTGCTTTCCGATACCGCATCCTTTGTCTATAAATGCACGGACGTCTATGATCATGCTTCAGAAGGCGGAATTCCCTGGAATGACCCGGAGATCCATGTGGCCTGGCCGGAACTGGACTGCCCCTATGTAACCAGCGAAAAAGATGCAAAGCATCCGGCATTCAGGGATCAATCATTTGACTGGGCAAAGAAATATTTATAATACGAGGTGAAAGAAATGAGAGGCATTATCTTGGCGGGCGGATCAGGAACCCGGCTCTATCCCTTAACCAAAGTGACAAGCAAGCAGCTCCTTCCGATTTATGACAAGCCGATGATCTACTACCCGCTGAGCACCCTGATGCTTGCCGGGATCAAGGATATTCTGATCATCAGCACACCGGATGATACACCGAGATTTGAAACCCTGCTGGGCGACGGAAGCCAGTACGGGATCAGTCTTTCCTACTGTGTTCAGCCTTCTCCGGACGGCCTTGCGCAGGCCTTTCTTCTCGGGGAAGAATTCATTGGTGATGAAGCAAGCGCCATGATTCTTGGCGACAACATTTTCTACGGAAACGGTTTCCGCTCTCTGCTGCGGAGCGCTGTTCAGGATGCCGAGCAGCAGGGAAGAGCGACGGTTTTCGGGTATTATGTTCCCGATCCGGAGCGGTTCGGCGTGGTTGAGTTCGATGAGAACGGTGTGGCCCTGAGCATTGAAGAAAAGCCAAAGGTCCCGAAGAGCAATTATGCAGTGACGGGTCTGTACTTTTATCCTGCCGGTGTGAGCAAAAGAGCGGGACAGGTCAGGCCTTCTGCCCGCGGTGAGCTGGAAATCACCACGCTGAATGATATGTATCTGCAGGATGGTCTTCTGGATGTCCAGCTTCTTGGGAGAGGTTTTGCCTGGCTGGATACAGGGACCATGAGCAGTCTGCTGCAGGCGGCGAATTTTGTCGAAATGATACAGTCCAGGCAGGGAATAACCATCTCGGCACCGGAAGAAATCGCCTATATCAATGGGTTTATCGGCAAAGAAAAGCTTCTTGAAGCGGCTGCATTCTATGGAAAATCCCCTTATGGTGAACATCTGAAAGCGGTGGCGGAGGGAAAGGTAAGATATTAAGACGGGGACTCCGGGCGGACGTATCCCATCTGCCGGAAGACAGACAGAGGGGAACAGATGCCCCTGAACGGAGTCAGAACAAGGGATACACCGATCTTTCTGCTTAACAAAACCAGATGATTATGCTAAGATAAAATAGGTGATATGTGTGCATTCTGATGCGGAAAACAGCCGCAGAGCCCACAGGATCCGAAAGCAAAACGACAGATGAACCATGAATTTCCCGGCAAGGGACGTACCTCGAGTTTTCACATGAAAGGCAAGCAGGCAACTGCTGGAAGGTGATCAATTGAAACCGCTGTTGAGCATAAAGAAAATAGGTTTGTTTATACTGATATATCTTGCATGTGCCTCCCTGCTGTTTTGGATTGTGAAGGAAGACTGGAGCATGACAGCCATCTCGAAAGAAACTGTCAAGCCGGGTTTTCTGATGGAGGAACTAAGCGACGGATCGCTTGTCCAGCAGACGTTCCATGCGGATGTTGACACAATTCATCAGATCAGTGTGCAGCCGTATATCCTGGAAACCGATGATGCCGCACAGATCCGTTTTACGCTTGCATCCAGGCTTGGAAAGGAAAGCACCACGACGCAGAAAATTGCGGACCTGAAAAACGGGGAAGAAAACGTCATCGTCTTTTCACCGTCCGTGGAAGGCAAGGTAGAGGACGAATGGACCCTTACAGCAGAGGTCACAGGGAAAGCAAGACTTTCGCTGTATGCGGGAGACAGTGTTTCGACAGCAAGGTTTGACGTTCGTGTTCAGACAGACGGTGTGCTGAGTATCGACGGCAGGGAACAGAACGGCGTTCTTTCCATGACGGTAAAGGGAACGCGCAGCCTGAAAGGAACACGCCTGTTCTGGCCGGTTGCACTGGTTCTGCTGGTCTTGTGTCTTCTGTTTTTGTTCCTTGAAATGAGCCGCATGCGGAACGGCAGGAAAAGCATTCTCTTTTATGTTGGGGAAGTGTTCCGCCGGTACCGTTATCTGATCAAGATGCTGGTTCAAAGAGATTTCAAGGTGAAGTACAAGGCGTCTGTTCTTGGTGTGTTCTGGAGTTTTCTGAATCCCCTGCTGATGACAGGCGTTTATCATTTTGTGTTCTCCAACCTGTTCCGGTCGAATATCGATAATTTCGTAGTTTACCTGATGAGCGGCATCATTCTGTTCAATTACTTTTCCGAAGCGACAAATCTTGGAATGATGTCCATTGTCGGCAACTCTTCCCTGATCACAAAAGTATATGTTCCGAAGTATATCTATCCCGTGTCCCGCGTGCTTTCTTCGGCCATCAACCTGGTGATCTCCTTTATTCCGCTCTTCATCATCATGGCGCTGACCGGTGTGCCTCTTAGAAAGAGTATCCTGCTGCTGCCTTTTGTGGTGATCTTCCTGATCTGCCTGTCAACCGGTATGAGCCTGCTGCTTTCCTCCATGCATGTTTTTTTCCGGGACACGCAGTTCCTGTGGTCCATTCTGGTTACGATCTGGAATTTCCTGACACCGATCTTCTATCCGGAATCCATCATTCCCGCTGCTTTTCTGAAATACTATCACATGAATCCGATGTACCAGATCTGCTATTTCGCGCGGACGATCATTCTCAACGGAGTGTCCCCGACGCCGATCACCTATCTGTACTGCTTCGTTGCAAGTTTCCTGCCGCTCATTGTGGGACTGCTGATTTTCAGAAAATCACAGGATAAATTTGCTTTGTATCTGTGAATCTTTGAAACAGTTGCCGGCTGGCGCGTAATAACGAGTTGAGAGGGAAAAAATGGATCCGATTATTCGTGTAAGTCATGTGGATATGAAATTCCATATGAATATGACCCGTACAAACAGCCTGAAGGAGTGGTTTGTCCAGAAAGCAAGGGGCAAACTCCGGTACGAGGATTTTTATGCACTGAAAGATGTCAGTCTTGAGGTGGAACGGGGAGAAGTTGTTGGCATTGTTGGCCAGAATGGTTCGGGAAAAAGTACGCTCCTGAAAGTCATATCCGGAATTTATAAGCCCAGCGCAGGGGAAGTTGTATCGGCAGGCCGTATTGCACCGATGCTGGAACTTGGAAGCGGCTTTGACTATGAATTGAGCGGAGAAGAAAACGTTTTCCTGAACGGCGCGATCCTGGGGTTTGAAGAAAGCTTCTTGAAAGCAAAGTATCAGGAAATCCTGGAATTCTCCGAACTGGGTGACTTTATCCATCAGCCGATCAAGACCTATTCTTCCGGTATGGTGATGCGCCTGGCTTTTTCCGTCGCAACGCTGATTGAACCGGAGATCCTGATCGTTGATGAAATCCTTGCGGTGGGCGACCAGCATTTTCAGAAAAAAAGCCTGGACCGTATGATGCAGCTGATGTCGAGCGGAACAACCGTTTTGCTTGTCAGTCATTCGATTGAGCAGATCCGGCAGCTGAGTACGCACTGCATATGGCTGGATCATGGACATGTCATGATGGACGGACCCACAAAGGACGTCTGTGATGCCTATGATACCTACATGAATACGTGACCTGACAGGCTGTGTTATGGCACGCAGAAAGAAGAAAACTGTCAGGAAGCTGTATTCTTCA
>JAEEGL013979562.1_pt1 | contig 10813 bp, 12 predicted proteins | sample 9134231 | NCBI WGS metagenome assembly JAEEGL01 (sample SAMN16246548, study PRJNA631951) | gut metagenome | biome: gut microbiome; feature: rumen; material: fiber-attached | host: Bos | place: Iran: Karaj | collected 2018-10
CACAAAAGACTCCAGACTTTGCCCGTACTGAGTGTCGTGGTTGTCGATGAAGGTGACGGCGTTCATGGGCCGCTCCCGTACCAGTGTGTGGTCAAGAATAGTGCGCAGATCGTAATTCTCACCCGCCTGGGATGCGTTGAAGATGTTGTAATGCAGAGCCACGTCAAAGAGGGCCATTTCGTTGTCCACCGCGTCCAGATAGTGCAGCAGACGCTCAATGTCGCCGCTCCAGTACTCGCCGACGGCGGGCAGAGCGAGGTGCTTCTCTTCACGAAGATCGTGCAGAAGCTCCTTATAGAACGGGAAGCTGATGTGTTTGACGGCGTCCAGACGAAGCCCGTCAACGCCGGTTTCTTCCAGATACCATCTGAGCCAGTTCTTTGTCTCCTTCACGACGGTGGGGTTGGACATGTCAACGTTCATCCCCATCAGATAGTCAAAGGTGCCGTTTTCCGGGTCGGTCTCCGGCGCCCAGTGCTTTCCGGTAAAGCGGTAGATGTTGCCGGTCTCGTGGCTGTTTTCGTCCCAGTCGGTGCCAGTGAAGTGGCGGTGGTCCCAGGTAAAGCTGCTATACACCCCGTTGCGGCCGGGGAAGGTAAACTTAGACCAGGCTTTGATCTTTTGCCGGCCACCGATCTGCTCCCAGCGGTTTTCGGGGTTGTCCGTGACAGCAGTGATCTCTTCCAGCTCGTCCCCACCCATACGGTGGTTGAGCACGATGTCGGCAAAGACATCGATGCCGGCGGTGTGGAAGGCGCGGATTGCTTCGAGGTATTCCTCTTTGGTTCCGTACTTGGTGCGGATTGTTCCCTTCTGGTCAAATTCCCCGAGATCATACATATCGTAAACGCCGTAGCCCACATCCTCCTGCGAGGTGCCCTTATAGGCGGGGGGCAGCCAGACCTGTGTGATACCCAGTGCGGCAAGGTTTTCCGCCTTCGCAGCGCAGCGCTTCCACCACAGTCCGTCATTCGGCAAATACCATTCAAAATACTGCATCATGGTTTCGTTCTTACTCATCATATCCCTTCTTTCCTTTTTTGATGAGCTCTCGGCGTTTTACCACAAATCGCAGCAAAAGTCAAATTTTATAGGGCCAAAATGGTGGTCTTAGGTGACATAATTAACCGCCAGTTCACAAAGCAGGCGGTTATCCGTGGTTTTACTCCGCTTTGGCGTAATAGAAATCTGTAATCTTTTCCGAGCCGTAATCATGTTTTCTGGCCACATAGAGAAGCCTGTTCTCACGGTCATACTGGCGCAGTTCGCTGTAGGGACTGAGCCTGTCCGGACAGGTGATTCGCACCTCATACCCGTCAATCCAGGTCTCCGCTGCACTGTCGTCGCCCTCATCATAGTCTGGGAAACGTACCGGTGTATTTTTATAGTCATAGATAAACGTGTGGGTGTTTCCCGCGTCATCTTTGATGGTTTTTTTGCTTAGTCTCCCAATGCTGTCATATTCAAAGGTGATCACACCGCCGTCTGCAGAGAGGACACGGGCCAGAGCGCTATCCTCGTATTCGCAGGAGATCCTGAACTCGTTGTCTCTCACCTTCAGCGTCTCCCCCGTCAGGGTATCCCCGTCATACTGAAACTCGACGATATAGCTGACACGGTCCTCCGGGGCAAGTTCTGTCGGATAATACCCCGTCAGCCTGACCAGATGATTCCCTTCATACTCATAATCCTCTTCCACCTCGCGAATCTCACTGTGTTCGTGGAAGTCCCAGATATGCGGGACGTCAGAGAGCCAGGCCAGAAAGCCCTCAGGCGCATAGATACGTACCTCTCTCCCCTGTCCGTCGTACTCATGGTACTGACAGGCATGGCTCTGAGCTGAATCTGATAAAACAGTTGCCTCGGTCCTCATCAGGCGGGAAAAGGCAACCGGCTGCGTCGCTGTCGCGTCGACAGCTGTCGGATGTCGGATCGCCGCCGGATCGGGACCGGCCTGATGGAATCCGCACGCGCTGAAAGAAAGGCATGTGAATAGAGTAAAAAACACATTGAATAATCTCTTCACGACTTTAACTCCAAAAAAGATATGCAAACTATAACACAAATGAAGATCGGGCTCAAGCAAAAGAAATGTCAAAGGTGCTGATCTTCATTGCCTATCCCGGCATTGTATGATAGAATCAACTTATCAAAACAGTCGGAATGATACGGAATCTTCATACAGGGGTGATACCATGGATAAAAAGTATTGGAACAAAGGCGCGTTTATGACAGACCTGAACACGATGATCGTGGCAGATGAGCAGCATCTGGATCGGATTGAGAATCCGCTGATCCGTGAATCCGTCGCAAGGCAGCTGGAAGTGCGCCTGCCGGTGCATCCGGATAAAGTTCTTCTCAAGATCGAGTGCGTCGGCGTATGCGGTTCTGACGTCCACTATTTTCACGAAGGCCAGTGCGGGACTTTTTTTCTGGACAGAGATCGGGATATCCCGTATATGCTCGGGCATGAGGCCGCAGGTGTTGTTGTCGAGGTTGGGTCTAACGTAAAAAACCTGAAGGTTGGTGACCGCGTCTGCTGCGAGCCAGGCAAAGCCTGCGGCAAATGCGAGATGTGCAAAGCCGGGAAGTACAATTTGTGCAAAGATGTGATCTTCTGGGCAACGCCTCCGGTTCAGGGCTGCTACATGCGCTATGTCGAGTTTTATGCCGACCTCTGCTTCAAGATCCCGGATGAAATGAGCATGGAAACCGGGGCTATGATCGAGCCCTTTGCGACGGCTATGTTCGCCGTAGAGACCGCCGATGTGAAAGTGGATGACACCGTCTTCATCATGGGGAGCGGGTGCATTGGTCTCATGACCCTTCTCGCCTGCAAGTACAGGGGCGCCAAAAACATTATTCTCTGTGACCTTGAAGACATCCGTCTCCAAAAGGCCATGGAACTCGGCGCCACGGCGGTGATCAACAACGGGAAGTGCACAGAGGAGGAGTTCTATGCCGAGGTCAGAAGACTGACGGACGGCGGGCCGAGGGTGGTGATCGAAGCGATTGGAAACAAGGTTACCATCCGTCAGTCAGGTGAGCTTGCCAGACGTGGCGGTGTTGTCGTACTTCTCGGCATGCCGCCTGAGGATGTCATTCCGTTTAACATCAACGCCATCATGGATAACGAAGTCCAGATCCGGCCAATCTTCCGCTACCGCCACATTTTCCCCGAATGCATCCGGGCAGCAAGCACCGTCTGCCCGATTGAGAAGGTGATCTCGGATCTGTACGATTTAGGACAGATCCAGAAGGCGTTTGACGATTCGGTCTCACGGAAGAACGAGGTCGTCAAAGCCGCGATTCGGATCGACTGACAGCTTGATGATTTCCGCTGATTCCCTTCTTTGCTGATGAACATATAAAAAGGATGCCGTGTCTCACGGCATCCTTTTTTCTGTCTATTGCAATAGTTTTACTCCGATCTCTGCCCAGAGACTTAAAATGGCAGGGTGTTGTCTTGTCAGCCCTGTTGTTTTCTCAGGGTGTTGGCAGCCATCACAAGCAGGAGGTTGATAAGCACGCTTGTGATTGCGGAAACCGGAGAGCCGGAACTGGAAATGGTGCTGATCAGGCTGATAGCTGCAAGCACGAGGCTGATGATCGCGCAAATGAAAGCAGGCTTTGCCTTGCTCGGGTCTTTGCCGGCACGATGGGAGAGGATTCCTTCCACAATGGAGAAGATTCCAAGAACGAGGAGGACGATGCCCGCCACAAGTACGATGGCGCCGGATGTTTCGACGTCTACCTGATCAGCGGGGATTGTCCCTGTCGCCAGAAGCCCGCCGCCAGCGACGGCCAGAATGCCCAAAAGGGCTTCCAGAGCGCCAAAGATGATGTCGATGATACCGAAAACCTTCAGGATGCTCTTGCTGGATTCAACTGTCATTGTTCTTATCTCCTTTTTCTTTTTTTCAATTTACAGGCCTGGCAGTCTATGATTTTCATACAAAGTATAGCACAGGGCTCGTCACAGGAACATCACGTGGGAGTACTATTTTTTGAATCTGTGAAACACTGACCTGTCTGATACATTAGTTTACATAATCCCAAACATTCAGCATTTCCCCTGTCAGCATTTCAGTCTCTGTGACTCCGGAAACAAACTCTGTCACAGCGGCCGCACCTGAGACCGGGTCGATATAATAGCGGATCAGCGCACCTGTGTATGACCTGAACAAGACAACGATCTGATTCTCATCACTGTAAGAAATATCCCAGTAGACTGGGTATTCTCCAGCTTTGACAATCCCCTCCAGGTCCGGATTGCTCAGATAACAGTACTTTGTGATTGCAGATAGTGCCTGTTCATTCGTGAGTCTTTTTACTCCCTGACTGTCCGTAACCGGGACGGTAACGATGGTATCAGAGGGTACGGCAGCAACACCGGCTGTCGCGCCCGGAAGAACCGTGATCAGGGCAGTGCCTGTATCCACGTAACCGCTGGCGTTGGAATAACGGCAGTATACTCGCCAGCCGTTTGCTGCGTACGGAATATTCTTAAGCTGCATGTTGGAATACATGCCGTTGAGAATCTCCATGTTGGGAAAGGCTTTCTGCGCTGCCTCGTAAGTCAGATCGGACTGGCCGTCAGGACTGACAAAATGCCAGACCGCAATCTCGGCATTCTTGTACTTTGCCACAAACCAGCAGGAGCCGCCCTCTTCCACGGTCTCGTCCGTGGGGCTCTTGGTGATAACAGGCGGCAACAATTCAGGTGTCGGGCTCTCCTCCGGTGTAGGCTCCGGTGTCTGGATCGGCATCGACGTCGGTGTTGAGACTGGTGCAGGCGTTGGTGTCGGAGTGGGCGTCGGCATCGGTGTAGGTGTTGGGGTCGGCATCGATGCGGGTGTCGGAGTCGGCGAAGGGCTTGGTTCCGCTATCGGCGTGGAAACCGGAGTCGGAGTCGGTTCGGCCTTTTTCATCATGCCGCAGCCTGTCAGAGTAAGCGCGGCTAATGTCATACAGAGAAGCATGGAAATGATTTTTCTCACGTTTTTCCTCACTTTCCCGTTTTCGTCCTTTATGTGCTGCATCGGTCTTCACAGACGGCAATATTATACTCTGAACCACCCATTTTGTACATACGATGTTTTTATTCTCTCTTCAACTGCCCGCTGCTCCCCTTTTCTATTCTGGAATATACCGCCCTGGAAATATCTTTTCTCGGAAGCCTCTTACCCGTCTCTCGTGCAATCGAAGAAAATTTACTTTTCTTCCTTCCGTTTATCTGATATACTGCAGCTCGGAACGAAGCCGGCAGCACAGCAGGAACAGTCAAAGCGGCCGTATCGGTCAGGGCCTTATCGCTCTGAGCCTTCTGTTCCCGCAAGAAAGAGATCAGGAAATGGAAGGGAGTCTATATGAACCTGGCTGATTATTCATATCGTTTTACGGAGTACCCGCTGTCCTGTAACGGAATCAATCTGTTTCTAGAATGCATGACCGTCGATCAGATCGTGCCAGAGCGCAGCATTCTACTGGTTCACGGGGCAACACATGCGTCTCTTGTTTTTGACGTCAACTATGAAGACTACAGTCTGGCCAGGAAGTTGGTCCGGGAAGGATTCGCTGTCTGGAGACTTGATATTGCGGGCTATGGTAGATCCGGCGATGTGCCGGACGGATTTCTGCCACGGATGGATTATGCCGCAGAAGACATCCACGCGGCCGTGACGCTGATCAGGCAGGAAATCGGGCACGACAGCGTTGATCTGCTCGGATGGAGCTGGGGAACCGTCACAACCGGCCGGTTCGTGGTTAAGTACCCGGAGCTTGTTCATAAGCTTGTTCTCTATGCGCCGCTTCTGACCGGAATTGGGCACCGTGAGATTACAGAAGAGTTTTTCCCGATCACCTGGGAGAGCATGACGGAAGATTTTCAGTGCACGGATGACGGGGAAATCGATTCGACCATCGTTGATCCCGGCCTTGTCAAGCTGTGGTGTGCTACCTGCAGGCGCTACAACAAGTCTCAAAGTCCCAACGCGTGCAGGCTGGATTTCTTCGTGCACCATTCCCAGAAGCTGATCGATCTGGACGCGATCAATGCTCCAACGCTCGTGATCTGCGGGGATAAAGATCCCTATCTGGACTACAGGCACATCCGCTCCTCGCTTAATCACCTGCCGGAGGGCTCTGAACTTGAAGTGATTCCCGGCGGATCGCATATCGTCATGTATGAGAAACCCTATTACAGAGACTTTCAGGACAAGCTGATCCGCTTCCTTTGCAAAGAATAAAATCACGCACAAAAATCCCGTTTAGCAGGCAAAGCCGGGAGGCTTCCAAAACAGCATTAATGCCGCCGTGTAGAACACACGGCGGCATGTCGTCCAATTATTGTTAGGAGTGGTGAACGCTCCTCTATTTTTTCATGAATACCCGGTAAATATCCCAGGCGTGGTTGCCCGGCCAGTCGAGGAACATGACTTCCGGTGCAGTCTCTGCCGGCACCCACTGAGCGGATTCAATCTCAGAAGAGCATACCAGCTTCTTTTTTCTTACCCTTCCGATGAACCCATGCATCAGCTGTTCCCGCTTTGCAAACCAGTAGGTTCCTGTGGATTCCAGGCTCTCGATCTCGAGTCCCAGCTCTTCTTTGACTTCCCGGACCGCGGCCTCTTCCGCCGATTCACCCGGTGTGATATATCCTGAAACAAATACACCGCGATCTGAGAGATTTGGCTGGTGAAGCAGGGCAATTTCATTATATTCGTTCGCGACAAGCACAATGATGCAGCTTGCGAACATGTCAAACCACATCGTCCCGCAGAATTCGCAGTACGGTGTCAGGCCGTCATCGCCCGCTTCCCGCAAAGTCAGTAAGCTCCCACAGCTGGGACAAAATTGGAATCTCATTTCTTCACTCCTTGCAATACAGTTCTCCGCCCGACGTCATTCTATCCACGCTATTCTGTTTTCCCACTCCGGATTCCATTCACATTCTTCTGCTATTCTCATCAGGTATTCCAGGTGCTGGTTGAAAATCTTCCCGTCTCAAGCGCATCGGTGTACAGGTTGACAAAAAGAACGGAAATGCATCGCCTGTAATCTGAGCTCCGAGCTTCGTGAGAATATGGACGGTCGCCGGACGGCCTTCCATCAGTACTTCTTCCGTTCCCGCACGGAACATCTCGTTCAGTGCGAAGGAGATCAGCCGGGTACCGACGTGTCTGCCTCGGGCATCTGACTCAAGCGCGAACCTGCCCGCGTGCCACCCGTCTTTTTCTTTAAAAAAGGCTACGATTCCTATAATTGTATTATTTTCTTCAGCACAGAACCAATGAGGCTCTTTTTCCGATGGGAGGTAGTTCATTTCAACAGGGATATTCTGTTCACCGGTAAACGTTCTGATGGCCAGGTCCATGATGATCTCAAGCTCACCATCTCGCGCTTTTCGGTATAGTATCATGGTCTTTCTCCCCTTCCGGATGAACGGTTCAGGCCATTATATCCGAACCCGGAGAGAATGGCAAGTCCATTACACGGCTGAGCTCGTTCCTCCCGGTTACTTTTGCGGATTGGATGCTGCATTCTGTGTCTCTCGCTCAAAACAGTGCAGGAAAATTAAGAACAACCCACGAAGAAACTTGGTTTTTGTAAAAAAAACGAAAGAAAGCACAACCGTAAGGCATCGGCCGCTTATGCTGCTTTTCCAAAACCATATCCGATTCTCTTCTTCACTCTTCACGCATCCGTCCCTGTGTGGTATAATCGATATAAGCTTGAAGAGGTGATGCTGCAGATGAAAAAAACGGCTTTCCTTCTTGCAACCGTTGCAGTGATGCTGGTTGTTTCAAGGTTTATTGTGAGGATCGTGGACGCCACCGTACAGATTGACGATGACATCGGGCTGTTGCTGCTTCTTTTGGTGATCGTGAATGCCGTGATCGGATTTGTCGGCTACAAACTCTATCTGGCTTCAAAAAACAGATAAGCAGGCTTCCGGCCTGTAATACAGGAAACAAAAAAACGTCTTGAATCGAAGTTGTTCAAGACGTTTTTTCTACGCCGGATGAAGCAGATTATTGATTCCTGTCACTGGCCTCAAACGTGTTCATGAGGTAGTGGAACCGTCTCCCGAACCCCTCGGCGCTCTCAATGGTGTAGTGGGCAGTGGCGACGCGGCAGCCATCAGCCGCTGAAATGACATACACCATCTGCAGCCGCTCGGGCATTCTCAGACCGCCCTTTTCTGCGGATGCGTCAATCCGTATGCATCTGCCCGAATGATCGAGCTGGAACGAATCATCTCTGCTGATCTCATACTCGTTTGAAAGCTTTTCACCGATTGAGTCAGCGACGGTGCTGGCATCCCCCGGGCTGTATGTCACCTCGAGATAGTTCTCTGGATGATTGGGATCGTCATAGATTGAGATGAAGCATTCGCGATCCATTTCCTGTTTGCGTACAAATGATTCGTAGTCGTAGTCCATCTCAAACCCGAGCGCGTCATTCCTGACATGCTCGTATTTGACGGTCTCCTCCATGCCTTCGAGAATAATGACATCTTCAAAGCGTTCGCCATTCTGCCTTCCGACAGTTATCTCTGCTTCGGTTGATCCGGCAGCTTCATTCTGGCCGGAAGCTTCGCTGTTCATCACGGGCTCGGATGGTGTGACCGCTTCTTCCTTTTTCCCGCAGGCTGTCAGAAGCATACAGGCACATAAGCACAGGAAAATCGCTGTATTTCTCATTTTCAGGCTCCTTTTCTCACTCACCGGATGAATTCGGACAGCTGTAGAATAGCACAAATCCTGCCAGATTGCTACAGCCGGAATGGTCCACAATTATTATCTTTTTATAAAGACCGAAACAGAAAAACCCGCTCCTGCCGGTCGGTATAATCCGAAAGGAACGAGTTTTCGTTGATGCTACCTAGAAATCAAGGATAATGACTCCCCGTTTTCCGTTATTCCGGTGAGCCGGGGCGCACAGTGGCGATATAATGCACCCCTTCGGGAACGGTGATTCCGGGGTTCTGAACCACAACATCCGGGTTCTTCCCCTGCTCCTCCATGCCCGAAACAAAGTGGCACAGCGCGATGCCTACATCGATCTTCTGGAGATCTCCGGTCTTTTCGCTGACATATCCCTTGTCCTGTTTCTCATAGAAATGGAAGCTGCCATTCTCGGCGATGATTCTCCACGGCTGTTTGTTGACAGCGGAAGGAGCCCACCTAACCATCTCCACCAATTCACGGAGATCTTCCGAGCCTGACACATCCAGAGGGATGCCCCAGATTCTGTCAAAAAACAGCTTATCAGCATTCAGGCGCGAGTCCGCTCCCACACCCTTACGCATCATGGTTTCTCTGACAGAGCGCTTCTTTGCGGGATAGCCGATCGGGCTCATGCAGGGCATCATCTCGTCTTCCGAAAGACCGGCAGCTCTTTCGAAGAGCTCGCGCTTCATGGTGCCGCCGATCCAGGTCGTCCCGATCCCCAGCGACCATGCAAACAGCACAAGCTTTTCAAAAGAGAAGCCAAACGCCACATCCGCATAGTTTCCTTTTTTCACCTTTCCGGCGACATACAGCGTCTCGCCGGTCAGCACCGGGCTTGAAAGTCCGTTCTCCTTCGCGTCAAGCAAAACGAAGTTGACCGGGATGCCGAAGGGGTTCGTAACCGTCTCCATATATTGAACCAGCTGATTTCGATCCTCAGTGCTGAGCGGCTTTTCATCAAAGCTGCGAACACTCTTTCTGCCCTTGATGATTTCTATTAATTCAGACATTGTGTTTCTCCTTTCCGCCAATCGCCGGGAATGGGAAAGCCTTGCCGGTGATTATTATCCCTCAACGATCTTTTTGGCAAACTCTGCCACCGCTTTCAGATCTTCCTTATTCGGTCTGTCTTTGTGCATGCCCTTGAATTCGCCCTTGCAGTGGAATTCCCGTTCATCCATTGGGATTCCGACCTTGTCGGCCTCAGCCTTGACCTTTTTATAGGTGGAGTTGAGCATGGCCGCCGAGCCGAAATTGACAATGGATCCGACCTTGCCGCTGTCCAGTGAACGCACGAAATCCCGAACCTCCGGATCAATGCTGAATGCGTAATAGGAATTGCCCAGGAAAAGAACATCGACTGTTTCTTCGACGGGAGCACTCAGCGGAAGCGCTTCCGCCCCGACAGCATCGGCAACAGCCTCGGCAAGCTTTTTAGTGTTGCCTGTTTTCGTGTAGTATCTTACCGCAATTTTCATATGTGATTTCCTTTCTGGAATCATGCACGATTGAATTTCTCTTTTGGCTGCCGGCAGCGCGGGCATTTCCAGTCATCCGGGAGGTCCTCAAACGCGATGCTGTCGTGTTCGGCCGGATCGAAGACATAGCCGCAGACCGAGCAGATGTACTTGCCGGTGGCTTCAACTGCTGCTACATCCTCAGGCGGAATGCTCTCCGGCGGATTGTCAAGATCGCAGATCGCGCACTTCTCCAGATTCTCATACCCTAGCGGTGTGTGCGTGGAGAGGTACACGGTGGGATGCAAGCGAATAAACTCACGCACATGGTCCAGGGTCTCCCGCGCAGCCGCGAGATCCTCATAGACGACCGAAAGCTTGTTGGCGTACAGGGCTTCGTCGGTATAGGTGACGTCGCCGTGGATCATGTAGTAAACGCCTTCCCCTTCAACGATGACGATGCTGTTGCCGGTGGTATGGCCCTTGGCTTGAACGAACCAGACACCCTCCGCAATCTTCTGTGCTGCGGGAAAGTTCTCGTAGCCTTCCTGGCAGAACGCTACCGGGACCAGATTCGGATAACGCAGCAGCTCTTCCGCCTCACACTCTTCCACCGACGCG
>JAEEGL014718674.1_pt1 | contig 10813 bp, 9 predicted proteins | sample 9134231 | NCBI WGS metagenome assembly JAEEGL01 (sample SAMN16246548, study PRJNA631951) | gut metagenome | biome: gut microbiome; feature: rumen; material: fiber-attached | host: Bos | place: Iran: Karaj | collected 2018-10
CCGGATCGAAGTGCTGCCCGGCGTATTTAAGCTCAAGGGAGAGCACGTCGCTCTTCTCGGAGTAATCGATGCTTGCATAGATGTTGGGCTCCTCCTCGTTCAGGAAGAGGTTGTTCATGCAGATCTCTTCCAGCGCGATCTGTACCTTGGAGGTACGGTCGTTTTCGATGAGCAGCTTTTCTGCGTAGAGCTGAAGCTCTGCAGCCACAGCCTCGAAGTCGAAGTCGCGGCTCTCGATGCGGTAGGAGAGGGAGCTGAGGCGCTTGATGAAGCGTATGGTCTTTTCCTTCTTGGGATTTTCGAAGATCTGCTTCGGAGTGCCTTCTTCGTAGATCTCGCCGCCGTCCATGAAGATGACGCGGTTGCTGATCTTCTTTGCGAAGTCCATCTCGTGGGTGACTATCATCATGGTGCGGCCGGTCTTGGCTATCATGCGGATGATGGACTGAACTTCACCGATCATGGAGGGGTCCAGAGCGGAGGTGGGTTCGTCAAAGAGTATGATCTCCGGATCCATGGCCAGAGTTCTGGCTATGGCGATACGCTGCTGCTGTCCGCCGGAAAGCTCGTCGGGGTAGTTCAGAGCCTTAGCCCAGAGACCTACCTTGTCCAGCAGATCCATGGCTTTGTCATAGGCTTCCTGGCGGCTTCTTCCCAGCAGAGTGATCTGCGGGTTCATGATGTTCTCGATAACGGTCAGATGACCGAAGAGATTGAAGGACTGAAATACCATGCCCATCTTCTTGCGGACTTCGTTAAGATCGCACTTGCCGTCGTTTATTATCTGACCGTCTACGACGATCTCACCGGAGGTCGGTGTCTCCAGCATGTTGATGCAGCGGAGCAGGGTGGACTTACCGGTTCCCGAGGGTCCGATAACGGCTATCACGTCTCCGTCATTGATGGTCATGTTTACATCCTTTAGCGGAGTGACGTTTTCGTACTCCTTCCTAAGGTGTCTGATCTCGATCATTTCTGTAACTACCTCTCTATATAAACACAAAAAGCCCAGGCAAAATGCGCTGCGCTGCTGTTTTCAGATCTATAAACTACCAAGGCCATTGGATCTGGCTGCGGGTCCTGCAGGAACTGCGGCACCGGGCTTCCTCATGCCCGGACAAGCCTTAAAGTATTTGGTTTTCTGCATTTTGGAACTATCAACTCCCAATTGGTACCCCCGGTGCTGTACCGGGAACCTTCATCTGAAAAATAAAAGCAAGTGCAGTTTAAGGCCTTGGGGGGTAAAAGTCAAGGCCTTGGGGTTAAAAGTCGGTGTTTATTTTGAAACTTTGCTGAATATATTGAATGAGCATTAACCGTCAATTAAAAAACATGATTAATATATTGCAGCTTTTTAATAGAAAGCTATGGTTTTTTCAAAAAAGGTGATACAATAGCCGGTAAAATAATCAAGGAGATAAAAACATGGGAAGACCACCACTTTCTGAGGAACAGAATGCAGCGGTAAAGATCAGGCTGATCGACACAGTCCGGGAGATGCTGGATGAATGCAGCCCGAAATGCATAACCATACGCAGCGTCGCCGCCCGCATGGGCGTGAACAGCGCAATAATATACAAATACTTCACCGATCTGGATGAGCTGGTCGTCTATGCCTGCGTGGATTATCTGAAAAGCTATATTCAGGAGCTTACGGAGGCGCAGCGCGGACTGGAACCGGGTGATAAAAAGGCTCTGTACCTGCTGAGCTGGAGGCTTTTCTGCAGATACGCCTTCAGATACCCTCAGATCTACAGCTTTCTGTTTTTCGGCCGCCACAGCGGAGAGCTGTCACATATAATCGAGGAATACTACAAGCTTTATCCCAGGCAGCTGGAGGGTCTGCCCACAAGCCTGCATGGCATGATACTGGCCACCAATCTTAAGACGCGAAATATGCAGGTCCTGCAGCCTCTGCTGGAGGGCTCCGCGTCAGAGGAGGAGCTCGCCATGATCAACGATATTACTGTAGCTTCCTTCAGAAGTCTGCTTTCCGAGATGCTGGATGAAGACTGCGGCATAAGCGCAGAGGCTCAGGGCGCGCGTATGATGGGGATCGCGGAATATCTGATATCCTGAACAACAGATATATATAAGTAAATTAAAGACGGCTGCCCGAGGGCGGCCGTCTTTTCCTGTGCATTAAATGCGGCATGAGTTATTCTTTTTTCAAAGCCTTTACAAGTGAGACCATGCCGGCAGAGAAAAGCATGGAAAACCAGGCGATGTTGCTGTATTCGGGTCTCGAATCATCAGCGCCCAGCTTTATGTCTTTATATTTGCTGAAAAAACCGATCCAGACGCAGAACAGCACGAAAAGAGTCATGCTGCTGCAGTAGAGCCAGGAAAAATTAGATGTGAGAAATCTCATGCTTCCATTGGCTGCTGCTCCGAAGGACTCCGGAAGGGCAATGCCCCAGACGCAGACAGCCAATGTCAGGATTACGGAGACTATGAATGCTCCGTTCAGGGATTTTTTCTCCTGCATGCTTACCTCCTATGCGTTGTGTGGAAATAAACCGCATGAAGGTGAACGATATAAGAATGACTTATCCCAGTATAAAACAGCAGAATTAAAAAATCAAGATTAATTTAGCATTTTAGTTAACGTTAAATGATATGACCACGGGGCTTGCTGCTGCGGCTCTTAAGGTCAGGGTGGCTTTGCCGGACTCTCCGGTGGTTCTGATATAGGTGCCGCCGGCGCCGCCTCTGAGCTGCATTATCTCCGGTCCTATGATCTCTATGGGACCTTCAGCCTCCAGCACCACGCTTTCGTTCAGGAAGAAGAGCTGGTTGCCGTTCTGGTCCTGCATGGTCACCCGGATGGCTGCGGCATCATAGCTGTTTTCCTCCTTGAGGATGAAGCAGCCGTCCTCGTCCATGGGGGCGCTCACGTCGCAGTCAAGATGGCGGGAATTGGAGGCGCTCTTTACGACGGTCTCCACCACCTGACCGTCCTTTACAGCCTCGAACTTATATTCCTTGTGGCTGTCGCCCCAGCCCTGGACGTACTTGCCGTAGAGCTGGTAGGCGTCCTGGTACTTGAGTCCGTAGCGCAGCATCACCTGGCCGGCCTTGGCCATGATCTTAGGGGGCAGCTTGGAGAAACCGTAGATTGCAGCGTAGTTCAGTATCTCCTTGCAGAGCGCTGCTTCTTTGGGACTGAAATCCTCGCCCTCCTCCAGACGCTTTCCTATGTAGTCGGAGATCATGATGGGCCCGTGGGTGAGCTTTTGGAATTCGCTGTCCTCGGGCTTGTATTCGTGGATAAGGGTGCCGTTCTGATACATGCGAACGCTGTCCGCGTTGCTTACGATATAACTCTTTCCGATATTGCTGGCGGGGTGTTCGCCGATGTCCATGGAGGAGCTTACGAAGAGCACGGGGGTCTCATCCTGCAGGGCGCTGTACACGTGGGCTGCGGGCTTGGGATTCCTGTACATGTCCATTACGCCGTGGTAGCAGATGCGGTCTCCGCTGCCGAAGTCGCTGTGGGTGTTGTAGTCTGCAAAGCACCAGCCGAAGCTTCCTGCGATGTCCTCCTGGGCTGCCACATCGTTCAGAACGCGGGCGTGACGAACCAGATGATCCCTCTTATGCCATTCGTCGTCGAACATCTTGGTGGGGAACATGTGGCCGTTGTATTCGCTTATAAGATAACCCTTGGACAGGTCCGGGGTAACGTCTTTTCTGGGTGTGACGCCGTCGTTGGTGCCGTCGTGGACGAAGTCGTTGTAGGCGTAGACGTCCTCCAGCAGGCTGCTCTTCTTAAGATAGCGCACGCCGCTGGTAGGCCTGGTGGGATCCAGCCTGTGGGCGGCCTCGTTGGTGCTGCGGTAGAGACCGTCGCAGTCCTGGGACTCGTTGATGCGGACGCCCCAGAGGATTATAGAGGGGTGGTTACGGTACTGGAGCACCATCTCTTCAGTATTCTTAAGGGCCACCATCTTCCAGTCATCTCCGCCTATGTGCTGCCAGCCGGGGATCTCTGTGAACACCAGAAGGCCCAGGCGGTCGCAGGCGTCTATGAAGTGCTGGGACTGGGGATAGTGGGAGGTGCGGACCGCATTGAGACCCAGCTCCTCCTTCAGTATGCGGGCATCTTCGATCTGTATGTTTTTAGGCATTGCATAGCCCACATAGGGGTAGGCCTGATGACGGTCCAGGCCTCTGAGCCTGAACTTCCTGCCGTTCAGGTAGTAGCCGTCTGAGCGGAACTGTGAGCTTCTGAAGCCTATGGTATCCGTACGATCGTCCACAGGTTCGCCGTCCTTCAGCAGTTCGGTCTTCAGGGTGTAGAGGGCAGGGCGCTCCACGTCCCAGAGCTGCACTTTGGGTAGGCTCTGGCTAAGCTTGAGGGTATAGCTCTGGCCTTCGCCCTTGAAATTGATGGGCTTTTCGATTATGAAAGGATCTGCGGGACAGCCCAGTATAAAGAGCTTCGCCGAGGCAACTGCTTCTGAGTTTTTTATTGCATTCGAGTCTTTTCCGGCGCCCGTGTTCTTTACAGCATCAGCGTCCTTAATGGTATTCGAGTCCTGTCCGGCGCCCGCGTTCAGCGTGCTGCAGATATTGCCGCAGTCCACAAGACAGAGGGTCTGGCGTATGCTCCAGCCATCGCCTTCAAAGCTCCCTGCGATCTTTATCTCGCTGTCCAGCCTGCCGGGAGCCTCGGTCAGGATACCGTCTGCCAGGCCTGCCAGCTTACCCTTTTCGCCGTAGAATTTTGCCAGAGCCTGCTGGCTTATGGCTGCCCTTGGCATGGCGAACACGTCTGCGATGTATTCGGGTTCCTTTACATCCAGGTAAACCTCCCGGTAGAGGCCGCCATAGCAGAGATAATCGATTACGTAGCCAAAGGGGGGCTGATCCAGGCTCTCCCTGTTGTCCAGCTCTATGGTGAGCAGGTTTTCGCCGCCGAAATCAGCTGCGGGCGCCAGGTCCGTTGTGAAAGCGGTGTAGCCGTTTTTATGCTCTGCCAGCAGCTTACCGTTCAGGAAGAGCTTTGCATAGTGGCCTGCCGCCTCCACAGTCAGAAGGAGATGCTTTCCCTGCCATTCCGCAGGGATATCCAGCTTTTTCTTGTAGGAGCAGACCATCTGATAGTCCTTTTCGTCGAAATAATCGTATGGTATCTCCAAGTTGGTGTGGGGCAGCCTGACTACCTCAGTTCTGCCGTCGCCGTCCGTGAAGATCCAGTCGTTGTTGAGATATACTCGCATGAAAATCCCTCCTGAATGTGTTATATGAATTGAATATTTGTCTGAAATCGCAGCATCGGGCTGATGCATAGCCGCCAGGCTGATGCTTTTGTCTCGTATTCCTGGCCAAAGAGTCCAAAACAGCTGAATAGCCATTAATCCGTTTTGTTCCGGTTGCTGCAATTATACTACACTTTGACACTGATTTAAAAGCCCTGTATAATTGCGGGGTAAGCGATTTTTCGAGGGAGGGAATCGAATGGCTGATACTAAAAAAAGCAACAAACCGGTGATCGCGCTGGTTCTTATACTTATACTGCTGGCGGCCGCATTTGGCGGATGGAAGTACTGGCAGTATTACACAGCCAAGAAGGCAGACGAGGCGGAATACCTGGAGAACCGTAGGGATATGGCCGTTGAAAAGCTCAGAAAAGAGGCTGAATCAATGGCCGGAAGGGGACTGCCCGGTTTTAGTGTGGCAGATTCTTCGGAACTTTTGGACGTTGAACCTGGAAAAACTGTCCGATACGTTTTTTCTGACGCTTTCGGTGTCGAGACTGCTGAAGGAGAACTGATCTGTTATAAAAAGAGTTCCTTTAATGACGGCTGGACCATGTTTGAACCGGGAGAACCCAGAGGCCTGCTCTCACAGCGCTTACTTCTCCAGAACGACATGGAGCTTCTGGTGGACAGAAACCCGGAAGATGGCGTGAGCGCTGAGGGCGCAAACGCAGAAAGCCCCTCGCCCCTTCCTGCTGAGGTCAGCGGACAGAGCTTTGCCGGGGAATATGATTTTAAATACTACGATATCCAGGGTCTTTTCAGAGATGACCAGTGCTTTGTAAGGCTTTCGGACGGCAGCAGCTTCAGCCCGTCCAAGGCTGGCGCCGAGCCCGAGTGGTTCAGCAGGGATGTGGTGATGGATGATGTGCTCTATTACCATCCTCAGGCTGATCCTGAGCTTGCGAAGGTCATACGCGCCTCATTTTCCGAAACTCTTGTAAGGCGGCTGGACACTGACCACATAAAGGTAAAGGACCTTAAGATCCAGGGACCGGTCATGGCGGATTATTACCACATGGGCATGTATGTGGAGGCTAGCCTGGATAACTCCGCGGCGCCTTCTAAAGCCTCTGATGAATATAAGGCTCTAGTTTCGCTGACACTCGGTGCTGACGGAGTGTGGTACACAGCAGATGAAAAGGACCTGAGCGATGACGCTGACCCGCTGCCGGAGTACCTGAACTCAGCGCAGTTAAGCGAAGAACCCGTCTTCCAGATCCCAAAGCCTGTGGCAAAGCAGTCGCCCTATTACATAAAGGTCAACCGTCTGCAGAACTGCGTCACTATATACGGGCTTGACAGTAGCGGTGGCTACAGCGTGCCTGTCAAGGCCATGATCTGCAGCACGGGAAGAGAAGGACACGAGACGCCTATGGGCGATTTTGCGGTCCAGAACTTCAAAGCCAAATGGTGCTACATGGTGGATGGCAGCTATGGTCAGTATGCCACTGGTTTCAGGAGCGGCGGATATCTCTTCCACTCCATCTGCTACACAGCCAAGGAGCACGATGCCATGATGGTGGATGAGTATAATCTGCTGGGGAACTATGCTTCTCTGGGCTGCGTGCGGCTCCAGACTGCAGATGCCAAGTGGATCTTCGACAACTGTCCGGTGGGGACAGGAGTCACTGTATATGAAGACGAAAACCCCGGTCCTCTTGGGAAGCCCGGGAAAGTGGTTGCTGAAATAACAGAAGAAATGAATAACGGCTGGGATCCCACGGATCCGGCAGACGGAAACCCCTGGCGGGCGGAGTAGAGGGTTCCTGTGAGATATGATACCCCTGGGGGAAGAGGAGAAGCTTCTGCAAGAAAACTGTGAAGAAGAGAACCCATGGGGGCGGAGCAGGCCTCAGTGTATTGCGGCCATAAAAACCAGTTCACAGGACAGATTCAATAAAAAAGCCCCGGGTTTTGTCCGGAGCTCTGATGCAAGTGTCAGGCGGTATCCGCTGAATGTCTTAATTGTTCTGGCTTGCCAGTGCGGCTTCGATGGCCTTGGAAAGCTGGTCGGCGCAGGAAGTGTAGTTGCCTGCGCAGCGGTTGCCCTTGAGGATCGCGGCCACCTCGGCGGCATCCTTGCCCTGAATGAGCTTGGAAATTGCCAGAGAATTGCCCGGGCAGCTCTGCTCCATCACCACATCGTAGATCTTACCGTCTTCAAGAGCGAAGTGGATGTTAGTGGCGCAGCAGCCTGTAGGTCTGTAGCTGTATTCTGTCATGTATTATACCTCCGATAAAGATTGATATTTTTTTTAAGCATTTTAGCATAGTGAAGAAGAAAAGCAAGCGAAACTTCTTTATAATTGGTCTGGCATCAGACCGAAAGGATCATCTATGGAAAGATTCGATGAGCTGTACTATGTAAAGCCCTATGTAAGGGAGTTCAGAGCCGAGGTCACCGGCTGCAGAGAGCTGGAGGCGAAGGGCGCAGATCCGCAGGATGGCCCTCGCTGGGCTATAGAGCTGAGTCAGACGGCATTTTACCCCGAGGGCGGCGGCCAGCCGGGAGACAGAGGAAGCCTTAAGGTTCTCTCAGGCGCAGAGGACAGGCAGAATCTGTCTGAAGCCATGCCCGGGGCCATGTTTGCCTGTGGTCTGGGAAACATGGAGGCCTATGTTCTTGATACGCAAAAAGAGGGAGATGTTGTGCTCCACATCTGCGACAATCCTCTGCCGGAAGGCCTCATAGTAGAGGGTGTGCTGGACTGGCAGTACAGAAAGGATCACATGGAAGCCCACTCAGGAGAGCACATAGTCTCCGGCCTCATCCATCAGAGGTTCGGCCTGGAGAACATAGGCTTCCACATGGGTGATCCCTTCGTCACCATAGATTTCAGCGGCCCCATGACATGGGATCAGGTGAAGGAGATAGAGACCCTGGCAAACCAGGTGATACGCTCCGACATAGAATTCGAGGAGCGGCTCTACGATGGCTCCGAGCTGGCAGATGTGGAATTCAGAAGCAAAAAAGAGCTGGAGGGCATAGTCCGCATAGTGACAGTCCCCGGAGCCGATGTCTGTGCCTGCTGCGGCACTCACGTGGTGCGCACCGGAGAGGTGGGGCTCATCAAGATCGCCAGCCTTCTGAACCGAAAGAAGGGCGCCCGCCTGGAGATGCTGGCGGGGCGCAAGGCTATAGAATACTGGCAGAGGGAACTGGATCATGTGACCGGCGTCTGCCAGCTGCTGTCTCTTCAGCCCCACGAGCTGCTGGAGGGAGTCACCCGCCTGAATGCCGAAAAGGATGCTTACCGCTACAAGCTCCACGGAGCCGTCATGAAGCTGCTGGAGAAGGAGGCGGAGAGCGTCATCGCCAGACGGAAGGCCAAGGCCGCCCTCGAGAGCGCCGACGATGCTGAGGACCGCCTGCTGGTCCATTTCGTGGACGACGCGGACATGGAGGAGCTGCGGTTCTTCTGCAACAAGGTCATGGATTCAGGCCTTTTCGATACCTGCGCGGCCTTGTCCGTGGACTCCCCGGATAAGACCAATTACGTGATCATGAGCCATACCAGGGACCTGAAGCCCATGGCAAAGCCGCTCAATGCTGAGCTCAATGGCCGTGGCGGCGGAAGCAAGAACATGATACAGGGAAGCTACGGAGCTCCAAGTGAGGTGATAGAAGCAGCCCTGGAGGAAGTCTTTCAGCAATAGACTATTCTGGAAATAATTGCAAATGAACCTTGACAAATGATATCGTATCCGATATCATTTGTTTTAACGATGGGCTTAATTATTTATGCCAGATATTGAAAAGATCATAATGAAAATGAAGCGGCAGCCCCATGGGATACGGCCTGAGGATGCGGACAGGGTGCTTGGGGCTTTTGGTTATGATGCGGTAAGGCAGAAGGGAAGTCATAAGCATTATCTGAACCGTTCTACCGGGGATCTGATCACGATAAAGCAGGAAACCCCGTTAAAAAAGGTCTATGTAATAGACATTCTGCACCGCATAGGGAGGTAAATATGGATATCAGGGACTATCTTAAGCTGCCATATACCAGGATCATTCAGGAAGTGAATGATGAAAGCGGTCATTACTTTTACGGCAGGATACTGGAGATAGAGGGCTGCCAGAGCACCGCGGACAGCCTGGAAGCGCTGAATGAGGATCTGAATGAAGCCCTGGAGGGCTGTATAGAGCTGCTCCTTGAGGAGGGTCTGGAGATTCCTCTTCCACTAACGGTAGATGAATATTCCGGGCGCTTCCTTCTCAGACTTCCCAAAAGTCTTCACCAAAGACTTACCATAGAAGCCGAAAGGGAAGGGGTAAGCATCAACCAGCTGGCCATATACAAGCTGGCAAGATAGCAGACAGAACTGTGCTCAACAGCACAAAAAAGCCTGAGAACTCAAGGGTCCTCAGGCTTTTATATTGCTTTTGTCCGGCAGCTTTGCGCTACACTTCCTCCCAGCTGAAACCGGGGCGGCCAAAATGGCCGTAGTTGGTGGTGCTGCGGTAGATGGGCTTTCTAAGGTCCAGGCGCTTTATGATCTCCGCGGGACGGAAATCGTAGTGCTCCCAGGCCCACTTTGCCAGATCCTCGTCCGACAGCTTACCTGTACCGTGGCTGTTGGCATGGATGGAGACAGGCCTTGCCACACCGATAGCGTAAGCAAGCTGTATCTCCACTCTGTCCGCCAGTCCCGCGGCTACGATGGCCTTGGCAGCCTGCCTTGCGGCGTAGGCAGCGGAACGGTCGACCTTCGTGGGGTCCTTGCCGGAGAAGGCTCCGCCGCCGTGACGGGCAGCTCCGCCATAGGTGTCGACGATTATCTTTCGTCCGGTAAGTCCTGTGTCTCCTGCGGGTCCGCCTATGACAAAGCGTCCGGTTGGGTTAACAAAATACTTGGTGTCCTCGTCCAGCAGCTCGGTCGGGATCAGCCTGAAGATCAGCTTTTCCATAATATCTTTGTGGATCTGCTCCTGGCTCACCTCGGGGTCGTGCTGGGCGGATACCACCACCGCATAGATCCTGACGGGCTTGCCGGCTTTGTCATATTCAACAGTCACCTGGGTCTTGCCATCAGGTCTCAGGTAGGGCAGTTCGCCGCTCTTGCGAAGCTGGGTCAGCCCTGCGGAAAGCTTATGAGCCAGGCTTATGGGCAGGGGCATCAGCTCCGGCGTCTCAGTGCAGGCAAAACCGAACATCATGCCTTGGTCTCCGGCGCCCTCCACGTCTACGCCCATGGCAATGTCCGGGCTCTGCTTGTGCACCTTGCAGACTATCTCGCAGGTGTCGGCACAAAAGCCGTACTCCGGCTTCGTGTAGCCTATGTCGCGGATAACATCTCTGGCTATCTTCACATAATCTATATCTTCCTTACACGTAATTTCTCCCATAATGGTGAGATAATCAGTGGTAGCGAAGACCTCACAGGCCACGCGGGCGTTGGGATCCAGTCTCAGAGCCTCGTCCAGGATGGCGTCTGCGATCTGGTCGCAGACCTTGTCGGGATGACCCTCAGTAACTGATTCGGAAGTAAAAAGTCTTTTCATCAGATTTCCTTTCAGATCTCACAGACGGGTCCTGTCACAA
>JAEEGL016047723.1_pt1 | contig 10813 bp, 7 predicted proteins | sample 9134231 | NCBI WGS metagenome assembly JAEEGL01 (sample SAMN16246548, study PRJNA631951) | gut metagenome | biome: gut microbiome; feature: rumen; material: fiber-attached | host: Bos | place: Iran: Karaj | collected 2018-10
AAGAAGGCTGAGATCATTTTCCAGATCGATGGTCAGGAAATCTCTGCTACAGCTATCGCAAAGAAGCTTCCCAAGGCTGGCAAGATCTATGTTGTAGCTAACGAGAAGAAGGCTTACGACGTTGACGGTAACGGTGTAGATCTCTTCTAATTTTAGTCAAACATTAGAATGAATCAGGGTTGTCTCAAATGAGGCAACCCTTTTCATTTCTCTGTGATAAAATGATTGCCGTGACTTTAACAAAACAGACAGAGGAAAGATAATGCCGCTTCTTACTTTGAACAACATAACGATGAATTACGGACAGCGCCGCGTATTGGACGGTGTGTCTTTTCGCGTTAACAAAGGCGACAGGATCGCATTCATAGGTGATAACGGAGCAGGCAAATCCACACTGTTTAAGATAATCAAAGGAACGATCACACCTGATGACGGAGAAGTCATTCTTCACGGAAATACCATTGCGGGTTATCTTTCACAGAATATGGATGAACAGGATCTTTCCGGAGCATCGTTAAAACCGTCGAACCTTTTGGATCTCGAATTAAAGATCGATTCAGTATCAAGCCGCATATCACGTGCATCGGAAGATATGACTGATGCTGCGGCTCTTGTTGAAGAGCTATCCAAACTTCAGTCACAGTATGAAGCTGCAGGCGGATACGATTACGAATACAGACTTAAAGATGCACTTGCTGGATTGGGCCTGAGCAACATTCACGACAGGGATGATTTCACTGATCTGTCGGGAGGAGAGAAGATGCGAGTTTGTCTTGCCAGACTTATCGTTGACAGACCTGACATCCTTCTTTTGGACGAGCCTACAAACCATCTGGATATGGAGGCTGTCGAATGGCTTGAGAAGTTCCTCGCATCTTACGGCGGAGCTGTTTTCGTCATTACTCACGACAGACATTTTATCGATCAGGTCGCCACAAAAGTCATTGAACTGGACGGTGGTCACATCACTGAATATAAGGGCGGTTACACCGACTACAAAGAGCAGAAGGAACATTTCATCAAGTCGCAGAGTCTTGTCACCAAAGCATTGGAAGAAGAACTTGCTCGTCAGTTGGATGTTAAGCAGACAATGCTCTCACACCGTAATATCAGCGGTTACCACCAAAGAGAAAAGATGGTCGCAAAGCTTGAAGACAAACTTGAAGAAGCAAGATCAAAGCTTCCTTCCGGCTATGCGAAAATGAGTTTTAACGCGCAGCCTCTCGAGCGTACGGGAAGATCCGACAGGATAATCCTTCAGGCAAAAGAACTTGCCATGAAGTTTGAAGACAGCGATTCAAATCTGTTCGATGCACTGTCTTTTGAAGTTACTGCAGATGAAAAACTTTTCCTTGCAGGCCCCAACGGATGCGGCAAGACAACTCTTCTGAAGCTTTTGTCAGGTCATGCAGGAGATAAACTCAAGGGTTCATCAGGAACGGTGCTTATCGGTTCGGCGCAGTCGATGGGATACATGGAACAGTTTGTTCCGTTTGACGATGAGGAACTCAGGTGCTTTGATGAACTTGTATCAAGAAGCGACATCGGAACAACCGAAGCAAGAACGCTACTTGCAAGATTCGGATTCAAAGGCGATGATGCATTCAAGAAGATTTCGATGCTTTCAGGCGGCGAGAGATCAAGACTTTATCTGTGCTGTCTGCTTAAGGAAAATCCTGATGTTCTTTTCCTCGACGAGCCTACAAACCACCTGGATATCAATTCCAGAGAGATCCTTGAGGATGCGATAAAGGAATACAGCGGTGCCGTCATTTGCGTAAGCCACGACCGTTTCTTCATTGATAAATGTGCCGATAAGGTGCTCGGATTCAAGGATAAAAAAGCAGAGCTCTACGACTCATATTACTACTACCGCAAAGCGGTTCTTGCTGAGCCTGTCGCTTCTGCTCCCGTGGAAGAACCCAAGCAGGAGAACGAGAACACGGTGCGCAACGTTAACCGTGCTCAGGAGAGAAAAGAGTCTGCTAAGCGCCGTCAAAGGATTGCCGACATCGAGAAAGAGACAACCAAGCTTGAAGCCGAGCAGAAGGAATTAGAGGCAAAGTTCGGCGGTTCATGCAGCAGTGAAGATCTCAAGCGTTATGAAGAAAACGCTAATAAGCTGTCGGCATTATATGACGAGTATTTCGAATTGAATGAGGAATAACGATTTATCTTCTAATACTTTTTTGAGAGTAAATAATATAGTAAAATAAACTATACTGCTCTCGGAGGTAAATGCGTATGCCAATGACCATGACTCAGAAGATTCTTGCTGATCATGCAGGGCTGGACAGTGTTGCCCCGGGCGACCTTATTGAAGCTAAATTGGATTATGTTTTAGGTAATGACGTTACCACTCCTCCTGCGATAAAGGTTTTCGAGAAGCTTGGCGTTAAGGACGTCTTTGATAAAGACAGAGTCCTCATGATCCAGGATCACTTCACTCCGAATAAAGACATCAAATCAGCTGAACTCAATAAGACGATGCGCTGTTTTGCGCGCGAACATGAGATCACTCATTACTACGAACTCGGCCGCAGGGAGATGGGAATCGAACACGTTATTCTTCCTGACAACGGTATCGTGCTTCCCGGTGATCTTGTTATCGGAGCTGATTCACATACATGTACATACGGAGCTTTAGGCTCGTTTTCCACAGGCGTCGGATCGACTGATCTTGCATGCGCAATGGCAAGGGGAGTCACATGGTTTAAAGTTCCTGAAGCGATCAAGGTTAACCTTACGGGAAGATTCAAAAAGTTTGTAACAGGCAAGGACCTTATCCTTACGATCATCGGCATGATAGGTGTCGACGGTGCGCTTTATAAGTCACTTGAATTTGACGGCGACGGCATCAAAGCGCTTTCGATGGACGGAAGACTTACAGTTTGCAACATGGCGATCGAATGCGGCGCAAAGAACGGAATATTCCCCGTTGATAACTACACGCTGAAGTATATCTCCAGAACAAATCCCGAGAGATTTATCAAGAGTGATTACAAAGTCTATACGGCAGACGAAGATGCGGAATACAGTCAGGTACTGGATATTAATCTTGATGACATTGACTTGACTGTTGCTCTCCCTCATCTGCCTTCGAATACAAAGAAAGCTTCCGAGTGCACTGACATGAAGATCGATCAGGTCGTTATCGGTTCATGCACGAACGGAAGACTTGAAGATATCGGTGCTGCCGCAACGATCCTTAAGGGACTTAAGGTTCATAAGGATGTAAGATGCATTGTCATTCCGGGCTCGCAGAAAGTATACAGACAGGCTTTGGATAACGGCTGGCTTCAGGATCTTGATGATGCAGGATGCGTTATCTCCACGCCTACATGCGGACCTTGTCTGGGCGGCCATATGGGTGTTCTCGCAAAGGGCGAGAGATGCGTATCCACCACAAACAGAAACTTTGTCGGACGAATGGGAGATCCCGAATCCGAAGTAATATTGAGCGGTGTTCCCGTTGCTGCAAGCTCGGCTGTTTTGGGACGTGTCGGAACACCGGATGAACTGTAAGAAGGGAGTATCTGCATGAAGGTCAGCGGTAGAGTTTTTAAGTACGGTGACAACGTCGATACCGATGTCATCATTCCTGCAAGATATCTCACATCAGCAGATCCCGAACATCTGAAAGAACACTGCATGGAAGATATCGACAAGTCCTTTAAGGACCGCGTAAATGCCGGCGATATTATGGTTGCAGGCAGGAACTTCGGATGCGGTTCATCAAGAGAGCATGCTCCCGTTGCAATTAAAGCAAGCGGTATATCTCTTGTCATTGCAAATGATTTTGCGAGGATCTTTTACCGCAATTCCATCAATGTGGGACTTCCTATTCTCGAGTGTCCCGAAGCTGCTTTGAAGATCAACGACGGAGATGAGATCGAAGCAGATTTTGATACGGGCATCATCACTGATAAGACCACGGGTGAGAGATTTGCATCAAAGCCTTTCCCGGAATTCATAAAGAACATCATGGCTAATGGCGGACTCGTCGGATATACCGAGTCCGAGTTAAGAGATTAAGGGGCAGACAAATGGGAAAGAAGTACAATATCGCAGTTATTCCCGGTGACGGAATCGGTCCCGAAATCACAGCGGCTGCCATTGAAGTATTGCAGGCTGCAGCAACAAGAAAAGGGATTGAGATAATTACAAAAGAACTCAAAGCCGGCGGCGATGCCATTGATACGTTCGGCATTCCGCTTCCTCAGGAGACGATCGATTCCGCAAAGGCAAGCGACGCTGTTTTACTTGGCGCCGTCGGAGGTCCCAAGTGGGATAATGTGGAGCCTGATATAAGACCCGAAAGAGCCATTCTCGGATTGAGGGCAGGACTCGGATTATATGCAAATATCAGACCGGCAATCGTTTTCGATGAACTTAAAGATGCATCTCCTCTGAAAAATCCCGGACGCATTGATTTCATTATCGTAAGAGAACTTACGGGCGGAATCTATTTCGGCAAGAACGGCACGTATCAGAGCGGCGACCGCCTTCCTGACGGTACGGTAAAGGGCAAAGTCGCATTTGATACCGAGAGTTATTCTGAAGGCGAGATCAACAGGATACTGAAGATCGCGTTTGAACTTGCCATGAAGAGAAGAAAGAAGGTTACTCTCGTAGACAAGGCCAATGTTCTTGTATCAAGCAGAATGTGGAGATCTTTGGCAGGCCGGATGAGCCTTGAATATCCGGAAGTCGAGTTTGAGAGTCTTTATGTTGATAATGCAGCAATGCAGCTTATCGGCAGACCTTCAAGCTTTGACGTTATCGTTACGAGCAATCTCTTCGGCGATATCCTTTCCGATGAGGCAGGTCAGATAGCAGGTTCCATCGGTATGCTTCCTTCGGCTTCGTTAGGCGCGAACGGAATGCCCGGACTTTTCGAACCAATTCACGGATCAGCTCCGGACATAGTCGGACAGGATAAGGCTAATCCTTTAGCAACGATCCTTTCTGCAGCGATGATGATGAGAACGTTAGGCGAGGATGAACTTTCTGCTGATATCGAAAATGCAGTGAAGAAGACACTGGCAGGCGGTTTCAGAACAAGTGACATAACCTTCTGCAATGAAGGAGAAAATAATAAATCCGTCGGTACGAAAGAGATAACAAAAGCTGTTATCGACAATCTCTGACGATTAAAGAAAAGAGGAATCAGCGATGGCAAAAAAGCTTGTCGCAGTAATCGACATCGGTTCGCTCACAGCGAGACTTAAGATATTTGAGATAGGTTCCAAGGGCAAGCCCAAGGAGATAGAGGCTGTCCGCAAGTTCACGGGACTCGGCACAAAGTCCTACAGCTCCGGAATCATTCAGTCAGCTCAGGTTGAAGAACTCTGCAAGTGTCTTAAGATGTTTGACGAGAAGTGCAGGGAATACGGCGTTGCACGTGTTTTCTGCGTTGCAACATCCGCTTTCAGAGATGCTTCAAACTCTGAAGTCGTAATCGAGAAGGTAAGGACCAGAACAGGATTTAAGATCAAGGTCCTTGATAACTCGATGGAGCGTTATTATCAGACACTTGCCGTACAGGCGATCTATCCGGATTTTGCAAAGATCATTTCTTCAGGAACCATGATGCTCGACATCGGTTCAGGCTCCATTCAGGCTTCGGTTTACGACAAATCCGAATTCGTATTCAGCCAGAACCTGCTGCTCGGTTCATTGAGAATTTCAGGAATGCTTACCGACCTCCAGAGCAGGACCACTCATTACGATGAGGTTTTGCAGGAGTTCATCGGACAGGACCTTGATGACTATCACGCAATGGAACCCAAGGGAATCATCTATAAGAACCTTATAGCTTTCTCCGGCGAAATGGGCTATATCAAGCAGCTTGCCGGACACGGCGCAATGTCTTCCGTTACGCTTACAAAGGAAGAATTCCTTAAGGTCTATAACTATCTTCTCAAGGTAAGACCTACTGATCTTACTCTCGAAAAGAACATCCCTTCGATGATCGCGCCTTTACTTTTGCCTACGGCGCTCATCGTTAAGAACATGCTTGATTATACGGGCGTTGATACAATCTACATGCCTCACGCTTCGCTTTCAGACGGTATCATCTATTACTATTGCGTCAATTCACAGGGACTTAAGACTGAGATTTCACCTGACAGTTATTTGATCTCAGCTTCAAGGCATATCGCAAAGCGTTACCGTTCAAGCAAGAAACATGTTGAATATGTTGAGAAGACTGCACTCCAGTTTTTCGATGAGACAAAGAAGATAAGCGGTCTCGGAAGCCGTGACAGACTGCTTTTGCAGGTTGCCGTAATACTTCACGAGATAGGTAAGTTCGTACATGCGAGAAACCACAGTGACGCCGCTTATTCAATAATCAAGAATACAAATCTCATGGGCCTTGATCACGATGAGATCAACATGGTAGCCATGATCGTAAGACTGTATCCGAGAAATAAGCCTTACGACAGCTACTACTATTCGATCCTGCCTTCAGACCAGAAGGTCATCGTTTCAAAGCTCGCATCCATTCTCAAGATCGCTGATGCCATAGATGCTTCACACAAGGAGAAGGGAAAGAAGATTTCATGCAAGATAAAGGATAACGAATTCGTTATCACCTGTGATGCTTCTGAAGACATGTCCTTTGAGAAATGGGCATTCGAGAACAGAAGTGTCATGTTTGAAGACGTTATGGGAATCAAACCGGTTCTCAAGACCAGGAGGGAAGGCTAATGGCAGTCAAGAAGAGCGCTGCTTCGCGCAAAGCAAATACATCAACAGGCAAAGCGGGAACACCCGTAAAGAAAACAGCGGCTAAAAAGCCTGCTGCAAAAAAGCCCGCCGCAAAGAAGCCTGCGGCAAAGAAAGCCGCTGCTAAAAAGCCGGCAGCAAAAAAGGCTGAAGTAAAGAAAGCTGAAGTGAAGAAAACGGCTCCCAAGAAGACGGCACCTAAGAAGTCATCTTCATTTGTAGCTTCACCTGAAGTTACGGATGCAGGATATTCTGAATCAAGTGCATCTTTCTTAAGCGGTAACGATTGTTTCTATAACCGTGAGCTCTCCTGGCTCGAATTCGATGACCGTATTCTTCATGAGGCGAGAGATTCCAAGAATCCGCTTCTTGAAAGACTCAACTTCCTTTCAATTACTGCATCAAATCTCGACGAATTCTATATTGTCAGAGTTGCTTCATTAAGAGACATGCAGAGTATCGATTTTGCAGAGCGTGACATCGCAGGTTTCTCGATCGATGAACAGCTCGAGAGGATCGATCAGAAGACAAGAAGAACAATGGCTCTCATGTATTCCACATACACAAGATCTCTTGTTCCGTCTCTTGCTCAGGAAAAGATCTTCCTGAAAAATTACGATGAATTAAGCGACCAGCTTAAGGCCATTGCGGATTCTTACTTTAAGGCGGTTCTTTATCCGATCCTTACGCCCATGGCTGTCGACTCTTCAAGACCGTTCCCGCTGATTTATAACCGCATGCTCAACATGTGCGTCATGCTCAAGAACGAGCCTAAGAATGTAAAGCTCCAGGAGAGAGCGACTTTCGGTCTTAAGAGCGATAAGGAAAAGAAATCCGTCAACGAAGAAAAATATATGTATGCGACTGTTCAGATCCCTACGGTCGTAAAGAGACTTTATCAGATCCCTACAGATGAAGGTGATATCTTCGTTCCTGTAGAGCAGATCATTAGAGCCAACACCGATATGCTCTTCGACGGCCAGACGGTTCTTGCAACTGCTTTCTACCGCGTAATGCGTAATGCCGACCTTGATATCGACGAGGACGAGGCAGAAGACCTTCTCAAGGAAATCGAGACCCAGGTAAGACGCAGAAGATTCGGTGAGATCATAAGACTTGAAGTTCAGGATGATATCGATTCGGATCTTCTCCATTACATCGTTGATGAATTGGAAGTCGATGAAGCTGATATCTTCAGCGTTAACGGCCCTATCGACCTCACATTCCTTTCAAAGCTAACATCCGCATGCAAGGGCAAGCATCCTGAATTGTGCTACAAGGCCCACGATCCTGCCGAGGCGGCATCTTTCGACGGCCCTGTAAGCGAGCTTGATATTTTCGAGCAGATAAGAGAAAAAGACAGGATCGTTCACCATCCTTATGAGACGTTTGAACCTGTCCTTGAATTCGTAAAGCAGGCAGCAAGAGATCCCAATGTCCTTGCCATTAAGCAGACTCTCTATCGTGTATCCGACAGATCACCGATCATTGCATCGCTCCTTGAAGCTGCACAGAACGGTAAGCAGGTAATGGTACTTGTTGAGCTCAAGGCCAGATTCGATGAGGAGAACAACATCAACTGGGCAAAGAAACTCGAGAATGCCGGATGCCATGTTATCTACGGTCTTGTCGGCCTTAAGACACACAGTAAGATCACTCTTGTCGTTCGTAAGGAAGAGGACGGAATCAGAAGATATCTGCACCTTGCAACAGGTAACTATAACGATGTAACTGCCAAGATCTATACCGACCTTGGTCTGTTTACGGCTAACGAATCCTTCGGTGAGGATGCTTCCGAGTTCTTCAACATGCTCTCCGGATTCTCTATCCCGCAGTCCTGGAGAAGGCTCATTCCCGCGCCTCTATGGATGAAGGATTATTTCATTGCCAGGATCAGGAGAGAGGCCGAAAATGCAAAGGCCGGAAAGCCTGCGCACATCATCGCAAAGATCAATTCGCTTGTTGACGAGACCGTCATCAAGGCTTTGTATACCGCTTCAAATGCGGGCGTTAAGATCGAACTCATCGTAAGAGGTATCTGCTGCTTAAGAGCAGGAATTCCGGGCATGAGCGAGAACATCACAGTGCGTTCGATCACAGGACGTTTCCTTGAGCATTCAAGAATCTTCTATTTCTATAACGAAGGCCACGAGGACATCTATCTTGCTTCTGCAGACTGGATGCCGAGAAACTTAAACCGCCGTGTCGAGCTCCTGTTCCCGATCGAAGATCCGGACTGTCGCGCGCGAGTAAAGGAAGTTCTTGATGTAGAGCTTGCGGATACTGTAAGAGCACATTTCCTTTCACCTGACGGCTCTTACCATAAGCTCGATCTCAGAGGAAAAGAGAAGATCGATTCACAGCAGAAGCTCATTGATCTTGCAGATGCAGCGATTGCCGGGAGACACAAGAACGTCGATAATCACGAGTTTATTCCTGAGGAGAGTCCGAGAGACTGACCCCTTGAAAAGTTGAATTCAATGGTTTCAACAGGTAAAATCAGAGAAAACAAGGAGAAATTGATATGCTGAAAAGAATAACAAAGACCAAACATAAGAGCAGGCAGGCGTTTACGCTTGTTGAGCTTATCGTGGTTCTTGTGATTCTTGCTGTTCTTGCTGCAGCAATTACACCTGCACTTGTCGGATATATTAAGCGCTCAAAGAGGGCTCGCTATATTCAGAAAGCTGATGAACTCCGTACTGCCGCTCAGGCTGTACTTGCTGAGTTCTATGCTTATTATGACGGTGACTTATCTGAAGCTTTGGACAGCTCCGCCAATACTGCTACTAATGTAAACTGGTGGAAAGGCAATCTGAAGGATTACGGTGATGAAGTCCTTTATCTGACGGGTTACGGCAGAGGCAAGGACAGTGGCGAACCGTACATCATGGTAATCGGCGTCGGACATGATGAAAGCACCAAACTGACCTCTGCACAAAAGAATACCATTTACTATGTAGGTTATATTGAAGAGCTTGGTGAGCCGGCGATGTTTTATGTTGACGGCAAATGGATATATCAGTGGCCAAGAGATACCGGTGACCTGATCAGAGTCAGTAATACAGGAATGGACAGAAATACACTGGTAACTGATGAGGGTAATATACCTTTGAGGTTCTACATAGTCTGTAACAGACGAGGCGATGATAATATCTGGTTGGAATCGCAGTGGACTCCCACTAAAAACACTTTGGAAGGAAACAGCGAAGGTCATCACGGTTTCTGATACATATTTTTAGATAAAATTTTCATTTCGGGCATCTCTCAGAGATGCCCTTTTTCTTTATCATTGAATATGTTGTTTTAGTGTATAATTCTCTCGTTCAGAACAGTTCGTGGGGAGCGTTCTGAACTAATATGGGAAATAGGAGTAATCGTATGAAAAAGATTATCTGCATATGTCTTGCAGGTGCTTTGATGTCAGGCCTTTGTGCCTGCAATAATGCCGTATCCGTAACTTCTGAGAGCGTAACGGAACAGACCACCATGACAGAAGAACAGATATCTCAGGAAGAAACAGAAGAATATACGGAACAATCCGCTGAAGTTTCTGAAGAAACAGACATGCTCATTGATTATGAACAGATGAAAGCTTATGCCGGCAGTGAAATACCTGTTATCTATACTGACAGATCAAGTGAAGAGATAGTTGAGATCGTTCAGGCGATGAGGCATATTTCGACTGCGTCTCCTGTAGAGGATTACCTTAAAAGATTCACAGTTAAACCCGTAACAAGTGTTGACGGTCAGACCAGAATGCTCAGATGGACGTATGAACCTGAAGAGTTTGACTGCTTCAGACAGGTCCTGATGAATGTAAGGGAAAAGGACTGTAAGCTCCTGGTCGATGCGAACGGCACTCTTGATATCGTCATGTGGTTCAGTGATCCTGAAACAGCGTCCGGTGTATATATAAGACTTGTTAAGATCCTTACCGATGAATTCGGCAAGCCGGATGACGACATAAGGAACGGAACGACAAGACAGACGGTTTTCGGTCCTTACAGCGGGCAGATGCTGGAGGCCGACGGAGTGCATCGGCTAAGAGCGCGGACGAGTAGTGGATCCGGTGAGATGC
>JAEEGL016303428.1_pt1 | contig 10813 bp, 9 predicted proteins | sample 9134231 | NCBI WGS metagenome assembly JAEEGL01 (sample SAMN16246548, study PRJNA631951) | gut metagenome | biome: gut microbiome; feature: rumen; material: fiber-attached | host: Bos | place: Iran: Karaj | collected 2018-10
ATGAATGACAGCAGAAGTATGAGACCATCCATCTGTAATGAACTGCGCCCATCATGGCAGGCACAAGGTCTTTTGAAAAGGTCGCAAGGAGCATTCCCCACATTCTCATCCACTCGTAGAAGTCAACTCCCGTGTCCTTAACGCCCCTCCATTCGCGCCTCACGGTTGCCATCTTGCCGTTGGCGTAGAGCTTACCCAGCTGTTTTTCACCGTTTAGAACAAGGTCCTTAACCTCCTCGGGAGACATTCCCTTTAAAAGATCCAGCTCATGGGTCAGGCGCTTCTTGATGCGCTTTGCATCCTTACCCATTCCCTTAGCTACTTCCTTAAAGTCCGTCTCCTTTATCATCTCGCCGACGATTCCGCATATCTCCTTCATGTTGTCGGCCTGAGCTTTCCAGTCGATATTGTCTTTTAATCTGAAGTTTTTGGGATCAATGTATTTCATCACATTACCTCCCTTTTTCTGATTTTCTTTATCTCAAGAGCCTCAACGAAAGCCTGGAATCTGGTGCGGAGCTGGCCTGAGTTGCCGACGTTGTAGGAACGGTCGATTGACAGTGTGGGCCATCCATACTCTTCAGTCATGATGTGACTTGCAAGAGGTCTCTCAAATGCCCAGAAGTCGCAGTACTTGATCTGTTCATAGATGACGCCGTCAGCCTTGAACTCTTTTGCCAGGCGGTCAACTGTGTCTTTCCTCTGCTGAACCTTCTCTTCGGCCATGTATCTCGGGCACTCGCTTGTGAGCATGTAGTGCTTTGCGATCTGCCTCACCACGTCCTCATCATCACTTAGCTTAATCTCTTCTCTTCCTGGGAAAGAACCATAGCAGTACCTGTCAGCAACTACCATAGCACCGGCGTCCTCAAGAAGTCTCGTGAGATTGAGATCATCCACTTCAGAACCTACAACCACGACCCTTGCCCTGAACCACGGCTTTTCATCCGGCTTTCTCTCCCTGAGTTCCTCCAGAGTTTCTTTTAACAAAGGAAGTATCTTTGCTGTCGGACAGCAGTAGCTCGCAAGGCAGATGACGTGGAATTCATAGCCTGTTATCCTTGGATTGTCTTCTTTTCTGAAATTACCGATCTCAGTGATCACACGACATAGCTCATTGTGCAGCTCAACTGCCTTTCTGATAGCCTCATCGGAGACGTCAGTTCCGAGCTTTTCATGGAAAACATCGAGAAGACGAAGCCTCATCTGCGTAGCAACCTGGTCAAAGTTGTACTCTTCAACCTTATAGGGCACATCTGTGTGTGTGACAAAAAAGTGCGGTTTCTCATTACACTTAAGGATCTCCAGATGCTCATAACATCTGTTCATAGCAGAGCACGCATCCACGCCTGCAACACCATCGAGAAATCTGTATCCGCCCTCGATTCCGTTTTCCAAAAGAGATCTGGCAAACTCGCAGGTGTAATTGGACATGTAATACGTGGAAATATCTATTGATCCAACTCTTGGAGCACGCATGCGCACTGAAAAACAGTTGTCCACATTAAGAAGAACCTCAGGCATGTGGTAGCAGGTATAGCCAATGGCATACTTGCCCTCCTCCTGGGCTTCTTTAATCATGGGATTTACAGCATCCTCCAGCATTTTTTCGAACGTGATTAAATGTTTCAGATCTTGCAAGAAAGAACCCCTCCTCTCTTTCCTTTTGTACATTGCACTGTGCAGCTTTGGGGTCTCAGAGACTACGACAAAGTACACAGGTTTATCACTCGTTGTGTTAAACGTTCCAATGAGCCCAAAGCATAAGTTTGTCGTGCATAATGCACTCCAAACTTATCGGTCTCATTTCCACAACACAAAAGAGCGATTAACTCTGTGTATCTTTGTCGTGGTCTCTAAGACCCTCAAAGCTGCATCGGTATGATTTCAAGCCTTCAAAATGAAATAGGTTCTGTATTATTACTGCACTATAGAATTCCCATATTTCGGAGTGCATCCTTGGCACCGCCAAGTATCAGTGCATCTTTAGGAAGTTCGAATACGCTGCGACCTTCGATGTCGTTCTCCGTCATAGCGTTGTCGGGTTCGATAACTGCAACAACCGGGACACCGCCGATTTCTTTTTCAGTGAGTTTGTCAGGAAGTGGTGCCCTGTTGACGATGAGCCCTATCTTGTCGTACATCACGAGCTCGTCAGCAACTTTTTTGATGGTCTCGATAATCTGAAGTCCCTTCCTGCTCTGGTCGGAAACGCAGACAAGATGAGTAACCTTCTCGAGAACTCTTCGGTTTATCTGTTCTATGCCCGCCTCACCATCGATGACAACATAATCAAAGTCATCAACAAGCATCTCTATGACTTTTCTGAGATATGTATTGATAGCACAATAACAGCCTGCTGCCTCCGGTCTTCCAATAGCCAGAAAAGCAAAGCCGTTTTTTTCTACCATTGTTTCATATAGCTGGAATTTGGCTTCCGCCAGGATATCCTGAGTGTCTTTAAGCTTGCCGGTCACATCCTCTGCTACTTTTTTCCTTATTTCATCCAAAGTAAGTTCAGGTCTAACCCCTAGTGCCACAGACAACTCTACTGCAGGAACTGCATCGAATGCTAGAATCTTAGAATTCGGATAATTTTCTGTCAAAATGCGTACTATAGCTGCCGAAAGAGATGTCTTGCCAACACCACCCTTACCGGTAAGCGCAATAATCTTAGTACACGCGCTCATATAAAAATCTCCCCCTAAATCGTATTGCGATTCATACCCTTATTTTAAACTATAACGTGAATTTTTCACAGTTTTATTTTTGATAGACGGCATTTTTTGTGAAAATGTGCTATAATTTTTTCAAATAAACTAAAGTGTGGACGTATTGAAATTAATGTCTTGGGGATTGGTAAACATCTTTGTTATTCAACAATTCATATGTTCTTGAATACAATTCAAGAACATATGACAAATAGGCCATTCCAATGCGACTAAAGTCGCAGGGCCTATTTGCACTTGTATCACTTTCTCACGAAATCCGCAGCTAGTGCGGATTTCTGAAATTTAATTCAAGAACTCATAATAATTTCTATCAATAATTCATAATATAGTCCGCATTTTTATGAGATGAGAGGGAGAAACTTAATATGAAAGATCTCGTGCATATCTTTGAGCTCGAAGACCTTTTGCAGGAAGCCAACAACGAACTTGTCCGCAAGGCCAAGGAGGATGGCAAACGAGCTCTTGGTTACACCTGTTACTTTATGCCTGAAGTCCTTTTGGACCTTCCGGGTTGTTTTTCTGTACGTTTACGAGCCCCACGCAGTTCTTCGCCTGACATGGCAACCTACTATATGTCCAACCGAACCTGCATGTATGGCAGATGTCTCTTGGAGCGCGCTTTGGAGGGCGGCTTCAATTTTCTTGATGCACAGATGGCCACGGAGACCTGCACAGTTACCTGTAGATTTCAGGAGCATCTACAGCTCATGGATATCATCAAAAATCCTGATTTCTTCTGCGAATTCACCGACGTTCCATTTAAAAAGAATGACAATTCAATAAAACACTATGAGACACAGCTTCGCGTTCACGTACTCGATAAGCTTAAGGAGCACTTTGGCATCGATACGAGTGATGAAGCTCTTTTGACTGCTATAAAAGAGCACAATGAGATCTGTCGACTCGTCACCGAGATCGGCAATTACAGAAAGCTCGATGAACCCACCATCACAGGCCACGAGTTCTGTATCATCATGCTCGCCACCCTCGCATGTCCCAAATATCTCATAATTGACAAGCTGCGCGATATCGCAGAGCAGCTCAAGACCAGAAAGCCGGATGAGAAAAAGACCTACAGATGTAAAGTCGTTCTTGCCGGCTCCGAGGATGATGATCCTGATTTCGTCAAGCTCATCGAAGAATGTGGGGCGCTTGTTGTGGCAGACAGGCACTGCTACGGCTCTCTTCCGGGACGCGAGGAGATTGTGGTAAAAGAAAACGAGACTCCTCTCCACGCCATCGCAAGACACTACCTCGAGACCAGCAACTGCCCTCGCTTCATGGATCAGCATGTCATGCGCGAGAGAAAACAGTTTATTGCAAATATCGCAAAAGAATACAAGGCAGACGGCATAATTGTTTCACAGATGAAGTTCTGCGAGTACTGGAGCTACGAGCGCACCATCGATACCATCATTCTCCCAAGGGATTTTGGCATTCCTGTGTGCTCGATTGAAAAAGAATATGTAAACAACGCCGTGGGCCAGCTACGAACCAGATTCCAAGCCTTTGTCGAAAGTATAGAACTTAAGTCGATTCAAAAAGCCGGGAAGGAGGTCTGAAGCCTATGAAGTTAAAGGATATCAAACAAGGATTCCGCGAGCTTTTTGTGGTTGAGAAAGCCCCCGGAGAAAAAGATAAACCAAAGGATTTTAAGAAAGCAGCCAGGGATTTCTGGTATGGCAAGCCCCATGAAGAGAGGCGTCTTGGCAATCTCTACGTTGGCGATACCGGTCTTTACAAGCACCGCGAATGGCGCGGCGTAAAGGATACACTCTACTATTTCAACATGATCTGGCTCTACAACTACGCCCACATGGTCAGTGACATCGTAAAATACGGCGAAGGTCCCGAGGGCATAGTTGAGTTTGCAAAGGGAACAATGCGCTATCGCTGGATGGGACAGACCTATCTTACCGTTATGCACTGGTTTGACAGAGGCATGGAAGGTCTTCGCGGAGAAGCGCTAAGGGCCTCCGGTTGGCACTACCGAGGAATGGTAAGCGAATCCATCAGACAGTTTGAGCAGATGTTTGTCTCTGACAAAAAGCTTCATGAGGGAAAAGAACCAAAGAACTGGAATAAGAATATCGCCCACAACGAAACTGTTTGCGGAAGTATCTTTTATCCTTTCAGAAAAGAGCTTGAAGATATTCCTCTTGAGATGATTCCTTACTTCGTTTCGGTTCACGTAAATAACCACACCGTTCTCAACTATATCGATGCAGCTCAGTCCATCGGCCTTCCATCAGATCCTTGTCCAATGTGCCAGGCTGAGTATGGTCTTTTTGTACAGAACGATTATCCAGACTATGCTCCAACCATGGTCACAACCAATGAAGCATGCGATGGTTCGGTAGCCACCAGCGTCCTTCAAGACTGGTTTCTCAACCGCCCGCTTTACGCAATGCCTCAGCCCATGAGATATGACGACCCTGAGGTCCAAAAGCACTGTCAGAAGGAAATCGAGGGCTGCTGGAAATTCATCGAGGAACAATACGGTGTAAAATTCGATTGGGACGAATACGTGAAATACGCCAAGTCCTTTAACAAGCTGACCGAATTCGAATGGGAAAAATGGGATGTGGCAGCAAACACACCTTACTATCCGATAAGCGGTGTTGCTCAGGCTCTTTACCGAATTTATTATTCTCAGGATGGAGACAGACCCATCTGGCATGAGATTGATGAGCACGTTAAACGCATTATGAACAAGACTGTCAAAAATAAGATAGAGACTTTCCCCAAAACAAGGCATCGTGCAATTGCCTGGAGCTGTGCTCCTCTCTACTACTCACACTGGTGCACCTGGGCATACAACTGCTGGGGAATCAACTGCGTAATAAATATGGATTCGCTTATGTTCGACCAGTATCTCAGAACCGATACTTATGAGCACGCTCTCGAAGATCTCGCCTGGATGCATGAAAAAGCTCCGATGAGAGCCATGGCTGTCGGCGGACACGAGCACATCCTTTCACTCTTCAGTTATATGGAGCGTTTCAACTGCGATATGGTCATCATGTACGACCAGCTCCAGTGTAAAGGAATGCAGGGTATCCACGGTGTATTTGAGGATGAATTCAGAAAGCGCAACATCCACGCCATCTGGATTCCGCATGCACTTCCCGACAAGCGCACCGTTTCCAGAAAAGAGATACGCCAGATCATCAATGACTACATGACGACGGTCATGCACGAAGAGCCACTCGACCCGACACTCGTAGACTTCGACGACGATAAAAGCTGGTGAGGTAATAGGACGTCGAGTGTCGGTATATTGCATAAGTGTTTTATGGACGCTCTCGCTCCGTCTCGTACGTTGCGGTACTAAGGCCCCATAAAACGTGGCCTAAGTACCGACGTACTCAAAGGCCATAAAACCCTCTATGCAAAATACAGACACTTCGACTGTCTATGATGGGAGGTACTGCTCTGTGAAGACGAGAATTGGTCTCAGGCAATGCGGATCACAGTGATGGTTCTTTTGGCACATGTGATAGCGGAAATTTGTGCGGAACAAAGGGCGATTCTTTAGAATAAACACATTATGAAAGGCAAAAGAATATGAAATCAATCGGAAAAGCATTACTCAGGATATTGGGTATATTAGCGCTCATCTATGGCGTCTTGTTTGCAGTTTTTTACTGGGATCTTGATGGGAAGTTTATGTACTACATCTGGGAACCACTGATGATTAAGCGCTTTGATAATATGAAACGCGCAGATAATACTACCATTCCATATATGATGAAAGACTCTGTCGCACCGGATGAATATACTGAGATCAAATCATGATAAAAAGGCACAGTTACTTAACTTCTCTTAACAAAGTGATTCAAAGATAAGTAACATATCAATATTGAAGGATTCAAGAAAGAAGGTGACTTTTATGAGCGAAAACATGCACGAGCATGATCATGAACACGATCACGACCATGAGCATCTGCATGCACACGAGGGCATAGATTCCGTCGAAAAGCTTACTGCTCTTCTAAAGTACATGCATCATCACAACGTTCATCACACTGAGGAACTTTCTGGCTTGAAGGACGCTTTAACTGCACTTGGAAAAGCAGACCTTGTTCCGGTAGTTGACGCAATTGTAAAAGACTACACAAGTGGAAATGAAAAGCTAGGCGAACTCCTAAAGAAGCTATAAAATGAACTCACTACAAAAATATGCAGTGGCATTTTACTCATGCCACTGCATTATACAAAGAGGTAAATATATGTGTCTATCAACCGCCGTTAAAACAACCAATCCCGATGACATCCTCATGGAATATGTCAGCTCATTCACCATCGATGGGGACACCATCACTCTTATCGACATGATGGGCGAGCGCAAGGTCATCCGCGGTCATCTCACCTTCGCCGACCTCACCGGCGGCCTCCTTAAAATCGACTGTTAAGTGAAAATGCATTCCCTGTTTCATGGCTGACCGGGCAATACATATACAGAGCACGGGCGATTGGAGTAGAGCACTTGACGAAGTCCTTTTGAGTCTAGTGCGAACCCCTAATTTGCACTTAGCGAGGTTTTTTCGAGCATAGTGCAGAATTAGTATCTTGTGTAGATATAGGAGTGCCATTGCACGAGTATTTGTCGCTTAGGGCTTTACGAAATGTCTAGCTCCATGAGATCCGTGGCTGTATATGTTTGTCCGGTCAGCCTTATTTACAGGGAAGCACTTCACTTCACGTGAGCCTGCATAACGTCGCGGATTGCGAAGTAGGATGGCTTGGGTTCGTAGTTCTGGTCGAAGATACGAGAGTTGGTGGTGTCACCTTCTCTGTAGTGGTCCACAAGTCCAAAGAGTGTTACGTTTGTGATGTTGGCAGGACCGCCGTTGTCAGAGTCCATCTCGTAGATGAGGTTGAAGATCTCCTCATACTTTTTAGCCTGCTTCTCGTACATTACGTCGTTCTCTTTATCAAGTCCTACTGAAAGCTCTGTTACCTGAATCTCAAGGCCGAGCTCTGAGAATTTGGTCATCGCTGTTTTGATATCCTTCATAGGAGGATAATCAAGTCCCCAGTATCCCTGCATTCCGATACCGTCAATAAGTCCTTTTTCCTTGAGGGAGCTGCACAGTGTGAAGATTCCCTTTGTCTTTTCCGGCTGGAAAGTGTTGTAGTCATTGTAAAAGAGCTTTACATCTTCATCTGCGTATTTTCTCGCATAGGTAAATGCCATCTCTACATAGTCAGGACCGATTGTGTCATACCATGGATTGGGGTCCTCTCCGCACTTTGTCCTGCAGCCGAATCCACTCTCATCATCAGCGCTGTCAGGATCAACAGCCTCATTGACAACATCCCAACAATAGATAACTCCCGGATACTCCTCCTGAACATGTGTAAGGAGCTGCTCTATATAGCTCTCCATACGCTTAAGCATGGTCTCCTTGTCAACATAATCGCCGTCATCTGCATAGCCCTCTCTAAAGAACCAGTTAGGAGCCTGTGTATGCCAAACAAGAGTGTGACCTCTCATCTTCATCCCATTATCCTGGCACCACTTGAGTGTGGAATCAATTGACATAAAGTTAAGTGCAGGAGTCTCTACTCCGTTCTTGAGATTTTCCTGTGAACCGAACTGATCAAGGATATAACAGCTCTTCATGAGATTGGTCATGGTGCAGCTGTTAAAGTGCTTTAATGAAAGTTCCTTGTACTGTGGAATATTAAGTGTCTGGTTCTGAACTGTACTTCCGTTAATACCTACGCCAAGTGAAAAATAGTTGCTGCAAAGATCCTTAAGAATTGCATCATCGGTCTCTGCCTCTACTACTTCCTCAGCAGCCTCTGTTGCTGCGCTGTCTGAAGCTTCTGCGCTCGCAGTCTCAGCTGTTGTAACCTCCTGTGCTGCCTCTGCGACAGCAACATTTTCACTCTCCTGCACTGCGCTGCCACCTGCTGCGTTTCCGCACCCCGCAAGTAATGCAAGTGCAAGCACTGTGCAAATAATGCCTTTACGTTTCATACCTTCCTCCAATAGCAAAAAGATTATACGAGTACACTATACTTCTTTCCCCAGGCGATATCTACTCACTCTTTGTTTAAAGATGCGTTAATATTGCTAAAAAAACATTCCCGAACTCAAATTGGGTCCAGGAATGTAAATATTCTCAACCATATAAAACTGCGGATTACTCTCTTCCGCTCTTAGATTCCGTCTTATCCTTGTACATCAAAGCATCTGCCCGCTTGAACACATCATCCATACAAAAATCAGTTGATGGATCAAAAATCGCCATACCAAGCGCCGATGAATACCTCTCCCACGGCTCTTTCGAAGTATCGCTCTCAGTTGCTTTGAAAATGGCGCTTATCCTATTAAACAATTCCTCTCTGTTCTCATAGTCTCTGTTTTCAAGAAGTACAACGAACTCATCTCCGCCTATTCTGAAAACCGGCGAATGTTCATAAACAACGCAGATTTCATGGCATGATCCGAAGATATAATCATTACCATGTTCATGTCCATAGGTATCATTTATCTTTTTGAGATGATTGAGGTCAGCCATCATGATACCGAATTTTGTTCTGCCCTGTTTAATTCCGGCATCAACTCTCTCTTTTGTCTTGTCGTACCATGCCTTATTCTTGACATGAGTAAGCGCGTCCTGATAAGCCAGAACGTCCATATGACTCACCTGACTTCTCATGTCAGCAACCTTGCCCTCTGCATCCAAAATATTTTTAGCATATGCCTTCATATCCTTGGACATCTGCTCTACTGCGTTGGAAAGAGACTCAACCTCATTGTGAGTGTGAATCTTAGGTGCCTCATAATCGAGCTTATTGGGATCCCTCTGTTCATGGGAAACTGCGGCAAAAGAAACTACGCTCTTTTCCAAAAGACTTATCGGCGTAGTGACATTTCTAGTCATCCATAAAAGGAAAAGTGAAATGAAAACAAGACCAAGGACTACAATAAGTGCAACATTGATGAGAGTATAGGTCTTGATAGACCTCTCAAGTGCATAAACATCAATATCAACACAAAGTGCTGCAAAGACTTCACCATTTTTATTCCTCAGTGGTTTAAGTCCTGTATAATCATAGCCCCATGCACTGAAATTTTTGAAAAACACTATGTCTTCTGCATTCATTGCATCTACATAGTTCTGTATCTCTTTTGGTTCATAATCCTCGCTGGCAATATAGCCAAGATAATATCCGTCCGGCTCATATTCTCTGCCATACGCCGTGTCAGCTGAGATTATGTTCTTCATAAGCGGTGGTTCAACGCTTACGGGATTAACAATATATAGGAAATGAACATCAAAGTCCTCCATGATGCCGTCCATAAAGGCAACCAGCTCAACGAACTTCTCTGATTCAACTTCGGTCTCAACGCACTCTTCAAGATCATCGATATCAATATGTCTTTCAACATATTCGATAATATCTCTCATATGGTTTTCATAAACGTTATAAAGAGACCTCGTATAAGTCCTATATGTAAGGATGCTTAGGATAAGACACATGAGTATGATAAATCCAAAGCACCCTATAAATATACTTCGTTTCAAAGGCCTTTTGTTCTCCACAATATCACCTCTGGGCACTATCAAAACCCAAAAATCATGTTTTCACACTGCGAAAAGTGACAAAGTTATCATTATAGCGTCATATTACATAGAATATAATATCACTTCAACAAAGAAAAAATCCACACAAAAGCCCTTATTATATAAACTTTTAATAATTTTTTGCGTATGTTCTACATATAGAAAACTGCAATTCCGGCTACAATAAGAAGCATTCCGATAAGCTTCTTTTTAGTAATCTTTTCCTTAAAAAATATCCTGGAAAAGAGCATTACAATAATGTATCCGATTGGCTCAACTACAACAACGCCCATGTACCCAAGACCTTTGTAGCAAAAGATTGAAATAACCATCGAAACTACTAAAAGGCCATATCCGCCGATAACCCATGGGTTAATGTATTCCTGAATAAAATTCGTGTACTCTTTGCTTGCGCTGTTTTTCAACAAAACCTGACTGAATGCGGCAACTACCAACGAAACGAGCATCATAAGAAAAAAGATATTAAACATTTGCATC
>JAEEGL010010766.1_pt1 | contig 10812 bp, 10 predicted proteins | sample 9134231 | NCBI WGS metagenome assembly JAEEGL01 (sample SAMN16246548, study PRJNA631951) | gut metagenome | biome: gut microbiome; feature: rumen; material: fiber-attached | host: Bos | place: Iran: Karaj | collected 2018-10
AATGCTGTTAAGATCATCTCTTGGGGTGTCAATGTGATGTCGTTCACTTTGCACAATGCTGACAAGAATGAGATAATGACTGCCGCAGATGATGACAGTCCGCCAATCGGTAGGCTTCCTTCAATGACTCCCGCCAATCCATATTGAAGCCGATGTTTCTGCGCCAGTGCAATGGTTGCACCGCGCAGGTAGTCCGCCCAGTCATCCTGCTTCACTTCAGGCGTCTCATGGATGTGGAATTGAGCTCTCTTCTCAAATTGCAATGAGGACAATTCAATGATACCATTGTGTTTTGTTCGATAGGCAATATGGATTCCTTTGTCGATCGCTAGCCCTGTAATCTTTCCTAGCTGATGATCAACATGCGCTCCAATGGGACAAATACGATACGGGCAAAAAGCGATTTCTTCTGGCTCGGAATGGTAGATTTCGACAAATTTTTCAATGCAGTTCATATTGATATGTCATAAGTAATAATATAATTTTTTAGTGTTTGATTTATTTGATTTTGCATATTTTTACTAAAGACATTAGTTTTATTAAGTATATTTTTTTATTATTTTTGCAGGACAACCTCCTATTAATACTTTACTTTCAGAGAAATTATGTGTTACGACTGCACCTGCGCCTATAACAACATATTCACCCGTGATTTGTACACCTGGTAATAATATTGCGCCAGCACCAATCCAGCAATGAGAACCTATTATTATTTGTTTTGTTGTTATATGTGATTTTCCTTTCCCTTCCATCCATTTATCAATATCAATTCCTGTTGATAGTATCTTTGAAAAGGCTGATAACGTAACATCGTCTCCAATTTTTATACCACTACAACCATGTAACAATACATTTACATTTAAACTACAATTATCTCCAATACTTATATTATCACCATTGAAGACTATTACTTCTCCAAAGCATTTTAGATTTTTACCACAATATCTAATTTTCCTTCTTAATAATTTCTCATATTCATTATATATATATGTATTATATTTTTTGGGAATAATAAATGATAATCTTGTTTTTGATAATATATTAATTATCTTTATAATAATTTTTTCATATATCTATTATGAACTGTTATGTTTACTTTAATGCAGAAGAAAATGTGAACATAATTCGTTTCGAAAAAACCAGACAGTGAAGATGTCGTTTAACATCTTTTTAAGAAAATCTTTGGATTTTGTGATGAATACAATTAATTATTTGCATTCCCAATATGTGTGTTTAACTATCTTCTGTTACGGATAAGGTCTGTCCTCATTGTTTCTACTCTGGATAGCCTTAGTTAATGTAGTATCCATTTCCTTAATTGTTAAACGTTGAGAGTCTCCCTAAAAAAACTTGTTATTTATTTATAATTATTTCTCTTTTCTAGTACGAAATTCTTTATTAATGTTTCTACATATTTACCACTTTCTATTTTAAATATCTTTACACAAAGAATGTATATTAAACATCCAATAGGAATTTGTAGACAAATAGTAGTAATATCACTTAATTTCAATAATGAAACTGAAAATACAATTATTCCCATTATAATAGATATAGTAATTTGAGGAAGTATATCATATATTTGATCAAAATATGAATAGTTTAAGAACTTTTTGTTTGGCCATGAATTTATAATCTGACTTATTATAGATAATACTATAGAACTTAATGCTATCGCTTTTACACTAATACATATAGAGAAAAAAAGAAGAAAAAGACCTAATATTTTTTTTATGATCTCTAATTTTAGAAATATGTCACTACGCCCCATAGCTTTTATTGCACTTAAATTTGCATTTTGTAGAGGGAAAAAAGAATATGTAATACAGAAAACTCTTATAAAAAAAACACATGGCATCCATTTTTCTGTAAGAATCAATCTTACTAAGTTTGTTGAACATGCAGCTAATCCTGCCATCATTGGCATTATAATAAATGTTCCAGACATTATTGAACGTCTTGTTATGTATTTAATTCTTTCAAGGTTATCTTGCTCCTGCGACATTGTTGGAAATAGAACACTATTAATTGAAGCATTAACATTATACATTAAAAGTGATGGAAATTGTTCTCCTTTTTGATAATATGCTAGATCACTAGAAGAATATAATCGTCCAATGATTAAAGTCCTTAAACTATTGTATAATCTATCAATTGTTGCTGAAATAAGCATTTTCCAGCCAAAATTAAATAGTTTTACAATTCTATAAAAAGAAAATTTTAATTTGGGGTGCCATTGAACAGTCAACCATAATATACATACGCAAACAATTCCAGATGATAATTGTTGCCAAACTAATGCCCATACACCATATCCTTTATAAGCTAATCCTATTCCTATAAAGGATGAAAATAATGTACCAATGAGAGTAGCTACAAAGAGACGTTTAAATTGTAGATGTTTTGAAACATATGCTTGTTGAACATTTCTAACACCATATGTTAATAATGATAATCCTAATACACGAATTACTGGAATTAATCCTTCTATTCTATAAAAATTTGCAATCCATGGTGCAAATATATAGAGAAAGATATACATGATAAAACAAGCAATAATATTAAAATAAAAAACTGATGAAAAATCTATCTCATCTGAATTTTTATTTTGAACAAGAGCAGCTCCAAATCCACTATCTATAAAGATGCGTAATATTGAAGTTAAGACTACAACTATTGCTATCATCCCATATGCTGATGGATCCAAAAGTCTTGCTAATATTATTGATATAACAAATTGAATGATTTCTGAACCAGAACTTTCAAGAAATCGCCAAATCATATTAGATATTACATGTCTCGATTCTATTTTTTTCATTTGTTTAAATCATTAAACAATTTCATATGAGTCGCCATATTTATTGTGCCACGAAATCCAAATAGAGAAGTTATCTCCTATTGAATTCCATAGAGTTTTCATGGAGAGGAAATAACAACTTTTCAAATGTTGTCATTAAAACAACATTATATCTTATTAGTAGCTAATGCTTAAATTACTAATCATATATTTAATAAAGTATCATTTCATACTGTAAAAAAAAATGATTTATTTATTTTTCTATTATCTTATTTAATTTTATAGAAAATAAATCAATTTTGTGTTGTATTTTATCACAATTTCTATTCAAAAATGAAACCCATATAGGCTCTTCTATTTTCTTCCTTGTATAATCAATAATTGTACAAATTAAATATAAAATAAACACTGAAACTAATGAATAAGAAAAAACATAAATTAATTGTGTTTCTTTATAAATTGGAAATAAATTGCATAACAAAGGTATTATCAATCTATTTTGATGTATTAAATATACACCAAATGTACAACTCGCAATTTCATTTATTATTTTGTTATATTTTATGTCTAATTCCATAAAACAAATAAATAATTCAATACTAATTCCTATAACTAATGGACTGTTTAACACTCTGTAACAATATACATAATTAAGTATAATTCCATTCAATTTTAGTCCCAAAAATGTTATAATATATGAGGAGAAAAACAAAAGGAAATATAGTACAATCGCAACTGTAAAATGTCGAGTAGCATTGTGTTTTTTTTCTGTCCTAAATCTTCTCAAGTATCCTGCTATAAAATATATAATAAATACGGGGATAAGTCTTCCACCTATCATTTCAGGAAATATAAATGGTAATCCTCCTTTTATAACAACAAAAATGATAATTATATAAGACAAAAATTTTTTATAATTATAATAATCTAATGAGAATATCAATATATTAAAAAATGGTGATAAAATAGTTAAAATTACATATGCGGTAACAAACCAATAATGACTCAATAAAATTGGGAAAAATGAAATTATAGTTTTTTGAATAAAACTTTTACTAAATTCAAAATTTCCTTGATAAATTTTAATCATTATCCATATCAACCAAATACTAACAGTATAAAACCATACCTCACCTGTGATTCTTAATACTTTTTTTATTGTTATACTTTTCTCTACCATAAAAAAACCTGATATTAATATAAAACATCCTACACCTATTTGTCCACCAATATGAAGTAAATCTGTAATTATTTTTCCCCCCCCTAAAGTATTACTATATAATTTATATAAGCCAAAAAAGTCATCACAATGACTCATCAAAATCAGAATCATACTGAAGATGCGCAAAAGTTCATAATTTGATTTTCTAAATTCAACAGTCATAATTGATTCATATAAAATAACAATAGTGTCTGTAAGCTACAACAATTATTGTTCACTACTCATATTATAATAATTTTGGCTAACAACAAGTGTTGCTGCATACATAGACACAAGTTCTAGGTAAAAATTATGTCGCCTAACAATCATTAACTTGTCTTTGATTCAGACAACATTTACATGTTAAAGTATAAGTATTGTAGAGTTTTAATTATTTTTCAATGTAATGTTAATTAGCAGAATATAGAGTCTCTACTACTTTTCACTTGTTATTATGCCAAAAATTATACTATTAAAATACATCTATACATCCAATTTTCAATCAAAAGGTATTATATTATTATTTTGATTTCTTCTATAATTAAGCCAAATATTTAGAAGTATTGGCAATTTAAATTTAAAAGCATAATAAATTATTTTTTCAGTTTTGCTACAATTTGCGTTTTTATTTTGTAAAATAATATTTGATATTTCATTATCGTTTATCAATTCATTAATCATTTCATTTTGCAAATTTTTATCAGCATTAACATATCTTTGTAAAATTATTCTGACATAATCATACATTGCACAATTTAATCTATCTAAAAGATAATTAACTTTTTTATCAATTATCATTTGTTTTTGAGTATAATACAAGTCTTTTGTACACTTTATAATATCTTTAGAATATTTATGACTATTTGAACTTTTTCTTATACGAAAATGATATAATGGCTTGTTAATGAATGAAAATGACTTAGACGATATAATACAAGCAGGAGTTATATATTTTGCCTCATGAAATTTAATATCATTTCTACAATATTTTAAATTATTTAATAATATTTCCCGTTTAAATAATTTATTAATTCTCTCATTTGAAATATTAAAACCACTAATTGTTGAAAAAGTATGTTCATATATATATTTCATTTCCTCGTTAAAATAAAAATCTTTCAGTAATTTATCATCAGTTATATAATTTTTATGATGTTCTTTATCAAAACGAGAAAAATCACACATTACTATATCTGCCTTCCTCTCTATAGCTAATAAATACATCTCTTTATACATATCTTTATCAACAAAATCATCAGAATCTACAAAGCCTATGTATTGACCTTTTGATTGTCTAACACCATATAGCCAAGCTGACATAAGACCTTCATTATTTTTATAAAAATAATGAAAATTCATATATTTATTGGAGAAATCTGTACATATTTGTGATGAACCGTCTGTTGACCCATCATCAACAATAATAATTTCAATATTATCTAATGTCTGGTTTAATAATGATAACAGACATTCTTTAACATAATCTTTAACATTATATACTGGGACTATAACACTAACATTAATACTCATATTTATTATTTTTTATTAAAATTTTGATATATTTTATATACATTTTTTGCTGTTTTTTTTATTGAAAAATTATCAACTGCATTTCTTACTCCATTCTCAATAATCTTTTGAGCTTCAATTGGATGATTTATACACCATAATATTTTTTCTGCTAAATCTTCAGAATTATTTAATTCATATAAAAAACCATCTATATTATTATGAATTAATTCTGGAGTCCCCCCTGAATCACTTCCTATTGCTAAAAGCCCAGACATCATATACTCTATTGTAACTCTTCCAAATGCTTCAGCAATTGAGCATGTTAAACCAATATCACATTTATCAATTATTTCAAATGGGTTATTTGTGAAGTGTTTTAATTCAATAAAATTTGTTAATTTATGCTCAATAATATATTTGTTTAGATCTAATTCATATGGATCTGTTCCCATATATCCAATTATATATAATTTTACATTAAGATTATATTGAGAAACTAAAATTTCAATGGCTCTAACTGCATCAAATTGATTTTTAGCTTTGCACACTCTTCCTGTAATAACTAGTTTTATCAGATTTTGTTGTAATTTTTTCTCTCCTTCTCTTTTTTTAATTTTTCTAATATCTAACCCATTGTAAATTCTTATAATATTTACTTTATCAATATATTTGCTTTTTTGATACTCTTTAATGGCATCTGATATTGCAATTATTACATTTGCCTTTCCTATTTTTTCAGTGCTTTGTTTTTGATTATACCATGTAACACCAAAATCCTGATCCAAAAATTCTCTAATATGATATATATATGGTATATTTAATTCTTCTGCGACTTCACACCCAATAATTCCACAAAACTGACTATTAATATGCACTAATTCAACATCATTTTCTTTGAAAAATCGATATGCACGAAATTTAGCAATAGTATTAAATATTAATTTTATATAATACTTTATATGGTAGAATCTTGCTTTTGTCTTTATTCCGACAAATGGACGATACATTTTTGTTGTTATGAATGGAATACCTCTTTCAGTAAGTATATCAGTTAATTTCCAACGTTCAGAAATTACCACAAAAGGTTCCACTCCCATTGGAACAAGTTGTTCAAGAAGATCTAAAAATGATCTTGAACCTCCTGTCAAATTATGTTCAACTGGTGTTTCAACAAAATATCCGACTTTCATTTTATGCTTTCTTTTCCCTCAAACCATCAATCAATTTTCTAAAAATCTTCTTTAAACCAAATTGTGGAATCCAACCAAGTTGTTTAACTTTATCAATACACAGACTAATTTTCATCTCAGGATTATATCCCAATACAGATATATTGTCAGGTGTATTAAAAACTACCTTAATATCAGCTTCCGGATTTTCATTACAGACTAAATTCGCAAGCTCAGCAATAGATATTGCTGTTTCAGGATTAGCGACATTATATGCTTCTCCGACCTTTCCCTTAAGCAGTATCACAAAGATCGCCCTTACTGCATCACTTATGTCACAATAACTACGGACTGTACTACCTGGCGTATTGAGAACAATGTTTTTTCTTTCAATGACACTTCGGGCAAATTGCACAAACACACGTTTATCATTGTATTCAATACCTGGTCCGATTGTCTGTGTCAGCCTTGCAATTTTTACTGGAACTCCGAACTGTTCACCATAAGCCTTGCACATGCATTCAGCCATACGCTTACCTTCCGAATAGCTGCTTCTGGCATTAAGGATATCAATGTATCCATAATCATCCTCCTTGACATTGAACTTATTCGGTACACCATACACCTCAAGAGATGAAGTATAGAGGAAACCAGAAACATTTTTATCTTTTGCCAACTCAAGCAGATTGGAAGTGCCATTTAATGCCGTTCGAATCGTATCAACTGGTGTCTTGACAAAAGCTTGTGAAGACGTGATACTGGCACAGTGGATAATGTAATCTACAGGCATCTCCGTTGAAATTGAATCACAAACATCGCCAATAAGTTTATGAACTGGAAGTTCTCCATAAGCAGCCTCAATCTTTTCGCGAGACCTTCCATTGACAATGACTTTGATGCTGCGTCCAAACAATCGATTAAAGCACAACATGGTTTTGGCGATGTGCATTCCTAGAAGTCCTGTAGCTCCAGTCACAAGAACACACTTTCCATCTAATTCATCAAGAATTGGTAGAGATATCGCTGTTTCTTCTAGATCATGCTGTTGTATGGGATACAGGCTTTCCATTGTTCATTTCCTGTTTATTAGATCTTCCTAGCAATATTGGCATGATTTTGTTGATTATTTCTGTTCCCGCAAATGACAACACTGTTAAAAGAATTACCTGTGCAATAAGACCTATCCATCCTTTAAGACAAACTGTAACAGCAACTACTATGCTCCATAACGGAAGTGTTTTATAATGAAGACACATGATTCCTAAACTGTTTCGTCCAATCTTTTCAATATAAATATTGCTACTTATAAAACATGAAATGGCGATGATGAAAAGACTACCAGAAATGGATGAAATCAAAAAGAAGATGGGATTTCCAATTATAAATTTATGCATGTTTACTCCAGTATTTATCTTTGTAACAAGAATACTGATAGCAAGCGTCATAATCATTAATATTATACATGTCTTTTTATTATTAATCGGCTTAATAAAAATACCTAAACAAAGAAATGAAGTAGCCCAACAGTTTCTTATAACAGCTTTTACTACATTGACAGTCAAACAATTATTTACCTCATTTGAAATGAAACTTGCTATAACACATAATACAAATATAATTGCTAAAATTATTTTTGTATTATGTGTATTTTTATCATTGCAAAATCAGCGAAAAATAAAGCTCCTAAAAACCAGAATGGAGCTATGCCATATGTAGTGATAGTATTTATTGAATTGACGAATAAAATACTTTTCCAAATCTGTGGATTTGTTATTAGTTCATAGAACGTAGCCATTGAAGACCAAATGATGTATGGCAATAACAACCGTATTGCAAGGTCGGGAATGCGTCTCTTATGTGAAAAAGTCATTCCCGAAAGAATGAAGAACAAAGGCATGTGAAAACTGTATATCCAATCATGAATACCCCCAAATAATATATTATTATAATTTTTTATCAAATGTCCTAATATTACCAATATTATACCAATTCCTTTCGCAATGTCAATGGAATGGATTCTCATCATTCAAGTCCAAATATTTGGGAGTTTTCCTTTGCATCAAGCAATGCCTTGAAGACATAGAAATCCATTGGAGTAGTAATCTTGATATTCTCAATTGGTCCTTCAACAACATGAATAGGATATCCATAGTACTGCATCATGGTGGCTGAATCAATAAAAAGCGAAGTATCATCACGGATACCATCTGATAACGCTTTTTCGTGGACTGCCAATAACTCGTCCAACCAGAAACATTGTGGTGCCCTGCCTAGACGACAATCATTTCTTTTTATTGTTGACTGTACATTGTCATTGCTATCTACCGTTATGATTGTCTCGATTGCTGGAGACATCGTTATAGCTGTACCATATTTTCTGACACTATCGAGACATTTACTTATAGTCATTGCATTAATGAAAGGACGAACACCATCATGCATGAGAACAATGTGTCTTTCACTTGATGGTAATGACGAATGAACAGCCTGAAGTCCTATATATTGCGAATCCAAAGGAACTTTTCCACCTGGCTCAATCCATCGAATTTTCTCTATGTGAAATTTATTAATCAATGATTTCAGATGATCAATGTATTCATTTAAACATACAACAGCAATAGCGTCAATTTCTGAATGGTTCACGAATTGCTCAAGTGTATAAATAATAATTGGTTTCCCATACACCTTTAGAAATTGCTTTGGCACACCGTTTGATTTCATACGTGTCCCTGAACCACCTGCAAAGATTATGGCGACATTCATTTCTGTATGCCTCCAAATCCCTCTTTCCAATAGACCTCAGTTTCATGAACTATTCGTTTATCCTCTGGAGGAAGCTGCATGTAGTCGCCTCCAGCAATATTCACATAAAGCTTTCTTAAATATTTATCATATCCAATCATTGCAGGGAATAAATGTCCTTCAAAAGTAACCTCTACTGATGAAGAAAAACATTCAACAGGCACTCTTCCACGTATTCCACCGGCCAATATGGATGATGTGAATTTTGATTTTCTAACATCATATTTTTTTGCTACTTTCTCAGCCATTCTTAATGGAAAAAGGTTGTCCTGCATGAATGGTGTTGCTAGATAGGCTATGATTTTTTTTAATACATTGCTTTGCTTCTTCCATACCCTAACAGAATACTTGTTGAACCAATACCAAAAAGTAAAAAAGTCAGCTTTTTTACAATGTTTAATAGCTTCATTCTCATCATCTGGATGTCCATCCTTCGGAAAAACATCAATATAGATGTTTATCTCACTGCGTAAAGTGTTTGGATACTCAATGAGTGTCGTCCTTGTATCACATATTTTTATATATGGGAACAATCCATCTTCGGGCATTGCGACTTCAATATAATCTGCAATTTTCTCTTTTCTTGTTATTTCGATGAAACGATCGTACTCAGGTCTAAGCATACAAATGTCTATATCATCATCCCATGGGATAAATCCTTTGTGACGTATAGCTCCCAGTAGTGTTCCTGAATCAAGAAAATAAGTTATATTATTTTTCTTGCAATATTCATCAACCTTTATTAGTAAATCTAATAGTATTTTTTGAAGTTCAATGTGAGAAATTTTTCTTTCCGATAAATTCATTATTATTTTCCTTTTTTATGTTAATCATAAATCCAAACATTACCCATAAGATATAACATCTAGTTCCTGGTCCAAATGGTGCAAGTTCTTCAAGCCAGCTTGTCGTGAACATTGATAGAACTAATACCAAATAACATATATCTTCAGAATTTAAATTTCTATAATTTATATAATAATTATTTATTGCCCACCACGTTGGATATATTGATAATAATATGATTGGCCATGCAAAAATTATACCATAATTAACAAATGCTGAAACAAAAAAGCAATCAATTGTTCTGTATTTTCCAACACCAATAAACAAATTTTGTCTTAATACATCAAAACCTGTATATATCTCAGTTATACGACCAGATGTTAAATTGTCGATATCTTTATAATTTCGTCCTGCATATATTATATTCGATATAAATGAATTTATTTTATCATTTGAAATAGTGAATAATATTATAATACATAATATTATTAACAAACACTTTATACTTGAACGTATTTTTTTATGTTTTACATAAAATACAAAAC
>JAEEGL010368307.1_pt1 | contig 10812 bp, 10 predicted proteins | sample 9134231 | NCBI WGS metagenome assembly JAEEGL01 (sample SAMN16246548, study PRJNA631951) | gut metagenome | biome: gut microbiome; feature: rumen; material: fiber-attached | host: Bos | place: Iran: Karaj | collected 2018-10
GATTCATAGTAATATCTCCTTATTTACTAGAACCAGGGCTAAAAATAACTAAACAACTATTTCTTCTCTTCCATCCGGACTATAACCGTCGGTTTTGGAATCTCACCAAATCAACACGTTTATGTGCTCGTGGACTTATTATTTCTAAATCACCACCGGTAGGGAATTGCACCTCACCCTGAGAACGTATTATCAAATATATTAATCATGTATAAAATACTTTTTGGTGAAGTCGTTAAAATTCCAATGAGACGACATCCCCATCTTCAAGATTCAATTCGTCCCTCAATCGGTTTTCTGCAATGAACTCCAAATAATTTTCTTCATGAGTGGTTTTGGCCGGAAATACTATAGCTCCCTCCACTTCATCGTTTAAAATAGCTTGGATATATTTTACTGCTCCAAATCCCTCATCAGGCTTGATTAGATTTTCACATGAGTTTTTGATTTCATTGATTTCATCCAAATGATCATCACTGACAACAACATTCAGTGTTCCTGGAAATGGAACGAAGCCCAAATTCTTTTCAAATTCCCTAGTGTAAAATTCCTGTGATAGGAAAAATGCTGCCTTGCCCAAACCGGTTGTAACTTCACCATCAATTTTCATCAAATAACCTCTAATTAAAGTACATTATAATTAATTTCAATTAAAAATTTTAATCAATATTTTAATCTAACGATGTCATGAATGATAATATTAAAATTTAATTTGTGAAATATAGATTCGATAGTATAAGTTAATAATTTTTTATTAATAAATATTTTTGAAGAAATTTATTTAACAATAAAAAAATAAAAGTATTACTATAATAAAGATTTACAGGGTAATTGAAATGGAAATAAAAACTATCTCAACAGATGTATTAATTATCGGATCTGGAGGAGCAGGTTCAAGAGCAGCTATTGAAGTTGATGATGCGGGACTTAAAGCAATAATCGTGTCAAAAGGCCTTTCATTCAGGTCTGGCTGTACCGGAATGGCAGAGGGAGGATACAATGCAGTATTCAAGACCGTCGACAAGGACGATTCAATAGAGGCTCACATTCACGACACCCTAAAGGGTGGAAGCTATCTAAACGATGAAAAGCTTGTGGAAATACTCGTCAACGAATCACCGAAAAGGCTCATTGACCTTGAAAACTACGGTGCACTATTCGACAGGCAGGAGTCCGGTGAAATAGACCAAAGGCCATTCGGAGGTCAGACATACAGAAGAACCTGCTATCAGGGAGATAGGACAGGTGCGGAACTGTTGAACGCACTTAAGGAAGAAATCATCAGAAGAGACATAGAATGCATCGAAGAGGTGATGATTACCTCACTGGTTACCGATGACGACCAGGTGATAGGCGCAACAGGACTTGACCTCAAAGATTCCACTTTAATTTACTTCAAGGCAAAATCCGTTATCCTTGCAAGCGGAGGTGCCGGACAACTTTACCCTGTAACATCCAACACCTTCCAAAAGAACGGTGACGGTTATGCCATTTCATACAGAGCGGGAGCAAAACTGGTTGATATGGAACAGATACAGTTCCACCCGACAGGAATGGTTGCACCCGAATCCAAAAAGGGAGTTCTTGTAACTGAAGCTGTGAGGGCGGAAGGCGGAAAGCTCATAAACAGCGAAGGCGAAAGGTTCATGAGCAAATACGCCCCTGAAAAGATGGAATTGGCCACACGTGACGTTGTCGCACGTTCAATCTATCAGGAAATCATTGAAGGAAGAGGAACCGAAAACGGCGGAGTTTACTTAGACATTTCACACCTTGATGACGACTACATTGACGAAAAGCTTGAAACAATGGTCCTGCAGTTTGAAAATGTCGGTGTGGACATCAAGCATGGACCGATAGAGGTTGCACCAACCGCACACCACTTCATGGGCGGTTTGAAAATCAATCCTGATGCATCAAGTTCACTTAAAAACCTCTTTGGTGCAGGCGAGGTCTGCGGAGGAGTTCACGGAGCCAACCGTTTAGGCGGAAACGCACTGGCAGATACACAGGTGTTCGGTAAAATCGCCGGTGTGAGCGCATCCGAAGCCGCAAAGGCAACTGAAATAAAAACAAACGATGAGCAAGTCCAAGAGGAAGCCTCAAGAATCGAATCCCTAATTAAGAAAGGATCAATCAAGCCACAGGAATTCAAGGAAAACATCAAAAACCTGATGTGGGAAAAAGTAGCTATCGTTCGTGAAGAAAAGACCCTGAACGAGGCATTGAAAGAGCTTCAGAAAATGCAGGAAAACCTCGACAAGCTTGACGTTGGCTATAAAAAACAATACAACACTGAACTGATGACAGCGCTTGAAGTAATAAACATGGTCGAAATCTGCATTTTGACCGTAAAATCAGCTATATTGCGTAGGGAAAGCCGTGGAGCACACTTCAGGTCCGATTTCCCAGAAACAATCGATATGTGGAAAAGAAGTATTGTTATAAATAAAGAAAAAATAGAATTTGAAGCTAGATAGCTTCTTTTAATTCTTTTATTGCTTTTTTAGCCTTATCATAAATTTCTTGTTCATCCAAAACAGTCAATTTTTTATTTTCCATTAATATTTTACCGTTACAGATGGTAGTGTCCACATTGGAACCATTTGCAGAGTAAATCACGTTGGAACTTAAGGATGAACTGTCGGGAACCATGTTGGCTGAATTGGTATCAATTAGAATAATGTCCGCCTTTTTGCCGACTTCAATTGAACCTATCTCATTTTCCAATCCTAAAGCTTCAGCACCTTTGATTGTGGCCATTGTAATTGACTCATCTGAAGTCAATACCTTAGGATCAAGGGTTGAAACCTTCTGAAGTAAACTGGCTGTCTTCAACTCTTCAATCAAATCGAGGTTGTTGTTTGAAGAGGCGCCGTCGGTTCCTATTGAAACACAGATGTCATTTTCTATCAATTTTGAAACCGGAGCTATACCTGAAGCCAATTTCATGTTACTGCATGGGTTGTGGGAGACCTTGACATCATGCTTTTTGATGATTTCAATTTCCTCGTCGCTTAACCATACACAATGTGCCGCAACGACATCAGGACCCAAAAAGCCTATTTTTTCCAAGTATTCAAATGGTCTAAGACCCTTTTCATCCAGACTGTCATTGATTTCCTTTTCGGTTTCTGAAACGTGTATGTGAATTCCCATGTTATACTCATCGGCCAGTTCACGTACCTTTATTAAAAGGTCTTCTGATGCGGTGTATGGTGAATGCGGACCGAAGAACACCTTGATTCTACCGTCAGCCATTCCATTGCATGACTTGAAAAGCTGTAAGTTCTCTTCAATTTCAGCTTCCCTCCTCTCAGCATCTCCAAAGTCAATCATTCCATAGGATAATACCGCCCTTATGCCAGCGTCCTCCACTGCACGGGCAACATCCTCCATGTAAAAGTACATGTCGGAAAATGTTGTTGTTCCTGACTTTATGAGTTCGACCGCTCCCAAAAGAGCTCCAATATAACAATAATCACCATTAAGATTAGCTTCCATTGGCCAAATGTGGTCATTTAACCAGCTGTCCAAACTTAAATCATCAGCTAATCCTCTAAATAAAGTCATTGATAAATGAGTATGAGTATTAATCAATCCTGGAAGTAGAATTTTTCCTTCCGCATCGATGATCTTATCCACATTGCCCTCATCGATAGTCTCAGCAATTTCAGCGATCAAATCATCTTTAATCAATAAGGATTGTTTTTTGTTTTCAAAATTATTCGGATTTAAAATTAATGCGTTCTTAATCAAAATAGTATTATTCATGATAACACCTTTAAAAAAAATAAAAAAAGTTAGCTAAAAACTATTTATAAGTTTTTGATAGCTAATTTAATGTCTTCTGCTTTAACAGTTTTACGTTTTGCGATTTTAGCAACACTGTTAGCTTCTTTAGCAACGTCACGAGCGACTTCTTCTAAGTATGCAGCTAATTCAGCTTTAGCATCTTCACTTACTCTTTCTGCACCAGATTCTTTGATGATTCTAGCAATAGGAGCTTTTGGTATTTCAGACATGTTTTTCACCTCACATAAATTCTGTTAAAACTTATTATTAGATAAGTCAATAATAAGTTAAATAAGATATAAGATGTCCTAATATTTAAATATTTTGCAAAATCGTGCCAATATTTGGAAAAAAAATAATATAATTAATAAAATTATCAAATAAATCTATTAAAAATTATTACTCCCAAAAAAAGTATTTAATAATATGAATTTACATAATATAATAAGAACAAAAAATTGAGTAGATATGATGAAAATTAAAATTGCCATTCCATCAAAGGGAAGAATAAGTGAACCTTCAATAAACATTTTAGAAAAGGCGGGTTTAGGTTTAATCGATAAAAACAATAGAAAATTAATTTCAAAAACATTTAACGATGATATAGAAGTAATGTTTGCAAGAGCGTCTGACATTCCGGAATTTGTCAATGACGGTGTAGCTGATATGGGAATAACAGGCGTTGACTTGATACAGGAAAGCGAATCTGATGTTGAAGAACTTCTTGACCTGAGGTTCGGTCAGACAAAACTCGTCCTTGCAGCTCCGGAGGATTCAGACATCAATTGCGTGGAAGACATTACCGATGACATGAAGGTGGCTACCGAATTTCCAGTCCTGACTAAAAAATACCTGAATGAAAAGGGCCTTGACTTGAAGATTGTCAAATTAAGCGGATCAACAGAGGCGGCACCGTTCATCGGAATTGCAGACCTGATTACCGATTTGACAAGCACAGGAACAACCCTGAAGATGAACCATCTTGAAATCATTGACACAATATTGGAAAGCACAATCAAGCTTATAGCAAATCACAAAAGTCTTGAAGAGAAAAGGGAACTGATTGAATCCGTAAGCACAAGCATTAAGGGTGTGCTCGATGCCGACAGAAAGAAATTGATTATGATGAATGTCTATTCCGATGATTTGGATAAGGTTAAGGATGTAATGCCTTCAATGGGAGGTCTGACAATATCTGAAGTGCTGTCCGACAAAAAGACCGTTGCGGTCCAGGCAGTTATTGATGAAAAAGAGGTCTTTGAACTTGTAAACGACCTCAGAAATGCAGGTGCCCATGACATTCTTGTAGTGCCTATTGAAAGGATTATATGATAACAAAAACAAAATATTAAACATAGGCAAAATCACGATAAACATTTACTGTATGACTGAAAAGGGTTGATTAAAATTTTTAAACTGAAAAACATTATTTCAATAAAAGATTTTGAAAGGGAAGATGTCGAATATATTCTCGATGAGGCATCAAAACTGGAAGACATAGCCAAATCCCGCGAAGTCTCAGAAGAGCTCAAGGGAAAGATTCTGGGTTTGATGTTTTTTGAACCTTCAACAAGGACAAAAATGTCATTTGAAACCGCAATGAAACGTTTAAATGGACAATGCATAGGTTTTGAAACTACCGGATCAAGTTCCGTTTCAAAAGGCGAAAGCATTGCGGATACTGCCAAGATGTTTGAGGGATACAGTGATGCATTGGTGATTAGACACGAGCTTGAAGGAGTTTCCAAATTCATATCAGACATTGTGGATGTTCCTGTCATTAACGCCGGTGACGGTGCCGGTCAGCATCCGACACAAACATTGCTGGATTTGTACACCATCAAAAACGAAATCGGTGAAATCGACAACCTGAAAATAGCATTGATCGGTGATTTGAAATTCGGTCGTACAGTACACTCACTGGCAAATGCATTGGGACTGTTCAACAACATCACAATATACCTGGTCTCACCGCCGGAACTCAAAATGCCTCAGGAAATCCTTCACGATTTGAACAAGACAAACATCACCTACATTGAAGCTGAAAAAATCGAGGATGTCATCGATGATGTAAATGTGCTGTATGTAACCAGAATCCAAAAAGAGCGATTTGCAGACATCGAGGAGTATCAAAAAATAAAAGGGGCATATATCGTCAACAAAAAAATGTTAGATGGAAAGGATTTAATAGTTATGCATCCTTTGCCAAGAATTGATGAGATAAATGGTGATGTGGACAATACTAAATACAACAAGTATTTCACACAGGCTGCAAATGCAGTCCCTGTAAGAATGGCCATTTTAAAAACATTAATTAAAAACAACCCTAAATAGTGTATAAGGCTGTTTCCAATAATACTTCGTCGCATTGAAGTTTGATAATGTTAGTTCTACCTTTTCCACGACCACGTGAAACTGTGTTGGTTGAGATTATTCCTAACAGCTCCAAATCATTGATGAAGTCAAATATTCTTCTATATGTAACCGCATCACTTTTGGACACGTCAGAGTATGCTTCATAAAGTTTTCCTGAAGTGATTTCCTCACCCTGTTTTGTCAATGTCAAGATTGCTTCCAAAAGCCTTTGTTGCTGGAGAGGTAATGTTGATAGAATCTCGCTGACCTTGTTGTGCTCTATTCTGTCTTTCGCTCTTATTACATGGTCGCTTGTTACCTTTTCTGAATCCTCATCAAATGCCAATTCACCAGCATTCTTAAGCAGATCCAAAGCGTATCTTGCATCACCCTCTTCCTTGGCTGCCATTGCAGAACATAGTGGGATTACGTCACTGTCCAAAACGCCATCATTAAATGACAATTGAGCCCTTTCATTTAAAATATCGGATAATTGATTAGCTCCATAAGGTGGGAATACGATTTCCTTATCGTTTAGGCTGCTTGTAACCCTTGAATTAATAAGATTCTTGAAGTCAAGGTAATTACTGATTGACAATACGGATATGTTGTCTGTCCTTGTCAATGTGTATAGGATTCCATCACCATCCTTTTCAAGCAGGATATCGATTTCGTCCAAAATAACAATAAGGTGCAACTTCCTGCCGAATGCATTTGTCCTGAACAATTCCCTGAATGCGTTTACAACCTCTGCCTTGGTCCATCCACGGTTTGGGACATCCCTTCCCAGCCTGTTACATAATTCGGCTATTACCTGATATTCGGTTGTATAATCTGTGCATCTGATATATTCGATTTTGACAAAAACATTCTCATTGTTTGCAGCTTCTATCAGTTGTTCACGTGCGAATTTTGATGCTGCTGTTTTTCCAGTTCCTGTTTTACCGTATAGTGTTACATTTGAAGGGGTCACGTTATCCAGTACGTCAACCCAGTACTTTGCGATTTGTCTTATTTGTTCGTCTCTGTGTACCAATTTATCAGGTAAGAATCTGTGATCCAAAGGTTTCTTATCTTTGAATATTGGGTTTTTTCGACGACTGCCCACAAGACTTTCATCTTCGAAAATATTTGACATGTGTTTCACCTTTGCTGATTTTATGTGTTATCTTAAAAATTATGAAAAATATGATAAGTATAATTTCCAGTGTTAATAGTATAAAACATGTAATAAATAAAGGTTTTTATTACAATTTTGCATTTTGGTAATAAAATTGTTTGAATTGATAGAAATTAATTTTCTAAAAATTCTTTAAATCGAATTATATTCATTGAAAGTATGTAGTTATTAATATAATTGATGGTTAATCATTTATTTTAAAAAATTCATTGAAAAAATCGTTTAAATTTTAAATATGAAATGGTACTATTTCAAATATAAGATAACAATTTCAAGTGTAAAAATCATATGAAAACAGGCATTTTCTTATTCTAAATTGAGATTTTGACATCACTTTTGAAAAAATTGTCATGATTCCTCACAAAGACAGAGAGGTCCATTTCAAGTGTAAAGTTATTCATGCAAAAGCCGAAAATCAAGAGGTGGATTTCAAGTGTAAAACCAGTCTTTTTAAAGAAGTTTGAAGACAAAAAATGAAAATGGGATATGATTGCTTAAAAGTGAAAAAGAAGCTCAGATAGAGGGATAAATTTCAAGTGTTTACAGTTGAAATATACCTCTTCAATCTTAATATACCTTCGCTAACGTTTCACTTGCAATACACCCCTCCCTCTCTAGATGAACATGTCGTTCTCATTGGAAGGAGTCGCATTAACTGCAACATTGCCGAATTTCTGATCAATAAGCCAGATGCAATGCAGTTTGGATTTGAAAATTCTCTTGACTGTTCTTATCAGTTCGTTTTTAGTTAAACCATCTTCAAATATCTGTTCTGTGATGACGAACTGCTGGAGAATGTCATTTGATACCTTGAGCTCATAGTCAACCAGGAATTGATTCAAACCAAAGTTAAGTTCCATTATGAATTCCCGTTGAGTGTTTTTGTCGCTTGAAATCATCAGATTCTGATGCTGAGGTGCAACCTGGGTTGCACAGGCAATTACAACACAATCCTTATCCTTTGGCTTTACGACATCCATTATATTATCATTTGGAAATTCAATGATGTAATGAAAATCAGCGTTTTCATCATATTTCATTTCTCTAAGCAAATCCTCTTCAGATAACCATTTCTCTACGTCTTTTTCGATATTCATAATATCATCTTATTAAAATTTATAATAAATTATTTATTTTTTTATTATATATATTAAATTATGATTGAATATAATTATTTGATTAATGACATATTGACAAAAAATGTGAATGCTCTTGACTCATTTACAATGTTTGCATTTGTCGTTTTGGCATTGATATTGTCATTAATGATTGACATTATATTCGCAGAACTTCCAACAAGAATTCATCCTGTGGTGATTGTCGGATCAATGATAAGCTTCTTCAAGAACGTTTTCATCAATTTCAAAAGTAAGCTGTCAGGATTGTTCGTTGTAATTGGAGTATGTGTGTTGTCAGCTATTATATTATTTATTATTTATTATATTACATCAATAAACATTGTTTTGTTGTTTATTGTATTTACAATACTGTTATCATCCACATTTTCGGTAAATATGCTTTTACAGACAGCTGTTGATGTTGAAAATGCACTGAAAGATAACATTGACAAGGCACGTCAGCTTGTCTCATATCTGGTGAGCAGAAAAACCGATGAGCTTACGGAAAGCTTCATTGTTTCAGCAGCGATTGAAAGTCTCACTGAAAACATAACAGATTCATATGTTGCACCGGTATTCTATTATTTCATTTTTGCTTTAATTGTGTTGTTCTATCCATTCGATAACTGTTTATATTTCCTGTTGCTGGTTCCAATGCTTTACAGGATTTTCAACACACTTGACGCAATGCTTGGATATAAGACTGATGAGCTGATAAATATCGGGTTTGTTCCGGCAAAGATCGATGACATTTTGAATTACATTCCGGCACGGATTTCTGGAATCTATGTGGTAATGTCAGCCTACATGCTTAAACTGGATGGGAAAAACGCATATAGGATAATGCGGAGGGACGCAAGAAACTGCCCTTCACCAAATTCAGGATATACAATGGCAACCACCGCTGGAGCGCTGAATATCCAACTGATTAAAAAGGAAACCTATATTTTAGGTGATGACAATAAAGATATTACAGCAGATGATATTTCCAAGGCTGTTAAACTGTCAAAACTAACAATCATATTGTTTACAATAACAATAATTCTATTATTAACATTACTGTATGTGATTTTATGAAGGTAGCAATAATTTCTGTCTCAGACAAGGGTCAAAAAGTGGCTGAGGATTTAAAGGAAAAATTGGATATGGATTCAACAATAATAAGGACAGACCTGTATCATAAAAATGTTAAAAAGTACTTTCCATTATTATTCAGCGAGTATGACGCTATAATAGCCATAATGGCATCAGGAATCCTAATCAGGTCAATCGCACCGTTGGTTGAGTCAAAAATATCCGACCCTGCAGTCATAAACATCGACGACAATGCGAATTTCGTTATATCCACATTGTCAGGACATCTTGGCGGGGCGAATAAGCTAACCCAGAAAATTGCTGATTTGATTGGTGCAACACCGGTCATCACAACTTCCACAGACGTAAACAACAAGCTTGGAATCGATGTCATTGCCAAAGATTTATTTTTATCAATCGACAATACAAAAGAGATTCTGTTTTTCAATAAGGCCATCCTGGAAGGCAATGAAATCTCATTCACTGTAAATCCTAACAAAAATTTCAATTATCTGTTTGATTATCTGAATAATAGTACACTTGAAATTAACCTTTCTATAAATTTTTCATCTAAAGTGCCAACTGATGAAATTCATGTTGAGTATGGCGATCATCCTCTGACATTGACAGAAAGGAAAATCGTTGTCGGAATCGGCTGCAGGCGTGGCAAGGAGTGTGAAAAGATATATCACGGATTGACTGAATCAATAGGAGACTTGAACATTGACGTTTCAAGGGTAAACATGCTGGCATCTACCGAAATTAAAAAGGATGAGAAAGGAATTCTGGAATTGTCAGAAAAGCTAAGCATACCTGTTGAATTTGTTGAGGTGGACAAGCTGAAGCTATTTGAATCCAATGATGTTTCAAAATCAGAGTTCGTAAAATCAAAATTCGGCATATGGGGTGTCTGTGAACCTTCAGCGCTGATAATGGCAGGTTTCGATTCTAAACTGATATACAAAAAAACCTCTTATGATGGCGTTACAATATCAATTGCGGTGGAAAATAAAAATTAAATAATAGAAACTATTTAAATAGCTTCTAATTTTGAAAGAACTTCCCAAATTAAAGTTCTTGCGTGTACTGGAATATTAGGATCGTTACTGATTTCATCCAATTTTCCAAGAACGGTACTTATTTTAACAGATTGGTCTTGTTCCTCATCGTTTAATAAGTCAACAGATTGACTTGCAGCTTCTCTAATGTTACGTGGAACAGTATTATTATCTGAAATGTAGTTAAGTATTTCACATACTTCATTAATTGCATCATTACTCATTATACTCC
>JAEEGL010549365.1_pt1 | contig 10812 bp, 6 predicted proteins | sample 9134231 | NCBI WGS metagenome assembly JAEEGL01 (sample SAMN16246548, study PRJNA631951) | gut metagenome | biome: gut microbiome; feature: rumen; material: fiber-attached | host: Bos | place: Iran: Karaj | collected 2018-10
AAAATCAACAACACCTGCAGCAATGTATCTGGTATCCTCCACTGCACCTGCAGTGAATTTCTGTATTACGGCAAGTCTTTCTGATATGGTATTGGACTGGGACTTGGCATCCTGCAAAGTAGTGGTGACACAGTCATGGAGCTTTGATACAGACTCCTGAAGCTGAGCTGCAATATCAGAGCTTAAGTCAACTGTTATGTAGGGCTCAGCCTGACCGACGATTCCGCCTATATCTTTTCTTCCTTTTATAAGTCCGTTGTTGGAACATTTCAAAAGATAGCCCGACTGTCTTCCTGCAATGCCTCCCACGTTGTAGCCCACATGGTCATAGCCTATCTCTCCGTCATTGATGCAGCGGGAGATGATTCCTATGGATTGTCCTGCTATTCCGCCTGTGTCATAGACAGTGACGCTTTCCTTTGCAACATCTCTCTCATGGTCAAAACCGTCTTTGATCAGGTTGATAAAGCTTGTCAGCTTCTCAAAGGAATCGATTGTGATCTCAGTGTCGGTATTGGTGGTATTTACAAAGGCTTTGTTAGTGCAATTCTCAATGTCACCTTCATTAAGTCCTGTTATTCCCCCTGTAAAATGAACACCGCTGATATAGCCATCGCCGGTGCAGTGATCGATTTTGCCTGTAAGCTCATTGATACCTGCTATGCCGCCTATATAGTCGTTGCCTTTAACTACTCCGTTGAAGGAACAATTGCTTATATTTCCGCTATTGTCTCCTGCAATCCCTCCAATGATCGTTGTATTTCCTTCCGGTAACACAGATCCGATAAAATTCAGGTTCCTGATGACACCTGTCTTCTGAACATGAGTAAAAAGACCCGCATAGGACAGACCGCTTGTAATCTGCACACCGGATATGCTGTGTCCCTGTCCGTCAAAAACACCGCCAAAGGTTGGAATGCCGCTAAACTCTTTGCCGCCAAAACTTATGTCATCTGTCAGAATTACCTTCTTATTTACAGACCAGGTATCAAGGGTGCAATTGTGAGCAAAATCAAGGAATTCATCGGCGTTTCCAATACTGATCTCCTCAATGCTCTCAGGAATCAGGGCATCTATCTCATCTCTGATATCCTGATCCACATCCTCTACCTGACTCTCGGCATCTTCCTGGGTACCTGTGGTGTAAAGGTCTCCTGTTTCCTCAGTATTTTCGCTCTCTGAATCCTCCCCGAGTTCCTGATTTTCTTCGGAGCTTTCAGTCTGTAACTCCTCCTGATTTTCGACAGCTTCCGCAAAAACAGCGATGGGAGAAGCACTCATAATGGTGATCGCAAGTAGGGCTGCAACAATTCTCTTTTTCATATCACATGCCCTCCTGTCCTGATGCTTCGCTGTCTTTGGCATCGTTTATCTCATTTTCATCCAGCATGGTCACTTCAGCATTATCAACAAAGGCGCTGACATTTCCGCGAACCACTGCGTTTACAACACCTGTTACGTTACCGTCAATTTTGCCCCTTACAAAGCCGTCAATTCGCATAATTCCCGATAGCTGCCTTGTCTGCAAAGGTTTATTCATAACAAAGGCAGTAAGCTCAATGACCTTATCTCCCACAAGTAGGATCTGAGGAAGAACGAACATAGTTACAAAAATGGAAATTATTGTTCCTCTTCCAAGACATTTTCCTATGCCGTAGATCGCACAGTCAGAGGTCATATTACCAATTAGCATACCTGCAACTGCAAGCATTGTTCCCGATGTGATAATTGTAGGGAAGGACACGTTCATGGTCTCGATAATGGCTTCCCTCTTACCTCTTGTGCCACGCAGCTCAGTGTATCTGCCTGCTATAACGATGGCATAATCGATGTTGGCACCCATCTGAATTGAGCTGACGATCAGATAGCCAAGGAAAAACAGGTTGTCATGCTGCAACGCAGGGATCGAGAAATTGATCCAGATACATCCCTGAATAACTGCAATAAGGAGTACCGGCATTCCTGCGGATTTGAAGGTGAAAAGAAGAACCACCAAAACCGCAAGCACAGAGATTACAGATGTAACCGTGTTGTCCCTTGAAAAGCATTTCTTTAAGTCATACTGGCTGACAGATTCTCCCACAACATAGATCTTATCTTCGTCATAATATTTTTCCGTGATCTCATGAAGCTCAGATATAAAAGCAAAGGTCTCATCCGACTCCTGGGGAAGATTTGAATAAACAAGTATTCTTGAATAATCTTCACCCTGGAGCTGCTTTTTGCCAAAATTCATCATTCTGTTGGCGTCGTTTAGCTTATCCATAAGCTCGTCGTTAAGAGTAACATATCCCTCGTTTACTTCCTGATAAACAAAGAGGAACATGTCTATAAGAGGCACTCTGTAATTAACAAGGCCGTTTACAACCTTGGCATAATCCGAATCATTCAGTGCATAAGCTGCATACACAAGCTCTGCGATTTCATAATCGATATTTAAAAGCTCAGAAAACTGTCTGGGAGTTAATTTGTCCGTAAGAGTGTAACCGCCAAGGGCCTCGGTGTTGGCAAGACCTGTAATGGAGGTTACGTTTTTATTTTTCTCAAGCTCAGCAATGAGCGCTTTTTCTTTGTCATAATCGCCTGAAGGGAAAACCAGTGCCATCATGTTATCTGCGGTAAAGTTATCCTTCTGCATATTTTCAGCTATCTGCACATCATTGATGATGGGCGGTGTTATCTGGCTGTAGCCATATACATAGGGAGTATCTGCCGATGTTTTCTGAGCAAAAATGATCAGCACCAAAAATGCAGGCGCAATAATATATCTCGTATGATAAGCGAACTTACCTACGAAGGGGATTTCGGGAATAAAGTTTTTGTGCTGAGTTTTTTCCATGAGCCCTGCAAAAAGCATGATGATGCCGGGCATTAAAAGGAATACTGACAAAAGGCTCAGGATAATAGCCTTTATGAGAACCATACCAAGATCCTTACCTATTCCAAACTGCATGAACAGCATGGCAATAAGGCCGCCCATTGTGGTAAGTGAGCTGCCGGTGATCTCGGGAATAGCTTTTGATAAAGCCACGATACAGGCTTCACGATTATCACGCTTTGCCTTTTCTTCTTTATATCTGTTTAGGAAAATGACTGCATAGTCAACTGAAAGTGCCAGCTGAAGCACTATTGTGACTGAATTGGATACGAATGAGATAGTACCAAAAAGGAAATTGGTGCCCATCTGCACTAGGGCTGCGGAGCCAAAGGTAAGGAGCAGCACCGGAACCTCAGCATAGGCCTGGGATGTCAGAACAAGTACCACCACAACTATGATTACTACAAGCACAGAAATGACATTCATTTCCTTGTCGATAAGCTCAGCCTGAATATCGCCTAAGGTAGTGGATATATATGAATCATATCCGGAAAAATACTCTTTTACCTGTTCCAATAAAACAAGGCACTGTTCTTCTTTTTCACCATAATCAAAGGTGATGCTAAACAGCGCAGAACCGTTATTGTAATGGGCACTTTTATCATCAAAATCGCAGGAGAAAACGCCATCGATAGCTTCGATTTCTTTCTGAATCTCAAGTCCCTGCTCGTAGGAGATATTCGCCACCATGACTTTTACGCTGCCATAGGTGATGAACTGTTCTTCCATGAGGTCAAGGCCTCTTCTGGTCTCACTGTCAGAAGGCAGGTAAAATGCAAGATCATTTTCTACGCCTACCCATCCCCTTGCTATCACGGAAAAAATGCACAAAATCGCATAGATAAGGAAAAAGAGATTCCTTTTGTCCACGATGAATGAGCATATCTTAACGCCCAGTCCACCTGCGCCATTCTTCATTTTAGTTCCCCCTCAAAAAACTTCAAATGATTCTACTGACTATATATATTGTTTAAGAGCCCTTTTCCATGAGAAAGGGGCTCTTAAACTATATTATTATACTACCATTTTATAATTAACCAAAGCTATTACTTCTTCCACATTTTGGACAGATATTATAATTTCTTCTTCAAAGTTAGGATATTTTGCCCATCCTTATGCTCGTAAATTACGTCATCCATGACCTTCTTGGTCATGAAAATACCAAGACCTCCGATCTGTCTCTCCGCAACGGGAACAGTGATATCAGGGTCCTCTTTCTCAAGAGGATTATAAGGAACGCCGCTGTCTCTGAACTGAACAGATAATTCACCGGCTTCCTTATCTATATCCAAAATGATAGTAGCATTGCCCTTCCCCGGAGTGTACGCATAGTGGGCGATATTTACAAATATCTCTTCCACCGCAAGATTGACCTGCATAGCAGTCTTAGGGGTTGCGCCTGCCTCATCCAGACTTTCTTCTACGAAAGTCATAACATCATTAAGCTGATTAACATCAGCTTCAATCTCTATTTTTTTCATACGCCCTTTTCCTAAAATCATTCGATAGTAAGGATATCTGAAAAACCGGTTACCTCGAAAATCTCGCTGACTTCTTCGCTGACATTCTTCACGATCATCTTGCCCTGCTTGTTCATCTTTTTCTGAGCAGACAAAAGAACACGAAGACCTGCGGAAGAAATGTATTCAAGCTTTGCAAAATCAAATGTGAGCTCCTCGATATTCTCAAGAGAGCTGTTGACCTCTTCTTCGAGACTGGGCGCTGTAGTAGTATCAAGTCTTCCTTCAAGTGAGATAGTTAATGCCTTTCCATTTACGTCCTTATTTATTGTCATTTTGTTCTCTCCTCTCAACGAAAAATAATTATATACCTAATTTTACCTCACATTGTTTGGTTTTAAAACGGAATTTAGATAATGTTAATATTTACATTGCAATTTTCTATCTCTTCATTTATACGCTTTTTTAGCTGCGTTGAGACTTCTCTAATTTCTTTGTAGGTCATATCAGGTCGAAATTGCAACGATATATCGACATTTTTGTACTTGCCGTTGACTCTGCTCTTTATATCCCCAAAGAGGTCATAGGAATCGTAAAACTCGTTTAATACCTTAATTATCTTAAGCTGGCTCTCTTCATCCAGCGTCAGATCCACAAGCTCCACCACAGCGCTGTTAAGGTGCTTTGCGACAACCACCGCAAAGGGGATTGCCAGTATGATACATACCATAGGTGAGAAATATCTTATCCACAGAGTATCGTGGAATAATATGCCAACGATCAGGGTAAAGATTGTGATAAAGTCAAAAACAAATTCCTTTTTGGCACTAAGATATGCAGTATGCAGAATACGACTGTGTTCTTTTTCTGACAACAGCTTTTCTCTGTACAAAATAAAAAAGTCAATCAGAAGGCCAAATGCACTGATAATAAGAGCCAGCTTAAGATTACCTTCCTCCTCAGGGCGGATCAGTTTATGCACCGCAAAAAACAATACACACCCAAGACCTGCCAGATCAAAGATTTCACAGGTCTGGGCAGTTATGGCCTCTATTTTGCCTGTACCATAGTTGAACATAAATTTGAGGTTTTTCATAAGCTTCGCTGAAATGATCAGCAGAAGAATTCCTGGAGCTACAATGCTTACATTTTCAATAAACTCCATCCAAACAACCATGGAATTACTGGCTATAGCTGCGAGAAATGATGTAATAACTCCGGGGATGCGCCACAGAACAAGAAGTACTGCCAACTTATGCTGCCTTAAAAATACGTCTTTACTCATCTTCCCCTCCTAGGTGAATTCACAGTGCAAGATCAAAGTCATCATATTTAGCAGCCAGCTCCTTAATATGTGCTACGGTATGCTCGATTCTGATGGCTGTAAGATCCTCTCTTTTTGCAACGCCGGAGGTCACCATTCCAAGGAATCGTATATATGCAAGTAATTTTACCTTCTCCATTATCACAGAAATGTCATTATCATTTTTGTCTTCAAAATAATATCTTATGGTGTGCTCCCAAATGTGATCTGCCATGTCCTGTGTTATACCAAGGAACCGCTCTGTATTTCCGGGTTCATCCTCTGCATAGGCACAGTAGCTTACAAAAAGTGCCTGGAGATCAAAAATAGGCTGACCTGTAGAAAGGGTATCCATATCTATAAGCATAGGTTCATCATCTGATATCATCACATTTTTCATGTGGTAATCCCCGTGAATAACGTGAAGGTCATCAGGCAGTGCTTCAAGCATACCGCGGCACTTATCAGATGTTTCCTTATCAAGATAGCTTTCTATTTTATCCAAATAATGAAGGAAGGTATTTCTTGCAAGAGGAAGGACTCCGGGTTCCATCTCGGTTCCATGAACCATCTTGGCAAGCTCAGCAAGCTTTTTCTCAATCTCTTCAAGCCTCTCGGGCTGTTCAAGAACAATGTCGTTGAAGCTCTTTGATTTTAAGAGCTCAAAAACAGAGCCGTAGCGGCCATCCTCAGATTTTACGATATCAAAAGAAATGGCTGTGGGAATCCCCTTAACAAAAGCCATCTTTGCCATCTTCTTTTCATTTTCAATCATGGGAATTGCATCAGGAGAATCATACATCTTAACGATTGTATCCTGATCTATACGATAGACAGTGCCATAGAAACCGCTTCCGATTTTCTCGCAGCCGTCCAGTGAAATTACTCTTAGTTTTTTCTTGATGTTGAATAACTCAGTAAAGCCTGTGGTCTCAAAAATGCTGTAGACATCAGGGGATACTTCAATAACGGTGATGCCATCGCAGCATTCCTTGCGGATTTTCATAAGTACGCGCAGTCCCGCACTGGAAATATACTCAAGGTCTGTGGCATCAAAAATCGGCTCCCTCTCGCCTTTTTCTTTAAGGAGTGCCATTAGCTTCTCCTCCCACTCGTGAGCATTACCTGAATCAATCCTGCCTTCGAGTTTTAAAACCAGTTTGTCAGTAGCCATAAGCTTTACCTCCATTCCCATCCTGCCTCTTCAACCTGCTTTTTTATAGCAAGAACATGTCTGTCATAGGTCTCATAGCGCTCATCGCCTCTATGATCAGGAAGCAGTTCTTCGCCGTAAAGTCTTCTGAGGTCCTGTCCAAGGTACTTGGTATACTTTGTACTTCCATAATAATTCAAATGGGAGCTTCCGTCAGAAAAATCTGAGCCGCCTTCGTAGTCAATTCCAAAATCCTCCGGATGCTTGAAGGTGTAGTCGTAATAAACATGGCTTACACCATTTGCCTGGAGTTCAAGTACATATTTCTCAAGCCAGTTATATCTGAGATCTTCTTCATTCTCCATAACTTCATTGCCGTCATTTATGGCATAGGGGACACTTGTAATGTAGAGCTGTATGCCCTTTTCCCCGGTGTATTCGATTATCTTATTAAGATATTCCACAGACTTATCGGAAGGGGCCTTTTCTTCATCAAGTCTTAGAACCGGCGACTGGAAGGATTGGTTGTGGAACCTTGGACTGTAGCCCTTGAAGGCTTCATAGTCAAACTCAAAGGCTTCCTTCACATCCTCTGCCTTGATATCAGCATATCTGTCATGATATCCAAAATACGCAGGGAAATATTTATCTATAAGCTCAAGATTACCATCCAAAGCCACGTTCATCATCTGAAGCTTATTCAGTGAAAACTTCATGCCGTAAAGAGTATCATCCATGAAGTAATACTTATCTTCGTAGTCATCCTGATAAATTGCAGGAGTGAAAAAATCAAGGACGATTACCTTGGGGCTCTGATTTTTGCAAAGCTCTTTTATGTAATGATAAGAGCACCAGAGGGGCTGTTCAGCTGATGAATAGTCATAGGCTGTTATGCCGTAGTCATTAAAAAGGCATGCGGTATTGATTCCGCAGTGAACATGACTTGAACCAATCATGGCAACATCGATTGTATTCTTTGGCTGATGATACAGTGCGCTGCCCTGAATGATTCCCGCCTCCGACCGTTCCTTAAGTATAGTATCGGAAACGGATATGGCAGTTATTATAACTATTATACTAAGAATTGTAGCAATAAATGATCTCATTTTTATCCTTGTTTGCTGGTTTATGTGTGTTTATGTGTTGTGGCGCCAGAGGTCTGCCCTAAAAAGTGTGTATTGTGGCAGCTTGTAGTTGCCACTCATGATCAGAACTGCATGTAAACGAAGCTTCTTATCTCCTCACCGGAGCCGTATTTTCCAAAAATAAGTATTACGATGATAAATACAGTAACGAACACTGCTCTTTTTACAAGGCCAAAGTCAAGGCGAATCACCTCAGGGGGAATGGTATCTTTCCTGTAGGCGATAACATCCATGACGATAAGCGCTGCCATGCATATAGCAAGAAGCCACCACTCAAAGCTTCCCATTCCAAGAAGAAGCGATTCTTCAAATTTAAGACCTTCTGTAAGGGCTGCCGGGTTAACAAAGGGAATCATTCCTTTCACAAAGGCAGCAGCATTTTCCATACTGCTTGCGCGGAAAAATATCCATGCAAAGGATACAAGAAGGAAATTTATAACTCTACCGCTCATGCCTTTTACAAGGAATGCCGCAGGTGATTTTCTAAGGTAGCCTGCAAGGACGTTGAATACGCCGTGAAGAAGTCCCCATATTATGAAGGTCACTCCCACGCCGTGCCAGATTCCGCTCACAAAAAATACCATCATGATATTGAAGATTTTTCGGATAGAGCCTTTTCTGTTGCCTCCAAGAGGAATATACACATAGTCCTTAAGGAAGTTACTGAGGGAAATGTGCCAGCATCTCCAGAACTCCACGATATTCTCTGTAAGATAAGGAGTCTTGAAGTTCTGTGTAATATCAATGCCAAACATTACAGAAATACCCATCATTATGTTGGTATATCCTGCGAAGTCAGTGTAGATCTGCATGGTATAGAGAATTGATGTAAATATAAGCGTTACTGCGCCGTAGCTTGCAGGATCCTCGAAGACGATATCAACAACGCCGCCGATTCTGTCTGCAAGAACCATTTTCATGAAAAGTCCCCAGGTAAGATATGTAAGAGCTTTAAGTGCTCTTTCCTTATCAAACAGCTTTGCCTTTTGGCAGTTATCGATCTGCTCATTAAAGGGAAGTTCTCTTTCTATAGGGCCGCTTATCCACTTGGGAAACCATGTCATGTAAAGAGCAAACTTAAAGGGATTCTTCTGAGCTTTTCTCTTGCCCATGGTGATGTCTGCAAGATAGCTGATGGCCTGGAAGGTATAAAAAGAGAGACCTATAGGCGCTGCATATTTAAAGATGCCTGAGAGCTTTTCTGAGTGGAATAATTCCCCAAGAAAAGGGAAATATTTCCATCCAAAAAGCACCAGAGCAAGAGCAGCAACTCCCATGCCTCCGATGATCTTAAGTGCTTTATTTTTGTCCGCATCCGAAATAAGAAGCCCTGTAATCCAGGTAAATGCCGTCATAGCAAGAAGCACGAACAGGCAAAAGCCATGTCCCTGCCAGTAAATGAACAGAACACTTCCTGCCAGCAGCACATAGCTGCGGAGCTTTTTCGGGCAGATATTAAAAATCATAAATAATATGAAGATAAAAGCCAGTGTCGAAAACTGAAAATGCATTTTTCCTCCGGAAATGTTTTAGTCTGCAAGAGGTGCAACCTTTTTGCCGTACACCTTTTTAAAGAATACAGTAGAAAGTCCAAGGGATGCAATCTCTGCGATAGGGAATGCCCACCATACGGCGTTGACATTGCCTGTAAGTGAAAGAAGCCATGCCACGGGAATAAGCACCACCAGCTGACGTCCCACTGAGACGATCAATGAATAAATACTTTCTGAAAAGGCCTGGAATACTGAACCAAGGGCGATACAAATGCCGGCAAGAGGGAAGCTAAGGCTTATTATCCTAAGGGCCGGAACACCGATTACATCCATCTCTGCTGAAGCATTGAACAGTGCCAGTAGAACCTTTGGAAAAATCTGGAAGCTAAGTGTACCTACTAACATTATTCCAAGGGCAAGAGTGATTGCAAATCGAAGGGCCTCTTCAATTCTCTTTTTGTAGCCTGCGCCATAGTTATAGGCAAGAACAGGAATAAGTCCGTTGTTCAGACCAAATATCGGCATGAAGAAAAAGCTCTGAAGCTTAAAGTACACGCCAAATACAGCTGCTGCCGTTGTAGAGAATCCAATGAGTATCAGGTTCATGGCATAGGTCATGATAGAACCGATGGACATCATAAGAATTGAAGGAACACCTACAAAATAAATTTCCTTAACGATGTCAGCCTTGGGTGAGAAAATGAGCTTTGGCTTGATGCTAATATCAGGATTCTTTTTGAGGTTACAGAAAAGTCCCACAGATGCCGCAACGATCTGTCCCATAACTGTGGCAACTGCCGCACCTGCAACTCCCATTCTGGGGAATCCGAAAAGTCCAAAGATCATGATAGGATCAAAGATAATATTGATAACAGCTCCTGTCATCTGAGATGCCATACTGAAAACAGTTCGTCCCGTGGACTGAAGCATTCTCTCGAAGGTCATCTGGAAGAATATTCCGGCTGAGCAGAGGCAGATGATTCTAAGATACTGCACTGCATACTCGATTATAAGCGGATCATTTGTCTGTGTACGAATAAAGGGCTCTACGAAAAATACACCTATAATAAAGAACACGAGATAGTTCATTAATGTAAGAAGTATAGTTGTGTTTGCCGCTGCGTCAGATCTGTCGAATTTCTTTTCTCCAAGGGATCTTGAAAGCAGTGCATTCATACCTACGCCTGTACCGGAACCAAGAGCAATCATGAAGTTCTGAAGAGGGAACGCCAGTGTTACTGCAGTAAGCGCTGCCTCATCAATTCTTGCAACAAAGATACTGTCTACAACATTGTAAAGGGCCTGTACCAGCATGGATGCCATCATGGGCAAGGACATAGTGATTATAAGTTTCTTAATGGGAAGGACACCCATCTTGTT
>JAEEGL011193290.1_pt1 | contig 10812 bp, 7 predicted proteins | sample 9134231 | NCBI WGS metagenome assembly JAEEGL01 (sample SAMN16246548, study PRJNA631951) | gut metagenome | biome: gut microbiome; feature: rumen; material: fiber-attached | host: Bos | place: Iran: Karaj | collected 2018-10
AAAACTTGGTGTTAGTAATTCATATTTAATTGATATATATCGTTTTATCTTTGGATTTGAAGAAGAGATTGTTGAAACAGATTATAAACCAGAGAAAGAAGAAGTAGTAGTTTATGGTAAAAATACTTTAGATATTTCTTTTGATAAACAAACTAGTAATAGTGATATTAAAAAGATAAATGAATATATGAATAGTATTTCTGGAACAGATAAAAATCAATATACTGGAATGTATAAAGATTATAATTTAGTTTATATTGTTGCTGAGAGTTTTTCTGAAATAGGAGTTAGTGAAGAATTAACACCAACATTATATCGATTAACTCATTCTGGTTTTATTTTTGATAATTATTATACTCCAAATACTTTATCAACTATTGGGGGAGAATTCCAAGCTTTAACAGGTTTATATCCTGATTCAAGTATTTTAAACAAATGGCGTACTGGTAAGAATTATTTTCCATATGGACTTGGTACAGTATTTAAAAATTTAGGTTATAAAACTTATGCATATCATAATAATTGGTATGGTTTGCAATATCGTCATAAATATTTAAAGAGCCAAGGTTTTACTAATTATAAGGGATGTTCTAATGGAATGGAAAAGATTATGAATTGTAATAGATGGCCACAGAGTGATCTTGAAATGATTAAAGCTACTGTTAATGATTATATTAATAGTACTGAACCATTCTTAGCTTATTATATGACAGTATCTGGTCATTTCTCATATAATTTTAGTGATAATAGTATGGCTAATAAAAATAAGAAATTTGTTAATAATCTTAATTTATCTACTAGTGGTAAAGCTTATGTAGCTACTCAAATAGAACTTGATAGAGCTTTAGAATATTTAATTAATAAATTAAATGAAGTTGGTAAATTAGATAATACTATTATTGTATTATTAGCTGATCATTATCCATATAAATTAGATTTAAAAACTATTAATTCATTATCTAGTTATACTAGAGATAGTGTTGTTGAAGTAAATCATAATAATTTAATCTTATGGAATAATAATATGGGTGATATTCATATTGATAAAGTATGTATGTCTAGCGATGTTATTCCAACAGTATATAATTTATTTGGTGTTGATTATGATTCAAGATTATTTACTGGAAGAGATATTTTATCAACTGATGATGGATTAGCCGTATTTAGTAATCGTAGTTGGAAAAGTAATTTTGGAACATACTTTACTAGTGGATCTAAATTTGTTGGTGATAAACCTAGTGATAGTTATGTAGCTAGTATCAATAATATAATTAAAAATAGATTAAATGTTGCTAAATTAATTATTAAAACTGATTACTATAGCTATTTATTAAAGTAGGTGAATATGGAAAAGAATAAAATAACTGTTGGATTATTTGTAGATGTTTTTTATCCAATGACTGATGGTGTAGTTATGGTAGTAGATAACTATGCTAAAAGATTAGCTAAGTTTTGTAATGTAATTGTATTTTGTCCTCGTTATATTGGTAAAGAATATGATGATAGTGTATTTTCATATAAAGTAGTTAGATGTCGTTCACTTAAAGTTCCTTTTATTGACTATTCACTACCTTTACCAAAGATGGATTATAATTTTCAAAATAAATTAAATGAATATAATCTTGATATTTTTCATATTCATTCAACATTTACTATTGGTGAAGCTGGTGTTAAATATGCTAAAAAGAATAATATACCTGTTATTGGAACTATGCATAGCCAGTATAAACAAGACTTTAAAAGAGCTGTTAAAAATGATATATTAGCTGATACATTAACTAAAAAAATAATAAGAGTATATAATAAGTGTGATGAATGTTGGGCAGTAAATAGTGAAGTTGCTCGTATATTTCATGAAGATTATGGTTATAAAAAGATACCTCGAGTTATGAATAATGCTACTGAAATGAAACCATTAAAAGATTTAGAAAAAGCTAAAGATTTAATTAATAAAAAATATAAAATAAAAGATGAAAAAGTATTTATCTTTGTTGGTCGCATTAATGCTTTAAAAAATGTTTTCTTTATTGTTGATGCATTAAAAATAGTTAAAGAAAAAAGACCAGATTTAAAATTTAAAATGTTTTTTATTGGTAAAGGTCAAGATGAAGAAGACTTAATTAAACTAATTAATAAGAATAATCTTAATAAAGAAGTAATAATGTGTGGTAAGATCACTAATCGTGAGTTATTGGCTAGTTTTTATGCTAGAAGTGATTTGTTTTTATTCCCATCTCTTTATGATGCATCAAGTATTGTTCAGATTGAAGCAGCATCACAAAAGACAGCTGTTCTATTTATAGAAGGAGCAGCAACTACAGCTACAGTTAAAGATAAAATAGATGGCTTTATTTCTAAAAATGATGTCGTAGAATATGCTAAATCAATTATTAAAATAGTCGATAATAATAAGTTATTAAATAAAGTTAGTAATAATGCATATCATAATTTATATAAGAATTGGGATGATTCTATTAAAGATGTTTATGATAGATATCGCACATTAATAAACGAAAAGAAATTGAAATAATTTCTTTTTTTGTTTGACAAATCGTTTTTTCTTTGTTAACATAGTATTGAATTTGTAGGAAGGAGAGTGAGAATAATGGACAAATTTAATTATAATTTTTATCTTAAGTATTTTGTAAATGGCTTTGGGAATAGTCTTATTCTCACTTGTTTTTAGTTTAATTTTATATTAAAGAAAGATAGGAGCCATTAGGTTCCTTTTTTTGTTAGGAGGTAGGTATGAAGAAATTAAAAAACTTTAAACTCTTGTTTTCTTATTTAAAAGAAGATAAGTTAAAAATGATAATTTATTTAATATTAGTATTATCAACATACCTTCCACTTCTTACAGCAGCTTATTTATGGGGTATGGCAGTAGAAGAATTATTAAAGAAAAATGTTATGAATTTCATATTATATTTTTCTATATGGAATGGTATATATATTTTATGTTATAGTGTTTTACAAATACCAAGAGATAAACTTTATAATTATTTTGAAATCAAATTCATTCGTGAAGTATCACATGATTTATATACAAAAATTAATAATTTACCATGTATAGCTTTTGAAGATATCGGTGTTGGTGAATATATAAATCGTTTATATAATGATACTGATCGTGTTATGTCACTATTAAATAATTTAATAAGACTATTATGTAAGAGTATATCAGCTATTGTACTTTTATACATTACATTTACTATATCAGTTATATTAGGTTTAGAGATAATACTTTTCTGTATTGGAATGGGATTTATTTCTTATAAATTCTTCCCTAAAATAAAGAAGACTCAAGAAGAAATTAAAAAGTCAACTGACCAATATGTAAAAGATGCTACAGAAAATATTACTGGTATTCGTGAGATAAAAGCTTTAGGTATTAAAAAACAAACTGAGAAAAGAATTTTTAATCAATTAAGTAATATCTTTAAAAAAGAGAAAAAGATACGTAATTATGAAGTATGGTATTATAGTTTAAATAATTTATTATATTTCTTATTACAATTCTTAATCTTTTATACAGCTGGTAAAATGTTTGTAGCTGGTAATATTGAATATGCAATCTTTGCTATGTTAGATGCCTATGTATGGAGACTTGATGAAGTAGTAGAAAGTCTATCTGATTTTGGTGTTAATTATAACAAAGTAGCGGTATCTTTAAAAAGAATAGATGAAATAGTTAATAATCGTCTTTATAAAGATGAAAAATATGGTCGAAGAAATATTAGTAAATCAAAAGGAATAATTAAGTTTAATAATGTATCTTTCCGTTATCGAGATGAAGAAAAAGATGCATTAACTAACTTTAATTTAGAACTTGTACCAAATAAGAAAATAGCTATCGTAGGCCGTTCTGGTAATGGTAAATCAACTATCTTTAATTTATTACTTAGATACTTTAATGTAACTAAAGGAACAATAACTTTAGATGATGTTAATATAGAAGATTTAACGGAACATAGTTTAAGAAATAATATATCTATTATTCGTCAAAGTCCATTTTTATTTAATTTATCTATTATGGATAATTTCCGTTTAGTTAAAGAAAATGTTACTAAAGAAGAAGTTATTAAAGTATGTAAGAAAGCTTATATTGATGAATATATATCTAGTTTAAAAGATGGTTATAATACTATTATTGGTGAAGGTGGAGTTAATCTATCTGGTGGTCAAAAACAAAGATTAGCTATTGCAAGAACATTACTACTTAATACTAAAGTAATATTATTTGATGAAGCTACTAGTGCACTAGATAACGAATCGCAAGAATATATAAAAAGAACAATGGATGATTTAGTACATGATCATACAATTGTTATTGTAGCTCATCGTCTTTCTACAATAGTAGATGCTGATATTATTCATGTTATTGATAAAGGTAAAGTAGTAGCTAGTGGTAATCATAAAGATTTATTAAAAACAAGTGACGTATACAAGAAATTATATGAGATGGAAGATGAAAGTTAATCTTTCATCTTTTTTTATAAATATCTTTACTTTACTGGATAATTTATATAAAATTATAATAGGTGGTGGAATATATGTATGATGATAAAATGACATATGCACAAAATATTCCTAAGATGTTAAAAAAAGATAAAAGTACTTTAATAGTTATAGTATTAATAATTCTTTCTTTAATTGTAGCTTATTTTTTATTCTTTAAAGATATTTTAAAAAATAAAAATACTAAAATGGAAGATAAAATGGTTGTAGTAGCTAAAGATTATGTATTAAGAAATAATATTACTACTACCAAAGAAATATATTTTGATGTAAGTAAATTAAATATAACATTAGATGATAATTGTAGTTTAACATCAGGAGTTATCTTTGATGGAGAAAACTATATTCCTAATTTAATATGTACAGATTATAGAAGCGAAGTAATTATAAATAATAAAGATATTACTAATTATATTACTTTAAAAGGTGACGAAGTAATAATACTAGCTAGAGGTATGAATTATTTTGAACCAGGCTATATTAGTAGTGATTTAGTTATTACTACCGGAAAAGTAGGTACAGAAGAGGGAGTATATAATTTATACTATAAAACTAAGAATAGTAATAATGTTGCTGTTAGAAAAGTAATAATTATTAATAGTCAAGAGATAAATAATTTATTTCCTACAATAAGTCTTAATGGCGAAGAATTAATCTATCTTGTAAAAGGAAATAATTATATTGATGAAGGTATTACTGGAAGAGATATTATTGATGGTGATATAAGTAATAAAGTAATAATCGATGGGGTAGTAGATACTAATATAGAAGGCGAATATACACTTAATTATATTTTAACTAACTCTAGAGGTTATAGTAATTCTATTACAAGAAAAGTAGTTGTTTTAAATGAAAAAGCTGATTTAACGATTGGTTATACATTAAATCCAAGTACCTTAACTAATGAAGATGTTACTATTAAATTATCTATTAATAATGAGTTTAAGAAAATTATTTATCCTGATGGTCGTGAGGGAGTTAATTTAACTTACGATGTTAATGAAAATGGTATTTATAAATTTAGTATTTATGATATGTATGATCGAATAATTGAAAAAGAAATAGAAATAGATAATATCGATCGAACTAAACCAGAAGGTAGTTGTATTGCTACGATGTATTATAATAATACTAAAATAGAAACACATATTACTACTACAAGAGAAATTAGTACTTATGAATATATTGTTAATGGTATTTCTGCTGGTGTATTACAATCTAATAATTATGTAAGTAGTACTATAAAACCAAATATTGTTAAAGTAAAAATTAGGGATAGTATTAATAATCAAAATGAATTAACATGTTCTTTAGTTGATCAATCAACAAGAAAAATAGTTACTGATTCTAAGGGAAAGAATTGCTTAGAGGGATATACTTGTTATATTCAACTTGATTATACTGACACTAGTAGATATCCATATTGTTCAATGGATAATAATCCTAATACATGTGGTGGTATATGGCGTAGTGGTTGTTCTATAACATCAGCCACTAATGTTATTGCATCAATGGGTATAAAAAGCAAAAATGGTCAATTATATAATCCATATACTGTATGGGAAGAGTTATATCCAGTAAATAAAAAAACAGGTCAATGTAATGGAGGATGTTCTGGCTGGTCTAGAATAAGAGATTCAGTAGTTAATGCAGGTTTATCTGCACCTAGAAAAGTTATTAATTTAGATAAGAATAATATGTATAAATTAACTGATCATTTAAAGAAAGGTTATCCAGCCATTGTATGGGCGGGATCTGGTCCGTTTGCTGCTAGTAAGGGTCATTATATGACAATATTAGCAATTAGAGAAGATGGTTATGTTTTCTTATCTGATTCAAGTAATAGATCTGGTACTAATAAAGCATATTACAAGGGAAAACAATATTATGTTGATACATGGATATCTACTGATGACTTATTATCTGGTAATGCAGATGTGGTTTTATTAGTTGGTCCATATGGTATGTATGAAGGAAAGTAATCTTTCCTTTTTTTATCGAAAAAAACTTTACTTTATTTGATAATTTATATAAAATTATAATAGGTGGTGGAATATATGTATGATGATAAAATGACATATGCAGAAAATATTCCTAAAGTTATAAAACAAGATAATAGTAAACTAATTATTATTGGTTTAATTATTATCTCTTTAATTGTGGCTTTCTTTTTATTTTTCAAAGATATCTTTAAAAATAAAAACACTAAAATGGAAGATAGAATGGTTGTAGCAGCTAAAGATTATGTTGCTAAAAATAATATAACTACTACCAAAGAGATATATTTTGATGTAAGTAAATTAGATGTTTCTTTAAATGATAATTGTAATTTAACATCAGGAGTTATCTTTGATGGAGTAAACTATATTCCTAATTTAGTATGTTCTGATTATAAAAGTAAAGTAGTTAATTTTAATAATGAAACAATTGAATATATTAGATTAAAGGGTGACGAGGTAATGATACTAGCTAAAGGTATGGATTACTTTGATCCGGGTTATGAATCTAATGATTTAGTTATTACTACCGGGAAAGTAGGTACGGAAGAAGGAGTATATAATTTATTTTATAAAACTAAGAATAGTAATATTATCGTAAGTAGAAAAGTAATAATTATTGATAATCAACAAATAAAAAATTTATTTCCAACAATCTATTTAAATGGTGATGAATTAATGTATATAGTCGAAGGAAATAATTATGAAGAATTAGGGGTAAGGGCAAATGATATAGTTGATGGTAATATAACTACTAATGTTATTAAAGAAGGTAGTGTTAATATTAATAATGTTGGTGAATATTATCTAAGTTATAAAATAACTAATTCTAGAGGTTATAGTAATACAGTTGTTAGAAAAGTTAATGTAATAAGTCGTGATAGTGATTTAAAAGTAGATTATATATTAAGTCCAAATAATCTAACTAATGAAGATGTATCTATTAAATTATCTATTAGTAATGAGTTTAAGAAAATTATTTATCCAGATGGTCGTGAAGGAATTGATTTAACTTACAATGTATTAGAAAATGGAATATATAAATTTAGTATTTATGATATGTATGATCGAATAATTGAAAAAGAAATAGAAGTTGATAATATTGATAAAACTGTACCACAAGGTAGTTGTATTGCTGTAAGATATTATAATAAAACTGATGTTAAAGTAACAATTAATACCGAAAGAAGTATTAGTACTTATGAATATATTATTAATGGTTCAACTGTTAGTACTAATCAATCTAATAATTATTCAAGTGCTTTAATTAAACCAGAGACAGTTAAAGTAAAAGTAAAAGATATTATAAATAATCAAAATGAAATAAATTGTGTATTAGAAGATAAATTAACTAGAGAAATAGTTACTGATTCTAAGGGAAAGAATTGCCTTGAGGGAATGACTTGCTATTTACAAGGAGAATGGGGTAGTAGAAATTATCCATATTGTTCTATGAGTAATAATCCTGCTACTTGTGGTGGTATTGGTCAAAGTGGATGTTCTATTACATCAGCTACTAATGCAATAGCAGCAATGGGTGTTAAAAGTAAGAATGGTCAATTATATAATCCTTGGACTGTATATGATGAATTATATCCAGTAAATAAGAAAACAGGTCAATGTGGAGGAGGATGTTCTGGTTGGTCTAGAATAAGAGATGCGGTAGTAGCTTCTGGTTTAACTGCACCTGAGAGTATAACTAGATTAAAAAAAGATACTCTACAAATGATTATTGATAATCTTAGAAAAGGATATCCAGTAATAATTCATGCTAATGGTCATCCTTATTCTAGAAGTAAAGGTCATTATCTAGCTTTAATTGGAATTAATGAAGCAGGTTATATATTTATAAGTGATTCAGATAATAGATCTGGTATTAATAAAGCAACATATAATGGTAAACAATATTATGTTGATACATGGATTAATCCAGATGATTTAATAACTGGTAATATCGATGAGTTTTTACTTGTTGGTCCACCAGGAATGTATAAAGGAAAATTAAGATAATTTTCCTTTTATTATATAAAAAAATAAGATATAATGTATTTGGTGATGTTGATGGAAAGAATATCAAAAGTAATAGCTAATTCGGGTTATATATCAAGACGTGGAGCTGATAAATTAATTGCTGATGGTAAAGTACTAGTTAATTCAAAAGTAGCTACATTAGGTCAAAAAGTAGATAATAATGATATTATAACTATTGAAGGTAAAGTTATTGAAAAAAACTCTGGTAATTATGAATATTACTTATTAAATAAACCAAGAGGTGTAGTATCAACAAGTAGTGATGAAAAAGGAAGAAAAACAATTGTTGATTTGATTAATACTAAAACAAGAATATACCCAGTTGGAAGACTTGATTATGATACTACCGGAGCTATTTTATTAACTAATGATGGTGAATTAACTAATAAATTAATTCATCCTAAAAATAAAATAGATAAAGTATATTTAGCTAAAGTCTCTGGTATTATAACTGGTAATGATATTCATAAACTAGAAAAAGGTCTTAAAATAGATAATTATAAAACTAGTCCAGCTAAAGTTAAATTAAAAAGTTTTGATAAAAAAACTAATACTTCAATGGTTTTATTAACTATTCATGAAGGTCATAATCATCAAGTAAAAAAGATGTTTGAAGTAATTGGTTTTGATGTAGTTAAATTAACTAGATTATCTTTTGCTGGTATTGATGTTAAATCACTTAAAAGTGGTGAATATCGAAAACTAACATTAAAGGAAGTACAAAAACTATATAGTTTAGTTAAGTAGGAAATTTTATGAAGAAATTAACATTAGTATTTGATAGTATTGACATGTATTCACAAAATAATCAAAAAGAATATAATGATTATATTTCATCAATAAACGGGGTAGTAGAAACTAATATTTCATATAATATTGATTATGGAACAATGACGTTTGATATTACTTATGATGAAAAGGTTATTAATGATAATGTTCTTTACTTAGAACTAAAAACAATTCTAAATATATATAAATATCCATCATTAATCTTCTTTGATAAACATTTTGATGGTAAGACTGATAAGATAGAAGTTAAAAAGAGATTATGTTGTGAATACTGTTTTAAAATAGATCTTGAAGATATGTTTGAAATGGATGGAATTATTAAAGTAGAAAATAACTTTATTGAAAGATATATTGAAGATAATTGTGATATAGATGATAAAGAAGATATTTTAACTATTTATTATGATAAAAAACTTATTGATAAAAATACGTTAGATAAAATTATTGAATCATTATAAAGTGAAAAGACTATGTATTACATAGTTTTTTTATTGACTTTTGTTTTTATGAATGTTAGTATAGTAAGTTATTCAGGAGGATTTAAATGTATTTAGAAAATGATATTGATAAGGCTTATCCAACATGGGAAAGTGTAGTTGATAATAACGAAATGGTAGAATTTCCAGGTTTTTGTACAGTAAAAAGTGGTGAGGAATTTATTATTATGGCTTATAATGAAAATGCAGCTGTTGTTGTTCCTAAGCAAATGATTAATGATAAAAATTCTGTTAAGCGAAATAGTCTTGAACAAACTGATTATGAAGTGTTTGCTAAAATTATTGCTGCTAACATTGTTACTTTTCCTGCTTCAATTATTACTAAAGCTAGTGCTATTCCCATGTCATATATGGGTCAAGAAGTATATAAATATGGATTTAAATTAGGTGTTGTAGAAGGTTTTTTAGATAAGCCAGAAGAGGGTAAAGATAAATGTGTAATTTTCCAAAATGTTAATGGTATATTAGTAATGCATTATGGTTATGAATCATTTAAAAAGAATCTTGGTTTAAGTGCTGAAGCAAGAAGAAAAAAATAGTACATGTAAAAAGAGATAAATATCTCTTTTTTTTGGTTTACTCTTGAATAAATATTAAAAATTCGCTATAATATCATGGAGATGTGGAGGAAATATGAAAAATAAACATGAATTTACAATTAAGATTGATGGTGAAGAATGGGAAAAAGCTCAAGATGAAGCTTTTAAGAAAAGAAATAAAAATGCTAAAATAGCTGGATTTAGACCAGGTAAAGCTCCAAAAGATGTATTTATTAAACATTATGGAAAAGAAAGTTTATATTTTGATGCAGCAGATAGTCTATTAAATGTAGCTTATACAAAAATGTTAGAAAAAGAAAAAGTAGTACCTGTTGTAGAACCTAAAGTTGATATAAAAAGTATTAATGAAAAGGGTATTGAATATATCTTTACTGTAATTACTAAGCCAGAAGTTAAAATTAAAAAATATAAAAAACTTGG
>JAEEGL011264457.1_pt1 | contig 10812 bp, 11 predicted proteins | sample 9134231 | NCBI WGS metagenome assembly JAEEGL01 (sample SAMN16246548, study PRJNA631951) | gut metagenome | biome: gut microbiome; feature: rumen; material: fiber-attached | host: Bos | place: Iran: Karaj | collected 2018-10
TAAATGGAAATTTATCCATGCATTAATAGCATCATTCGTTTCATGTTCTAGATTAAATTCAACGTTATTAATAAATGGAAATTTATCCATGCATTAATAGCATCATTCGTTTCATGTTCTAGATTAAATTCAACGTTATTAAATCTTTTATTAAATGCTGGAGTGTATTCAAGAACTCTAGCAGCCATATTAACTGGATTTAATTTTAAATTAGTTCCATAGTATTCATTAATTCTATCTGTGAATTTAAGATTTTGAATAGCTCTAGCAGTTCTTTTGTTTGCATCTTTAAATGGTTGTATTTTAGATATTAATAAATTAAGAATAATACCAGCTATATATGGATTATCACTACAATCATATGAATATTCATCTTTAAATACTTTTATAACTTCAGCCATATACTTAGGAACATCCTTAGCATATGGGCCATAGCCAGTTACATACTCATTACCATAAATATCTACTGAACCCATTCTATTTTCATTATCTCTATATTCATTAGGACATTCAGGATATAAAATCTTATGAATCTTTTTAATACCTTCTTCGGTAATAGTATTCTTATTATAAATAAGATTATTATCTAGTAATTCCTTAGAACTAATATTACTTCTTTCTTTTTGATTACTCATATGTAATAAATAATCCTCAACTTTTCTTGAATAGTTATCAACTTCTTCATCACTATAACCTTCGAAATTTTTAAATAATTCATAAGTACTATCAGTAATATCTTCTAATTGAAATTTAACACTATCACTAATTTTAATATTTTTAAGATATTCTTCTAATTCAAAATAGTCATATCTTTTAATTCCATCTTTCACTTTTGTTCCCATATTTATCACCAATGCGTAGTATACTACCAAACTTTATAGTTATAGTCAAATTAATAATTAGCTCTTATTGTAAAATAATTGTTTATTAAATATACTTATTATAAGGAGAGTATATGGAAGGTATAAAGTTTTTCTTGGCAATTTTACCAGTATTTGTTTTTGCTTTATATGTATATATACATGATAAAGAAAAAGAACCTACTGATCTTTTAATATCATCATTTATATTTGGAATACTTATAGCCATTCCATGTATATATGTTGAAGGCGCTTTAACATCAACTTTTTCATTTTTGCAAAAATCATATATAACAAGTTTTATATATGTATTCTTAACAATTGCATTAGTAGAAGAAGGTTATAAATTTTTAGCATCTTATATAGTTTATTATCCAAATAAGAATGTTAATTATACATTTGATATGATTGTTTATACATCATTTCTTGGTTTAGGATTTTCATTCTTTGAAAATATTGTTTATTTAAAAACAGTGTCATTATCAGCAATAATCTTAAGAGCATTCACAGCAGTCCCAGTTCACTTATCATGTGGAATAATAATGGGTTATTTCTTATCTCAAATGAAATCTAGTAAAAAGGGTAGTTGGAGGATAACTCTAAAAGCATTATTTATTCCTGTATTAATTCATACATTCTATAATTATTATTTAATATACATAACAAACATATTTAAAAGGATACTTGATCCAACTAAAGCAGTAATTGTTACTTATTCTTTGCTAGTATTAATTCTTGGATGTTTATTTCTAATGGTTCATTATGTATTATATAAATCTTCAGTTGAAGACAAAAAAATAAAGGCTACTAAGTAGCCTTTTTATTATTCCCAATAATCTGTATAAGCTCCGTCTTCTGAATAGAAATCAGAAAGAGTTGCTACATAACTATAAGTGTTTTCTTTATAAAGGTCAGAATTTCTATCAACATAATTCTTTTTATTAATTCTAAGTCCTTTATTTAGTGATTCGGCGATATAGATGTATTTATCATCTTTACCAGCTATTAAAGCAATGTGACCATTCCATCCAATTATGTCACCAACTTTATATTTATTTGAATTTATAAATTCGTATGTAATAGCATTATGTGGACCTAAATCACTTAAATCAAATCCTTGTTCATTAAATCCCGAACCATAGTCTCCGACATCTTTACCACTATTTAAGAATGCCCAAGAAACAAATCCAGAGCAATCAAGACCATTTGGATATAAACCACCAACAGTCCATCCATATAGATCATCATAGTTTGGTAATCCACAACCCCACATTTGAGGTTTGCAATGACTCTTCTTTAAATCGGCATATTTATTTTCACTTAAATATAATCCTTTGTGATAGTATCTTCCTTCGCCATCAACATATCTTTGACCGCTTGTGTTATTAATTCTTCCATGTTCAAAGAAGTAAGGTACTTTATATTTAAAGTTTAATGTAATAAATCTAATAACTTGAAGTAGGGCAGCTCTAGTACCTTCACCTTCAGCTTGTACCCTAGAATCTAATATTTTATCTAAAAGAGTAGCTTCTTCTTCAGTATAAGCATGACATGGAACTGTCTTTTTCTTATCATCTAATTCTTGTTTTCTAATTAAATCAGTAACAGTAACAGTAGTTTCATCACTTACACCATTTATATATGAAACTTTTACTTTTGTAGATCCGACATTTTTACCGGTAATCTTACCATCAACAACTTCTACAATTGATGGATCTTCACTTTCCCAAGTTAATGTATAATCTTTAAGGCTACCAACAATTGAAACATTAGCTCTTAGGTTATAAGCTTCATCAGGAGCTAAGTAATAATCATGAGTATTTAATTCTATATTACTTATATCATTAATAGATACTTCGATTGGTTTTTCACTATTTGTTAAGAAGTTTTTAACTTTGATAATAAACTCACCATCTTTAACAGGGAATGAGCATTTATTATCTACTGGTTTAATCCAATCTAATCCATTAATAGTACATGAAGAGAATGTATCAGTATTCTTAAGACTAATAGTTAATGTCTTTGATAAATCCTCGTTTAAATTGCTATATGAAATGTTTTCAATACTAATAGGTCTACTAAAGAAAAAACAAGCCGTTACTGAAATACTTCCAAAGAGAACTATTAATATTCCTATCATTATTTTTTTCATATATAACTCACCTGAATTAATTATAAAATATTCCCCAAAAAATAACTACAAGATTTTTTAACTTGTAGTTATTTTTTTCTAAAAACCGTGACTTCCACCAGAACTATGGAATCCACCGCCCCCTCCACCAGAGTGACCACCGCCACCACCAGATGAACTACTTGATTGTGGACTATAAACTCTTCTAGTTCCATTAGGTCTAATCATTATATCTTTAATATCAACATTTCTATTTATACCATTCATTATTTCTTTATTAGAAGCTTTCTTAATTGAAGAAGAACTTAACACATAAATATATAGAATGAATGAAGATATTGAAAATGCTAGGATTGCATTTGAAGCAATTTTCATTGGTTCAAATATAGCTTCTCCAGTTATAACTGTATAACATTGATTAAATACATTTTTAGCACAAGTATAATAATCTCCTCTTGAAGCATATCTATATACATTAGCTAGTATTGAATCAACTTTATTACTACTTATTAAATCAACACCTGCTTGAGTAGAAAATGCTCTAATAGTTAATTGTCTTGTTTGCATATTAATCATAAATATTACACCGTTTGTTTCACCAAAGTTAGAAACATAGTAGTTAGTTGCAATAGTTGTTTCACTCCCTGCATCACTAGAAATAGATAAGAAACCTATATTTCCATAAGGAGCAAGTTTTTCCATATCATTAAATAGTAATTCTTCTTCACTACTAGTTAGTAATTCTTTTTTATCATCTATAAATAGTTTATATGAAGTACCTTCAACTTCTTTTATTTGAATGGTTGTGCTTTTAGATCCTACAGAGATAGAACTACTTTCACCATATGAATAAGAACTTCTTGAAGTAGATCTTGTAGATCTAGAAGTTGTAGACCTTGAAGTACTTGGTGTTGAAGTAGTAGATGTAGAACTATTAGCTTTAGCAGTTGAAGTAACAGTTTCAACAGTATTATCTACTATATCACCATATGCATGTACCTCAGTAGTGATGAATAAACATAATGCTAATAATAAATACTTAAATTTATTCATTTTCATCACCACCTCTTTTATTTAATTGTGGTAAAGGTCTAGCAATAAATGTATTATGCTTTTTAACAACAAATCTAAATATAAATAAGCATACTACTAATGAGAATATTGCAGATCCATAATATAAATCATCATTATAATTTCTTATTAATAATAAGAATCCTGGAATTAATGCAGTTAAGAAAATATATAAACCAAATCCTTTAATCTTTTTAGGTGTATTATTTGATTCTTTCTTCTTTTCTATCGAAGTAGTAATCTTTTCTTTAATTGCTTCAGGATTTTGTATATCTACTTGAGAAAGATTTTTAAAATTGAACCCTTCATCATTAACATGATTTTCTTTATCATTTATCTTTTTAATATCTATAGCTTGAATAATAAATCCAACTAATAGAATTACTAAACTTGCAATAGCTATTTCTTGCGCAGTAATAGTAGCAAATGATTGTAGAATAAAGAAAATAGGTACAGCAAGTAATAATGAACTAAATAAATACTTTTTATAATCTACAGGAATATCAACTGCAGACTTACCATTTTGTCCATTAATAATTGCATAATGAATTCTATCACCTTTTTTATTTCTAAATGATGCAAAATAAACTGGGAAGAATCCTTTTTTCTTTTCCTTAATATCAGAAGATGTTTTTACATTAGAAATTGAATAACCATATAACTTTGGATTTGTTCTAATAGTATTTTCTAGATCTGTTTTAACTATACTAGTAGCATTATCATCGTAAATTTTACTATCAATATCACTAGTATCAGCATAATTACCAACTAAGTAGTTATGATTAAATTCTTCGCCCTCTTTAATATCAAAAGGAATTGCTTGACTTACATCATCACCATATCCAGAAGATACATCAAATGATATACCATCATATTTAGCATCAACTTGTCCAGATATTAAGAACTTATCATATATTATATAATCTCCAGATCTATGGGAATATCTTTCGCCATCACATAAAAATTGATCATGAGATTCAATATCGTATATTTCATATGGCATAAAAATTCCTCTAAATTTTTTTAGAATAATATCATTTTTAAAATCATTAGGAGCAAATAAAGATCCTTTGATTTTCCTTAAATACATATCTATTGCTTCATCTTTAGTTTTCTTAAATGGAATTATCACTTTTGGATTTAATACATTCATTTCACTTGCTATTAAAGCTTGTGAATCGCAATAACTACAGAATGTAACAACTGTATCATCAAAAGTAACTAATTGAGCACCACATTGAGAACAAGTGTAGCATTTTCCTTTAGTTACACCAGTATCATACTCAGTTGCTTTTCTTTCACCGGCACTTTTTACTTTTCCTATTTCTTCTTTAGGATTAAACTCTGAATCACAGTATGGACATTTAACGACTTGATCTTTGATGTCAAAGTCTAATTCACCACTACAATGAGGACATTTTATCATATCTATCACCTTATTACATTTTATCAAAAATAGGTATTTTTATAAATAAAAAACAATTACTTTAAAAGTAATTGTTATCCCAGCATAATTACATAAGTGTAATAAATAATAAATATACCTAAGAACGATAATCCTTCACCTTTAGATATCTTTCTATCATTAAATGAGTAGAAGAATAATAGCATTGCACTACCAAGTAATACACATAGGTCAATAGCATTAAAACTCAAATGGTTAACACCACCAAATATAGCAACTGGAATACCTATAACTAAACCAATATTGAATATGTTTGATCCAACTACATTACCGATAGCTATATCATATTCTCCTTTTCTTGTGGCTGTTACTGAAGTAACAAGTTCAGGTAGAGATGTTCCTAAAGCAATAATTGTTAATGAAATCATTTTTTCAGATACACCTAATGCTGCAGCAATCTTTGATGCTGAATCAACAACAAAGTTAGATCCTAAAACAATAGCTACAATACCACCAATGGTAAATAAGAATGCTTTTCCAAGACTCATGTATACTTCATCAGAATCTTCATCAATCTTATGTCTTGCCATACTTATTAAATAATAAATAAATACTAAGAAGAATAAAAGTAATACAAATCCATCACTTCTAGTAAATGAATTAACCATTCCTTTATCAAAAATATTATCTGACATAAGTACTACAAATAATGTTGTAATTAACATAGTAATAGGTAATTCTTTTTTAACTGTATTATTTTTAACAGTTAATGAATGGAATAATGCACTAGTTCCAAGAATTAATAAAATATTTAATATGTTAGAACCAATTACGTTACCAAATACAATATCTTGATTACCAGATATCATAGATTTAATAGATACAGCAAGTTCAGGAGCTGAAGTACCAAAAGCAACAATTGTTAATCCAATTAACATCTTACTAACTTTAAAGTTACCAGCAATGCTTGATGCACCATCTACAAAAACATCTGCACCCTTAATTAATATTACAAAACCTATAATAAGTAAAAATATATTTAAAATCATATTTACCTCCATAGAAGAATTATACATTTATAAAAAATAAATGTAAATCTAATAAACCATAGTGTTTTAAAGAAATTGCAAAATATAAAAAATATGATATTATATACGAACAAGAGGGGGAATAAAGTATGAAAAATAAAGATAATATTGAACAATTTGAAAAATTAAAAGTTAGAAAAAACATTATGAACTTAAAAAATGATATTGATGTAGCATTAACAAATAATTATGATTTTGTACAAAAAAGAGCTGAGTTAAATAGAATATTTGATATAAATATGAAAACTATTCTTGCTGTTTGTACATTAGGAGTAGCTGCAACATTTAATGGTATAGTACCAGATTTAATTGGAGTAACTGGAATATTTAATACTTTAACTCATATTGGAATCACAGCAGTATCATTAGGTGCTGGGGGACTTATTTATAAAGAATTTAAAGAAGATGCTATTAATCAAGTATTTGGTAATAAAACTAATTATAAAATAGCAAAAGAAGAATATAAAATGAGAAGAGACGAAGTTGATGAAAAAATAGATGAATTAATGTACAGTGTATCTAATGCTAATGATGAAAAATTATATGATAAATGTGAAGAATATATCTCAGAAGATAATGCTTATTATCATGAATTTAATCATACAGAAGAACTTAATCAATCAGAATCAACAAAAGTAAGATCTCTAATCAAATATAAATGTTCTAAGAATAGTAAAAAGGATTAAAAAAAATTTAATCCTTTTATATTTGTATATAAATAGTTAGTGCTTTTAATTTGCATTTTATATATAAATGTAATAAAATAAATTCTCATCAAGAAGGGGTATTTATGGAAAACAAGATTACATTAAATGAATATGAAAAAATTATTGAAAAATTAAGTAAGTTAGTTAAATATTATGATAATGGTTTAGAGGATAATACATATGATATGTTCTTAGCTAATGGAGATAGAATTTATTTAACTTTTCCTAAAGGACATATTGCGCATTTATTAGGTGTTTATACTGAAAAATTAAAAAAAGGAACTAATCCTGAAGATAGTTATAAAATACTAAAAAAATTAATTGATAGTAATCCATCTTATTTTGATTTAAAAAGAATGTTTGGGGAAGATAATGTTGGTGCAATATTCTCAAATTATATAGATCGTAAATTAGAAACATTTGTAGATACATTAAAAGTAAGAACAGATGACATTTATTGTGTTATTAAATATAAAACTGATAGATCATATGCTACCGGTGAAAATACACAAAACTCAGATTATTTCATTATAAGACAACATGATAAAAAATATTCTGCTTTAGGTATTTGTAAAGGTGATGGATATAATGATTATCTACCGGTAACTTCAAGATTATTTGAAGATGAAGAAGAATTAAAACAATTCTTAGAAAAAATTGCTAAACATCAAGAAGTTACATATCCTACATTATTAAAAATTGTTAATGAATCTAAATCATATAATAATACAGTTTACGCAACACAAGATAATAAACTTGAATTATCAGGAAGATTAATTAAATTAGGTAAAGAATTCGAAGCAATACCATCTAATACAAACGATTCAAAATATATTATTGAAAAAGCTATTGATGGAAAACAAAGAAGATTTAATAATTATTCAATTTTAAAAAATATCACTGAATGTATTAAAGAAGGAACGTTTATTGATAAAAAAGCAATGGCAGCAACATTTACAGATAATTCAATGCCAAGTGATATTTCTGAATTAATAGATGCATCAAATGATATTATTTGTTCTAACTATACACATGAAAATTATGAAATAGATGGTTATTCACAAGTGAAAAACGAAAATATTGCATTACAATCTGAACTAGAAGCATTAAAGCTTACTTTAGCTGAAAGAGATGCATTAATATCATCACTTCAAGATGAAAAATCACAATTAATTGAAGAAAATGAAAAACAAAACGAAAAACTTAATATATATAATGAAGCCTTTGAAAAAGTTAGAGGTATGTAAAAGTAGATAATTTTATCTACTTTTTTTAATTCTTATATTATAATTTAAGTATATTAAGTAAAGGAGTGAGAAAATGAAAAAAACAGGACTTATAGTAGTAGGAGTAATAGTAGCAGTACTAGTTATGTTAATTGGCTGGTATGTATCTACTTATAACTCAATTATTACACTAGAAGAAAAAGTTGATACAGAATATTCAAATATTAATGTAGCACTAGAAAGAAGAGCAGATTTAATTCCAAATCTTGTTAATACTGTTAAAGGTTATATGTCTCATGAAGAGAGTATAATCAATAGTATTACTGAAGCTAGAGAAAATTTAGTTAATGCAAAATCTGTAACTGATAAAGCTCAAGCTAATGAAAAATTAACATCAGCTTTAAATAGTTTAAATGTAATTGTTGAGAACTATCCAGATTTAAAAGCTAATACTACATTTATTCAATTACAAGATGAATTAGCTGGTACTGAAAATAGAATTGCTACTGCAAGAAGAGACTACAATAATGTAGTTAAAGATTATAATACTAAGATAAAAACTATTCCTTCTTCAATCGTAGCTTCTATGATGGGTAAAACTAGTAAAGATTATTTCCAAGTAGAAAATGAAGAAAAAACTACTGTACCACAAGTAAACTTTAACTAGTTAAGGTGTGTATGAAAAAGATAATTACAATACTTGTAAGTTTATTCTTATGTATAACTCATACTTATGCATTAGTAGAACCAACAAGTGATTTTTACATTAATGATTATGCAAACATTTTAAGTGAAGAAACTGAAAAGTACATTCAAGATAATAGTGTATCCCTTGCTAATGCTACCACTGCACAAATTGTAGTAGTAACAGTTCCAAGTTTAAATGGAGTTTCGATAGAAGAATATGCAACCCAAATATTTAGATACTTTGGAATAGGTGATAAAGAAAAGAATAATGGATTATTAATTCTAATTGCCTTAGAAGAAAGAAAATCTAGAATAGAAGTAGGTTATGGTCTTGAAGGAATATTACCAGATGGTAAAACAGGTAGAATTCAAGATGAATATATGATTCCTTATTTTAAAAATAATAATTTCGATGATGGAATATTAAATGGCTATAAAGCTTTATTTAAAGAAGTGGCTTCAGAATATAATTATGATGCTAATGAAATAAATCCAGTTGCATATGTAGAAGATGATGATCCATTTTTAACATTCATAGCTTTATTATTAATATTTAAATTCTTTTATACAATGGTTGTTTTTGGTATAGATTTAATTACTCTTAAATCTAAAATTACCCAATTTGCAATTATGGAAACTATGACTGTTGGTATTACTTTTGGTAGTTATCAATATGCAGGAGAAGCAGCATTTATGTTACTGATTATAGGTACATTTTTTAATTTACTTGCTGTTCTTGTGTATATAGCTGATAGTGGTTCTTTTGGGGGATACTATTCACACAGAAGTAGTAGCTTTGGAAGTTCATTCGGTGGTGGAGGATATCACGGAGGTGGAGGATCTTCCGGAGGTGGAGGCTCTTCAAGAAGTTTTTAAAATTAAAATACTAACCAATTGGTTAGTATTTTTTATAAGTTATAATAATCTTTAATAAATCCAATAATATCAGAATTGTTTTCTTTTATTTTTTCATCATTAAGTAATTCATCTAAAGTGAAATATTCACCTTCAATATCAGCATCAACTTCATAAAAGTAATGATGATATGTTCTATTCTCATTGTGAGATACTGAATACTTATCATGAACTTTATCAAATAAAAATTTTACTTTATCAGTATTATATTTATTTTTAATCTCTTCGATATCATTACTTTTAATGTTTGGAAATAAATACATTCCCCATCTTTCATCATAGTAATTTAAAAATTTATTGTCTTTTTTAATAATTATTATTGAATGTACATTTTCCATATTATCACCTAAGAATAATATTATCATAATATGTTATTTTATAATATTGGTTTAATTATATTTTTTTATTATCTTTCATTTTAAAGCTTATTATATACCGTTGTCAGCAATTGATAGATATGAAGGCGAAGTTATTGGGTGCTCAATTACTGATGTAAATTATTATGATAATGTTAAATCAAGTATAACATATAAAAGTTTTGAAGAATAAGATAACAATATATAAAAAAATTTAGGAGAATATTGAACTGCACCCCTTAGAGTAGACATTATAAAAAAAGATAGTTCATATAAAAAGTGATAGAATACACTTCCGAAAGGAGGTGTTTTTCTATGGCTACAAAAGGGCAAAGATTTGTGAAATATACTGATGATATTAAGAAA
>JAEEGL011473283.1_pt1 | contig 10812 bp, 7 predicted proteins | sample 9134231 | NCBI WGS metagenome assembly JAEEGL01 (sample SAMN16246548, study PRJNA631951) | gut metagenome | biome: gut microbiome; feature: rumen; material: fiber-attached | host: Bos | place: Iran: Karaj | collected 2018-10
GAGGTCATACTTGCGGATGTCGCGGATGTCGATGCCGTCATAGGTAATTGAGCCTTCCTGAACATCGTAGAAGCGGTTGATCAGATTCGTTATGGTCGTTTTTCCGGCACCTGTGGAGCCGACAAAGGCAATCTTCTGTCCAGGCTTGGCATACAGTGAAACGTTCTTCAGAACGGTCTTTTCACCGTCGTAGGAGAATGTGACATTGTTCAGTCTGATGTCACCCTTCAGTTCAATTATGGAGCCATCTGCCGGGTTCTTCCAGCCGTAGATGCCGGTTTTTTCCGTTGTTTCCGTAAGATTGCCATCTTCGTCTTTTTCAACATTTACCAGAACGATCTTTCCTTCATCGGTTTCCGTAGGTGTATCCAAAACTCTGAATACTCTTTCGGCACCGGCGATGGACATCATGACACCGTTGAACTGCTGGGAAATGTTGGAAATAGGTCCGGCGATCAGTCTGGTATACAGCAGGAAGCTTGTCAAAGCACCGAATGTCAGTGTGCCGCTAATGCACATTCTGGCACCCAACACGGCTACTGCCGCATAGGAGATATATGACAGGTTCGCATTGATAGGCATCAGTGACTGGGCAAACATGTTGCTCCTGATGCTCGCTTCCATGGTCTCATCATTGAATTTCTTGAAGCCTTCAATGGACTGTTTTTCATGATTGAACACCTTGACTTCCTTGGCACCCAAAAACAGTTCTTCAGCGTAGCCGTTGATGTCGCTGACGCTCTTCTGGATCCTTACGAAATATCTGCGGGAATGCTTGCCAATGAATACGGCAATGGCCAGAACCATCACCAGCAGTATCAGTGTTACGATGGTCAGACTCGGTGACAGTATCAGCATCATGACAATGCTTCCGCCGACGTTGAGAATGGTATTGATGGCTGACGGCAGTGTATCGCCTATCAGCGGTCTGATCGTATCAATGTCGTTGGTATAGAAGTTCATCAGTTCGCCGTTAGTGTGGGAATCATAGAAGCTGAGAGACATGTTCTGCATGTGGTTGAACAGGTCTCTTCTCATGTTCTCCAGAGCCCCTGTGGTAATGATGCTGATGATCTTACGGTATACATAAGCAGCTACAACGCCCAGGAAGAATACGGAAGCCATCATGATCAGCTGAGTTACAAACCCTGTTAGATCTGGATTGCTCTGTCCTATCAGCGGCACGATGTAGTTATCGATCAGCGGTGTAAAGAAGGCTGAAGAAGCAACGTTTGTCAGTGCTTCAACAACAACACACAGGAAACAGACTATTATAGGAAGTTTCTTTTTGCTGAGATAGGTGAATATGCGCCTAACAGTTGCCGGAATGTCATCGGCGGCAGCTCTTCTGAGCTGACGGTATCTTGTCTCACTCATTACTGGCTCACCCCTCTCATCTGTGTTTCATATAAGTCACGGTAGGTTTCATTTCTTTCCATGAGTTCACTGTGGGTACCCATGTCTGCAATCATGCCCTCATCCATAACAACGATCTTGTCAGCGTCCATGACAGAGGAAATACGCTGAGCAATGATGATGGTCGTCATGCCGGCGAGTTTCTCTTTCAGGGCACTTCTGATGCGGCGGTCCGTATCCGTGTCTACCGCTGAGGTACTGTCATCAAGGATGATGATCCTGGGTTTCTTTAACAGTGCTCTGGCAATACAGAGACGCTGCTTCTGGCCGCCGGAAACATTTACACCGCCCTGCCCCAGGTCAGTTTCATAACCATGTGGGAAGGAAGTAATGAAGTCGTGTGCCTGGGCACACTTGGCTGCTTCAACTATTTCTTCATGAGTGGCCTCAGGGTCACCCCACTTCAGGTTCTCTTCGATGGTACCGGAGAACAGCACGTTTTTCTGTAAGACCATGGCTACGTTCTGACGCAGCTTTTCCACGTTGTACAGATTGACCGGGTTTTTACCTACCAGCAGTTCTCCTTCCGTGATATCGTAAAGACGCGGAATCAGCTGTACAAGGCTGGTCTTGCCGGATCCGGTGGAACCGATGATGCCAACCGTCTCACCTGAACCTATGGTCAGATTGATATTTGAAAGAGCGTTGCTCTGGGCATCCTTGGAATACTTGAAGGAAACATTCTTGAACTCGATGGAACCGTCTTCCAGTTCCAGTTCAGGATCAGTACCGTAATTGGAGATGTCCGGGACTTCATTTAAAATCTCATTGGCTCTGTCAACAGAAGCCTGAGCAATTATTATCTGCATTAAGGCAAAGGAAACCATCATTAACCCCATCAGAATGCCACGCAAATATGACAGATAGCTCATGAACTCACCTGTTGTCATCGTTCCAAAGATGATCTGCTTGCCGCCCAGATAGCTTACGCCAATCATGCAGGCGTACATGACAAAGCTGAATAACGGACCGTTAAAAATTACAATGCCTTCAGCGATACGCTGCTGGCGGGTAACATCACGGCTGGTCTTGCCGAATTTCTTCTTTTCATAATCTTCTCTTGTAAAGGTCTTTACTACTCTGATGCCGATGAAGTTCTCTTCCAGAGAAGCATTCATACGGTCGAACTTGCCCATCAGTATTCTGAACATAGGATGGGCCTTGTGAGAAATAGTATACAAGCCCACTGCCAGTACAGGTATGGCTACAAAGAAGACTTTGGCCAGATCACGGTTGATGGTAAACACCATGTAGGTGGACATGATCAGCTGTAACGGTGATCTTACCAGCATTCTTATAATTGAAATATAGGCCATTCTCATTTCACGCATGTCTTTTGTCATACGGGTAACCAGAGAAGGCACTTCAAACTTATCCAAGTTGGCGAAACTGTATGTCTGAATATGCTCATACATGGATTCGCGCAGGTTGTGAATGAACCCACTGGAACAGATGGCTGAACAGACTCCGCTGGCAGCCCCAAAGAACATGGAAGCTACAGCTAGCCAGACCATCTTCCAGCCTAACTGGGTAATGAGTTCAAGATTACTTCCTCCGGCGCCGTTTATACCCTCATCTATTATCTGTCCCATAACTCTTGGAATCATAACGCCAAGAACAACCTCTATGGAAACTAGGATAGGCGCCAGTATTGCTGCCCATTTGAATTGTTTTGTATATTTAAGGATCAGTTTGAACAAAAACAGACACCACCTTTCACAGTACAGAAAAAAACGACCCGAAAAAGTCCTTTTCCATATATATTCTAATACTTAATATTGAACAATTCAAAGGAAACACAATTAACTGGTTAACAATCATCTATTGGCATTAAAGCATAGAAAAAGGGCCGGATTTCCGGCCCTAAGAGTACAGACTGAATTACTTTCTGTTCATGTAGAACGGAGGCATCTGCATTGGAATGCCGTTGTCCATGATCAGTTCAGGTTCACCCTGAATCAGAGGTCTGACATAATCATAGAGCTCCTGGCTCATGCCACGGTAGTTAGGCAGGATCCATTCCTCTGGAACATGCTTAACATAGTTAGCTACCTGGTCTGCATCAACTGCGAAGAAGACAGGATCGTAAACTCTTCCTTCTCTTCTCTTCAGAGCAACCATCTTGCCGGTGAATTCCGGATCCATGGAACGCATATGTGCGCTCATGCCCAGCTTGAATGATTCTTCAACGTCAGTCTTGGACTGTGAAGCAATGTTACATCTCTGTAATGTGGACATGTCCTGAACCTTGGCTCTTTCGCAGATTCCGGCTTCCAGCAGCTTGTTTTTCAGAGTCTGTCCGGCACCGCCTAAGACAGCGTGAGCGAAACCGTCGTTCTTGGCTTCGGCAGCAGCCAGATATGTGCCGTCAGCATATTTGGCGCCTTCAGAAACAACAATATAGCACTTGTTCTTCTTTGACAGAACATCTCTAACCTGTTCAAAGAACAGTTCTTCATCAAACGGTACTTCCGGTAATACTAACAGGTCTACAACACCTGACAGTACTGTTGAAGCAGCTAACCAGCCGGCATCTCTGCCCATGGTCTCAAGAATGAATACTTCCTGACGTGTATAAACGTTGAGGTCCAGCCATGTGGTCTTGGCTACTGTAGCCAGGAACTTGGCAGCTGAAGCGAAACCAGGAGTATGGTCAATGATCTTGAGGTCATTGTCTACTGTCTTTGGACAGCCGACAAAACGGTGGTTGGTAATGTTGTGTTCCTTGGCATACTGGCTTAAGGCAGCTACGGTATCCATGGAGTCGTTACCGCCGACATAGAACATTGTATCAACATCGAGCTTGTCCAGAATCATGAACAGCTTTTCGAAGTCAGCGAGGTTATCTCTCTTCAGTTTATAACGGCAGCTTCCCAGAGCACTTGAGCAGGTCTGCTTGAGAACGCGGATCTGGAAGTCTGTTAATTTTGAAATATCGACGATTTTGCCGTTGAGGATGCCTTCAACACCATTTAAGCCGCCATAAACATGGTCGTAAATAGGGTTGAGCTGATTGGCCTGAACAATACCGGCAACGGTAGCGTTAATGACGGATGTAGGACCGCCTGACTGTGCAACTAAACAATTTCCCATATTAAATCTCCTTCTTAATGTTCATTCTAATTCTATCATTTTTTACTGTGTTAAATCTATGAAATAATATAATCTTTTGTCAGCCTGAGGCCACTTCTGTAATCAGGAAGGATGTCGGCCAGATGACTGTAAAAAGCCTTCTGATGGTTGGACACCTCAAGGTGTGCCAGTTCATGACAATAGATGTAGCGGATGCCTTCTAGAGGCAGACCGATGCACCACAGATTCATGGTCACCTGTCTGGTCCTCTTGTTGCAGCAGCCCCATCTGGAAGTATAGAAGCGGTAATTCAGAAAGTAGTCACCGACAGGATATGTCAGTTCTCTTCTGAACTGATCCAGGATGATATCCAGCTGTTCTTCAGCGAACTTCCTGAAACTCTTCTCCATAGCCTGTTGCGAAGGTCCGTAGACAAACAGAAAGCCTCCGTTTAATACCACATGGCTGCGGGAAGCCGGAATAAGTCTCAATGTCTTCTTCTCTCCCAGAATATAGACATCTGAACCTTCTTCCCACTTTATCTTTACGTTTTTTCGCGGATGAGCCATCTGTTTGGCCATCCAGGACTGCTTGGAATTCAGGAAGCGTTCCAGTTCAAAGCGCGGCATCAATAATGAAGCTGAAAGGTAGAACTGTCCGTCACGGTAAGAAAGGGTTGCCCCCATTCTTCTGGTTCTTCTTAATACTACCGGTATCTCTCCGGCATAAATAACATCCTGCTTAGCCGGCATACTGTTCCCACTCCTCCATCAGATGAGCAATCTCATTGTGCTTTTCATCAATGCGGTCATTGAGTTCATCCATCTTGCGATAATCATGGTAGTATTCCGGATCATAGCGCAGGTTTCTGAGTTCCTCCAGTTCCTTTTCGGCACGGTCGATCTGCTTTTCAAGGGTCTTGGTCTTCTTGGCATTTTCTCTCTGTACCTTGACGGATGAAACCGGCTTTTCCGGCAAACTCTCCTTAACAGTTACAACCGGAGCATTGTCCTTTTCCATGTATTCATCATAGTTCAGAGGATAGTACTTGGTATCATCACCTGAGATGTATAGTATCTGGGTAGCCAGCTTCTGAATGAAATAACGGTCATGAGAAACGAAGATGACGGTACCGCTGAAGTCCTTCAGGGCATCTTCCAGAGCTTCCTTGCCCATGATGTCAAGGTGGTTGGTCGGTTCGTCCAGTATCAGCAGATTAGCCTTTGACAGCATCAGCTTAGCCAGTGACAGTCTTACCTTTTCACCGCCGCTTAACACATTACAGGACTTGAAAACGTCATCGCTGGTAAACATGAACTGTCCCAGGATCTTTCTTATCGCAGTATGGTCATATTCCGGATACTCATCCCAGAGCTCATCCAGAAGTGTCTTGTCTGTATTAAATTCAGCCAGCTGCTGGTCAAAATAGGCAACCTCGATCTGGTGTCCGTACATGTACTCCCCGCCTAAAGGTCTGACCTGGCCCATGATGGTCTTAAGCAGCGTGCTTTTTCCTAAACCGTTAGGTCCTATTACCGCCAGTTTCTGGCCTGAGAGTACCTCAAAGCTAACCTTGCAAAGTGGCTTGTCATAGCCTATTTCGAGGTTTTCTACGGTCAGAACATTCTTACCGCCTCTTAAGCGCGGTTCCAGATTCAGCTTGAAGTTATGCTTGTTTTCCCTGGGCTTATCAATGATATCCATGCGTTCCAGATACTTGATCTTGCTTTGGGCAAAGGCAGCCTTGTTCTTCTTATAGCGGAACTTTTCAATGAGTTCGCTTAAGCGTTGGATTTCCTGCTGCTGACGGCGGTAGGCATCATTCTGCTGGGCAAAAGCCTGTTTCTTCTGTTGGACATAGGAAGTATAATTACCGGAATAATGGTTCAGTTTGCCATAGTCAAATTCATATACCTCACTGACGGTATGATCAAGAAACATACGGTCATGGGATACGATGATGATGGCCTTGGGGTATTTCTGAAGATATCCTTCCAGCCATGATATGGTACTGATGTCAAGGTGGTTGGTAGGCTCGTCCAGCAGCAGCAGATCAGGCTTTGTTAATAGAAGTCTGACAAAAGCTATTCTGGTTTTCTGGCCTCCCGAGAAAGTGCTCAGAGGTCTGTCCAGCTCATCTACAGAAAAGCCAAACTTGGTAAACAATGTGATCTGTTCCTGATTATAGTTATAGCCGTCACGGCTCTCAAATTCATCATGCAGGCGGAAATACTCAGCCAGTTTTTCCTCTGAGTAATTGTCCGTCAGTTCCTGTGAAAGAACATCCATTCTTTCCTTGATTCTCAGCAGCGGGGCAAAAACCTTGTCAAACTCCTGTCTGACCGTCAGTGTCTCGTCTTCAAAAGCGGTCTGGGAAAGATAGCCTATGGTCGTGTTGTTTGATACAACAACATTTCCCTTATCCAATGGTAAAAGACCACTTATTACCTTAAGTAATGTGGTCTTACCGCATCCATTACGACCTACTATCGCAACTTTCTTTCCTTCTTTTATTTCAAAGTGAATGTCTTCAAACAGTACCTCTCCGGCAAAGTCCTTGGTACCGTTATTGACTTGTAATAACATATGGTCTCCTTATAAGAGATTTTTATCTACCCAGGTACTCCAGCACTCCTTCTGCTATAGCTTTGGCCATGTCAGCCTTTTTCTGATTCCACAGACTGACGCTGGAAGCGTTCCTGATGTTTGTTGTTATGATCTCAATGGCATTAATACCCTTCTTGTAGTTCTTGTAATCAGCGTTTTGAGCTGAGGTTGATGAGAACGTTCCTGTTCCAAGGCCTACACCGCCGAGCTCTCTGATTTCAAAGTAAGCATCTGCTTCACCTGAATCGCCATCGAGGCGGTTGCTCTTGGTGAGCTCATTGCCGCTGTATAGTCCTATGCCTTTCAGTTTGCTGAATACACTTGAGGCAAAGCTGTCAGAAACATATGATGAATGAACCATCAGGATCTCATAATCAAGGGTTACCATGTCAAGGTAAATGGCGTACTTGGCACCTGAGTTATATGCCTTGCCTACCACACCGGCCTTGCCATAGTATTTCAGGTACTCGTCTCCGCCGCCCTTTATAACGTTTACTTTTAACCCCTTCTCTGTCAGGATGTTCTTCAGCTGATCGGCAACAGCCTGCAGCTCAGTTGCTTCAACGATTCCGTTGGCGCTCTCTCCTACCGGTGATACGTGATCAAGTGTAAGAGCAGGTGCCGTAATAATGACCAAATCGTATTCTGACGTTTCTTCAGATACTGCTTCGCTTGTAACATTGAGGTATAAATAAGGTCTGTCAAGACGGCTTTCCGTAGCGTCCTCGGCATCAAACAGCTTCTGATTGGCTACCAGTTCAACTCTGATTCTCTTGCCGTTACGGGTAACGGAATACAGAACGTTGTCTCTGGTTATGGACTTGTCAGCGTACAGTCTGGTATACTTTTCGCCTTCAAGCGTGTAGATGCTGTAGAAGCCTGGTGTCAGCTTGGCAATGTCTATCTGAGCGTCAAGATTACGGCTGACCTCAAATGTGATCTTGTTATCAGAACACATGTCTATCAGAACGATCTGCTTACCATCAAGCGTACCTGACTTTGCCATGTTGCGGTCATATACTTCATAGTACAGGTTCAAAGACTCGCCATAGAAGTTATAATCCTTGACGACTGCGACATTTGTTCTGTCTTCGTTTTCCAGGATCTTCAGAGTCTGCTTTCCTGTCAGATTGCAAGGAGTGAACATATTGGATTCACTTGGTTTCTTGGTAAACAAACCGATTACCAGTGATAATACCAGATATAGAACCAGTAAAGCCAGAACAGCCATAGGTATGGCTACTTTCCATTTAATCTTGCGTTTCTTCATACAGACACCTCCATATTACCTCAATTATATTATACACTCTTTATAATATATTAGTATTCCAAGTTATTTGGTGTTCTCGGGTATGACAGGACATCACGGATGTTCTCCATGCCGGTGATGTACATCAGAAGTCTTTCAAAACCGACACCGAAGCCGGCATGCTTGCAGCAGCCGTATTTTCTTAAGTCAAGGTACCACTGCAGTGATTCCTTATTGACATGCATTTCATCCATTCTCTGAGAAAGGACATCGTATCTTTCCTCTCTCTGGCTGCCTCCGCAAAGTTCTCCTACTACAGGCATCAGAAGGTCGGTAGCGGCAACTGTTCTGTTGTCATCATTTACTCTCATGTAGAAAGCCTTGGCTTCCTTAGGATAGTTCATGACAAAGACCGGACCGTGGCAGATCTCTTCTGTCAGATACTTTTCATGTTCTGTGGCAATGTCCATACCCCAGTAGACCTTGTTTTCGAATCTGTCTTCTACCTTCTTGAGCATGTCAACAACGTCGCTGTATTCCATTCTGGCAAACGGTGTGTTGAGAACATGCGTAAGTCTTTCCTTAAGACTCTTATCGATCATCTGGTTAAAGAACTCCATTTCAGCCGGGCAGTTCTCGTAGACATAGTTGATACAGTACTTAACCATATCTTCCATCAGATTCATGTCATCTTCCAGATCAGCGAAAGCGATCTCCGGTTCACACATCCAGAACTCGCTGGCGTGTTTCTTGGTGTTGGAGTTCTCGGCTCTGAAAGTAGGTCCGAATGTATAAACATCTCTGAATGCCAGAGCATATGCTTCAACATGCAGCTGACCGCTGACTGTCAGGCTGGCTTTCTTTCCGAAGAAGTCTTCATCATATTTGTTATCTTCTCTTGTAGTAACGGTAAAGACCTCACCTGCTCCTTCAGCATCGTTGCCGGTGATTATCGGTGTGTGTACGTATACGAAGCCCTGATCCTGGAAGAACTCATGCAGAGCCATGGCCAGTACGGATCTGACTCTGAATCCGGCTGAGAAGGTGTTGGTACGCGGTCTTAACGGAGCCAGTTCTCTCAGGTATTCACAGGAATGTCTCTTTTTCTGCAGAGGATAGTCACTTGTGCAGATGCCTTCAACTGTTGCTTCCGTCAGCTCCAGTTCAAATGGCTGAGGCATGTCAGGAGTAAGTTTGAAGCGTCCGGTTACTGTGACGGCAGCACCCGTCAGAAGCTTTCCAACTTCTTCGAAATTCTTCAGCTCAGGAGTATAAACAAGCTGGCAGTTCTTGAAATATGTTCCGTCATTAAGCGCAATGAAGCCGACCTGTCCGTTATTACGGTTGGTCCTCACCCAACCCTGCAGCTGTACATACTTTAAGCCATCCAGTGTGATTGTGTCGTTGGCGCTGATCAGTTCATATAATTCTCTGATCGTCATGAATTCAAACATAGTTAATCCTCCTTAAAAATATAAAAACGCCCCGTTTTAAAGGAGCGTTATTAACGCGGTACCATCCTTCTTTGGTCTTTAGCCAGTTAACGCCTAGGTTACGGGACTGTCTACTGTTACTTCTCCAGTCCAACTCCCGGAATGTTCCGTAATTATCTGAAGCTGAAATGTCGCACCACCCATTTCTCTCTTGAAACTTCTGTTGATAATACAGTTTCCGTTCTCTGTTATTGCAGTTTTCTGATGCTGCTTGTTTCAAATATCAGTTCCTGAATGTTTGAAACAATGTCAACTTCCTTCAGGATCATGCCCTTAGGAACATTTATGTGCTGATGGGTAAAGTCGATTATGCCCATTACACCGCACTTGTGAAGTTTGTCGACAACTTCCTGAATGTTGGTGGAAGCCGTCAGTATGGCTATGCGGCAGTCCTTGGGGATGCGCTTTTCCAGTTCATCAATATGATATACCGGAATGCCCTTGATTTCACCTAACAAATTATAATTGATTTCAAAGGCCATTACAATCTCCCCTACCACATAATCCCAGCGGTTGTAGTTAAGAAGAGCGTGTCCCAGATTGCCGACACCGATAAGGATGATCTTCTCATCAAAACCGGTTCCCAGTTTCTGGTTGAAAATCTCAATAAGCTTATCAACATCATATCCATAACCCTGTTTGCCAAGGCTGCCGATGAAAGACAGATCTCTTCTAATGGTTGTTGAAGGAATGCTGACGTACTCACTGAGTTCGCTGCTTAAAACCTTCGAAACACCCTGTGCTTTCAGTTTGCGCAGAGCTTTCAGATATATGGGATAACGCTGTGATGTTGCCTTTGGCACAATTTCATACTGCTGCATAATCAAATACCTTAGAAGTATCTTAACACATCCAAAAGATTTTGTTAAATAATTAACAATCTCTTTTTTATTAATGGCAAAAAAAGACTGGTAATATAAACTATCGTGGATTTGATACCACAGGTTAAACTATCGTGTGGGTTGTATCGAGGTA
>JAEEGL016176927.1_pt1 | contig 10812 bp, 8 predicted proteins | sample 9134231 | NCBI WGS metagenome assembly JAEEGL01 (sample SAMN16246548, study PRJNA631951) | gut metagenome | biome: gut microbiome; feature: rumen; material: fiber-attached | host: Bos | place: Iran: Karaj | collected 2018-10
CCGATGGCGTTGGAAGCCCGTACAGTGCGGGCCCAGCCGCACACGGTGACTTTTTTGCCCTGCAGGCTCTCATCGCCCGCCTTGAGGCAACCGAACAATTCTCTGATCGCAGTTCTGCGCATTGTCGTCAACATCTCCTTCAAGGAAAATAGTGTACGCGGCGAATTATACCACTTTACTGAGAAATTAGCAAATTAGGTTTAGTGCCTGAATAGAATTAGGGAATTAGGTTTAGTGCCCGAGTAGAATTAGGGAATTAGGGAATTGCGGAGCGGCCTGATCCGGCCGCGAACTCACGGGCGACAAGGAGCGGCGACCGCATTACGCATGAGTTCATCGCCGCCGGCGATTTCACGATTTTCTAATTCTATTACGGATCAAATCCAATTCTACAACAGACTAAACCAAATTCTACAAAGGACAAAAGTCTAATTCACAAAAGCCTGCTTTTGGTGTATAATAAGCCCGGAGGGGAGCATAAGATGGAATCACTGACTATCGGGATCGCCGGGGGCACCGGCAGCGGTAAAAGCACTGTAGCTCGTATAATACGCGACAGTTTCGGCGAAGACGTGGCACTGCTCAAGTGCGACGACTATTACAAGGCGCATCATGAATTGACCTTTGAAGAGCGCAGCAAGATGAACTACGACCATCCGGACGCGTTTGACACCGGATTGATGGTGGAACATATCAAAGCGCTGAAGGAGGGAAGGGCCGTCGACAGCCCCGTGTACGATTTCACCGTGCACGACCGCAGCGAAGAAACGCGGCGTATCGAGCCCGGGCGGGTGCTGCTCGTTGACGGCATTATGGTGCTCGCGCTCGCCGAAGTGCGGGAGCTGCTGGACATTAAGATATATGTTGACACCGACGCCGACGTGCGCATTTTGCGGCGCATACGGCGCGACGTGAAAGAGCGCGGCCGAAGCCTGGATTCGGTCATTGCGCAGTACGTGGAAACGGTCAAACCCATGCACGAAGCGTACGTCGAGCCCAGCAAGCGCTACGCCGATCTGATCATTCCGCAGGGCGGCCGCAACGCCGTCGCCATGGACCTGCTCCGCTCCTGCATCCGGAACCATCTGCAGTAATTGAACAAGAGTAAAGGAGTGTTATTATGGCCGAATTGAAAATGCTCATTGCCGACGACAACAAGCAGATCACGTCTGTATTGTCCCAATACGCCAAAAACGAAGGCTACAGCGTGCTGATCGCCAACGACGGTCAGGAAGCGCTGGACACGTTCCACCGAGCCAGGCCCGACATCATCCTGCTGGACGTGATGATGCCCGTGCTGGACGGCTTCCAGGTGTGCCGCGAGATCCGCCGCGAATCCTCCGTGCCCATCATCATGATCACCGCGCGGGGCGAAGATTTTGAGAAGATCATGGGGCTCGACATCGGCGCCGACGACTACATCGTGAAGCCTTTCTCCAACGGCGAAGTGATGGCCCGCGTGCGCGCGATCATGCGCCGCATCAGCGTCAATACTCCCACCGAACAGGTGTTCGAATGCGGCAATCTCCGCATCAACCTCGAAAATTACGTGGTGGAGGTAGGCGGCAACGTCGTCAAGCTCACCAAAAAAGAGATCGAGATCCTCTGGCTGCTGGCCAGCAATATCAACAAGGTCTTCTCCCGCGACCAGCTGCTGGACAAGATCTGGGGCTACGACTACTACGGCGACAGCCGCACGGTGGATTCCCACATCAAACGGCTCCGGGCGAAGCTGGACGAGTTCCCGCACGAAGGCTGGGAGATCGAGACATTCTGGGGCGTCGGATACAAGTTTGCCGAAAAAGCGTGACGCGGGGGTGTGACCCATGAAGGATAAAAAACAGCGTTCGCGACATGCGGGCCGGTACGGGATCGCGCGGCGGCTGACAGTGCTGTTTACCTCGTGCCTGCTGTTGTTCGCGCTGATCCTCGGACTGGCGTTCTCGGCGCTGCTGTACCGGTATGCGCGGCAGTCGTACGATGACAATCTTAAACACACCGCATCCAGCATCAGCGAGATGGTGGCGGCGATCGGGCGGCGCCGCGGCTCTTTCGTGATCGGCGAAACCGGCGGCAATCCGGGCGGCGATCACGGCCGCTCAGACGAGGGCAACGCAGGCGACGGCATGATCCGGCCCGAAGGCGACATCTGGATCAACACGCGTTCGCTGGCGCGGTTCATATCCGGATTGACCAACTCCACCGTGTGGCTGGTGGCGCCGGGCGTGGGCGAAGAGAAGTACGACATGATGTTCATGATGCGGAACGAGGATTACGTTGACACCCGGTTCTCGCAGCTGAACGCGGAGCAGGCGGGCCTTATAGAGTCTATATTTGAAAAGCGCGACCTCAATACGCAGGCGTTCTCCAAACTGTTCGGTGAAAACACCGTCACCGTCGGCATGCCCGTGATGGACGATTCGGGCAAAGTGATGGGCGCGGTGCTGATCCACGCGCCGCTGAAAGAGGCATTCGGTCCGCTGCGGCACGGCCTGGTGATCATGGCGGTGAGCCTGGTGGCGGCGCTGGTGATCGGGTTCGTCGCGGCGTTGCTGATGTCCCGGAAGTTCACGAAACCGCTGCTGAAGATCAACGATACAGCGCTGCAGATCTCCGAAGGCGACTATTCGGCGCGCACGGAAGTCAAGCAAGGCGATGAGATCGGCGTGCTGGCGCAGACGATCGACGAAATGGGCACGAAACTGGAAACAGCTGAAAACGAGAGCCGGAAGCTGCAGGAGCTGAGGCAGGACTTCATTGCCAACATCTCCCACGAGCTGCGCACGCCCGTCACCGTGATGCGCGGGTCGCTGGAGGCGCTGTGCGACGGCGTTGTCACCGAGCCCGAACTGGTGGAGCAGTACCACACCGAGCTGCTGAAAGAAAGCAAATACATGCAGCGCATGGTCAACGACCTGCTGGATCTCTCCCGCCTCCAGAACCCGGATTTCTCCATGAACATCACCGACTTCAACCTGTTCGACTGCGTGTCCGACGCGGTGCGCGGCGCCCGGGGCATGGCGGACAATAAGGGCATCTCCGTTGATTTCATTTTCGACACCGGCGACCTGCCGTTCCGCGGCGACTACGACCGGGTGCGGCAGATGCTGCTGATCGTGCTGGACAACGCGGTCAAATTCTCCGAAAGACCCAACTACCCCGTACGCGTGCTGCTGAAAGAGGGAAGAGTATCGGTGACGAACGTGGGCAAGGGTATCGGCCCTGACGAACTGCCGTACATTTTTGAGCGGTTCTACCGGTCGCGGTCCGAGATCAACAAAAACGGTACCGGCTTGGGATTGCCCATCGCCCGCCAGATCGCGCTGCGCCACGGCATCGGCATTTCCGTGACCAGCGAACCGGACGCGGAGACCACTTTCGTGTTCGACTTCAACGGCGGCGGCGCATGATAAAGGAGCTTATATATGTTTGACAAACGCTGGATCGTGCTGCCGGAACATATTTACGGCAAAGACAGCACAATAGAGCAGATCAGAACGGAGCTTTTGCGGGTGCGCGGTATCGCGCCGGAAGACGCGGCGGCGTTTTTCGCGGCGCCGTTATTGCCCCCCGTGCCGGAGGACGAGGCTCTGGAGGCCGCGGTGGATATTATCCTCACGGCGATCGACGACGGGCTCCGGATCTCCATATTCGGGGATTACGACTGCGATGGCATCTGCGCTACGGCGATCCTGTATCATTTCCTCAAAAACTGTGCCGGCGCGGATGTGGATTACTGCATTCCGGACCGGTTCGGCGAAGGGTACGGCATCACGCCCGCCGCGGTGGAACGGCTGTGCGAGCAGGGCACCGGACTGATCGTGACCGTGGACAACGGCATCTCCGCCCTCGAAGCCGCCGCCCGCGCGGATGAGCTCGGGGTGGCAATGGTCATCACCGATCACCATCTGGCCGGGGAGGAATTGCCCCGATGCGGCGCGCTGGTGGACCCGCACCTGCCCGACAGCACTTTCGGCTACCGCGACGAATGCGGCGCCGGCGTGGCGTTCACGCTGGTGCGGAAGCTGGGGGAGGAGCTGGGCGTTGACCCCGTGGAAACGGAAGGTTACATCACCGCTGTGGCGATCGCTACGATCGGCGACAGCGTGCCGCTCACCGGGACGAACCGCATCTACGTGCGGCTGGGACTGGAGGCAATGGCGAACCTGCTCAAAGACCCCGACGGCGCCGCGGGACCGCTGGACTGCGGTGTGCTGGCGCTGCTGGAAAGCTGCGGCTTCAATGAAACGTTGCTGCCCGGTTCCACGGATATCTCTTTCAAAGCCGCGCCCAAGATCAACGCCGCCGGCCGCCTGGGTTCCGGCGAACGCGCGATCCATCTGTTCCTGGCCCCGAACCGCGCCGAGGCGGAAAAAGCCGCCGAAACTTTGGCGGAGGAGAACCGCACGCGCAAAGTCATAGAGCAGGACGTATACACCGACGCGCTGCGGCCCGGGCGGCTGCTCACCGGCCCGGCCGACGCGCTGACGCTCAGCGCGGGCGAGGACTGGCATCCGGGCGTGATCGGCATCGTGGCGTCGCAGCTGGCGGACAAATTCCTGAAGCCTGCCATCGCGCTTACGGTCAACGTAAACGGCGATGATCCGCTCTACAAGGGCTCCGGCCGGTCGGTCAGGGGTTTCGACCTGTTCAAGGCGCTCTCCGCCTGCAGCGGCCATTTAGAGCGGTTTGGCGGGCACGCCATGGCGGTGGGCATCTCGATATATAAATCGCAGCTGGAGCCGTTTCTGGCCGCGTTCAACGCGTACTGCGCCGGGCTGGACTGGTCGCTGCTGCCGGCGAGGCAGTCGGCGGAAGTTGACGCCGCGGTGAGCGGGGAACTGCTGACGCCGGAGTTCTCGGATATGCTGGCCACGTTCGAGCCTTTCGGGGATGAGAACGCGGCGCCGGCGATCGTTGTTACCGGGCTCAGGCTGGTGAACGTGCGGCGGGTGGGCGTTGACTCCGCGCACCTGAAAATGGTGTTCGCCGTGCCCGACCGGTCGGGGGGGCAGCAGTATATTGACGGCATAGCGTTCCGCGCGGGCAGCCTGCTGGAGAGCGTAAGCCGCCTCAAGAACGTTTCGGTGCTGTGCATGCCCCGCCGCGACCAGTTCCGGCCCGAAAAGCTGTTCCTGCAGGTGACGGATATACACGAATTCGACCTCGGTGTTGAAAAACGGCTGCTATGCATGTATAATAAGCCGTATATTACTTTCGAGAGCTTTGCCGCCGACGCGGGCTTCCTGAGAGTGGTATACAAGGGCATTTCGAAACTGCCGCCGGAGTTCAAATTCAACGATCTGATCGCGCTGCGCGCCGAACTGATCGCCGCCGGAGTCAATTGTTCCTGGTTCCGTCTTAAGACCGCCATGGACATCTTCGGCCAGCTGGGCCTGGTAAACCGCACTTCCAAGACCGACTTCACCCTGGACCGCGGGGTGACGAAAGTCGAGCTGGAGGCGTCGGAACTGTACCGGTCGCTCCTCACCGGCCCCGCGGACTGAACGCGCCTCACCGGACGGGAGGCGGACAATATGCCCTCCGGAGCGTGAGACCATGACGGACGCGGACGATCGGAACGAATACGAAGTTCTCAAAGAAAAAGTACTGAAGCACGACCCCAAAGCGGACGTGGCGCTGTTAGATAAAGCGTACGCCCTGGCTTGTGCTGCGCATAAAGGGCAGAAGCGCAAATCCGGGGAGCCGTTCGTCATACATCCGGTGGCCGTTGCCACCATGCTCACGGATATGGACATGGACCTGGCTACGGTCATTGCCGGCATGCTCCACGACACGGTGGAAGACACCGACGTGACGCTGGAAGATATCTCCGCGCAGTTCGGTGAGGATATTGCCTACCTGGTGGACGGCGTCACCAAACTGAAGCACATCCCGATGACCACCAAAGAGGAACTGCAGGCGGAAAACCTGCGCAAAATGTTCCTGTCCATGGCCGCGGACATCCGCGTGATCGTGATCAAACTGGTGGACCGGCTGCACAACATGCGCACGCTCCAGTACGTCAACACCGACGCCCAGATCACCAAAGCCCGCGAAACTCTCGAGATATACACACCGCTGGCGCATCGCTTAGGTATGACCAAGATCAAATGGGAGCTCGAGGATCTGTGTTTCAAGTACTTAGAGCCCGAAGCGTACGCCAGCCTGGAGCGCGCCATCAACCAGAAGCGCGAGGAGCGGGAAGAATACATCGCTAACGTGCTCGCCGAGCTCCGCGCCAAACTGGACGAAGCGGGCATCGAAGCGCGCCTGGACGGGCGGCCCAAGCACCTGTACAGCATCCACCGCAAGATGGTGACGCAGAACAAGACGCTGGAGCAGATATACGACCTGCTGGCGATCCGGGTGATCGTCAACACGGTGCAGGAATGCTACACGGTGCTGGGCATCATCCACGAGGCGTACAAGCCCATTCCGGGCCGTTTCAAAGACTACATCGCGATGCCGAAGCCGAACATGTACCAGTCGCTGCACACCACGCTGATCGGGCCGCAGGGCAAACCCTTCGAGGCGCAGATCCGGACGTGGGAGATGCACCGGGTGGCGGAGAACGGTATTGCCGCCCACTGGAAGTATAAAGAGGGCATGGACTACAAGGTCTCGGACACCGACCTCAAGCTGGAGTGGGTGCGGAACCTGCTGGACAACCAGAAGGATATCGACGACGCCAGCGAATTCGCCGAGACGTTCAAAATGGACCTGTTCACCGACGAGGTGTTCGTGTTCACGCCGAAGGGCGAGGTCAAAGTTTTCCCCGCCGGCTCCACGCCCATCGATTTCGCGTATTCCATCCACAGCGCGGTGGGCAACCGCATGACCGGCGCCAAGGTCAACGGCGAGATCAAACCCCTTAACTACAAGCTCAAGACCGGCGATTTCGTGGAGATCATCACGTCGTCGGCGCCCGGCCGCGGCCCGTCCCGCGACTGGCTGAACATCGTCAAAAGTTCCGAAGCCAAGAGCAAGATCAAACAGTGGTTCAAGAAGGAGCGCCGCGACGAGAACATCGAGCGGGGCCGCGACGCCGTAGAACGCGAGATCCGGCGCGTAGGCTGCACGTACGCCCAGCTGATGCGGGACGAGTGGATCCAGCCCATGCTGGCGCGCCATCATTTCAACTCGCTGGACGACATGTTCAACGTGATCGGTTTCGGCGACGTGTCCGCGCAGAAGTTCGTGGGCAATCTGTACAGCGAATTCCAGAAAGAGCAGTCAACGGCGGATGATGCCGCCGAACTCGCCAAAAAAGCCGCGGACGCCGCGCGCCGCGAAGAGCAGCAGGAGCGCAAGTACAGCGAGAGCGGCGGCGTCATAGTGAAAGGCCTGGACAACTGCCTCGTGCGCCTGTCCCGCTGCTGCAACCCGGTGCCCGGCGACTCTATTGTCGGCTACATCACCCGCGGGCGCGGCGTATCCGTGCACCGAACGGATTGCCCCAATATCGTGTCCATGTCCGAAGGCGAGAACCGGATGATCGACGTGCGGTGGGCGGACAAGAGCAAGAGCTCGTACGTGGTCCAGATCGGCGTCAAGGCCGTTGACAGCAAGTCGCTGTTCATGGATATAGTGAAGGCGGTGGCGGACTGCAACCTGTCGATGCAGGCGATCAACGCGCGCAAGACCCGTGACAATTACGAACTCGTTGACCTCACCGTAGAGATCACGTCCCGCGACGAGCTGGACCGCCTGGTCCGGAAGATCCGCCGCATCGAAAACGTGGTGGACGTGAGCCGCACGGTAAGGTAAGTCAGATAAATCAATGATTCACATAATTTAGATATTTCAGGGAGTGTACATATGAAAGCAGTGATCCAGCGCGTGACCGAAGCGAGCGTGACCGTTGACGCAAGGCTCTGCGGCCGCATCGGCCGCGGCTTTGCCGTGCTTTTAGGCATCAACCGCACCGACACCGAAGCGGAAGCGCGGCTGCTCATAAAAAAGCTGATCGCGCTGCGGATCTGCGACGACGCCAACGGCGTGATGAATCTGAGCCTTCCGGACAGCTGCGCCGCGGGGGAGACGCCCGAGATGCTGGTAGTCAGCCAGTTTACGCTGTACGCCGACACGCGCCGGGGCAACCGGCCGTCATATATAGAGGCGGCGCCGCCGGAGCAGGCGCGCCCGCTGTACGAGTTTTTCGTGGCGGAACTGCGCCGCGCCGGGATCCGGGTGGAGACCGGGATCTTCCAGGCGGATATGAAAGTGGCGCTGGTCAACGACGGCCCGGTGACGATCATTATTGACACCGACGACCTCAAGGCGCCCCGCCACGCTGGCGGCAGCAACGGCGGCCGCACCAGCGGAGACGAAGGAGGTGCGCTCCCGTGCCTGTGATCAAGCGCTTCACCGAGGGCTTACTTGGCTCCAACACATACCTGGTCTGGAACGATAAGACGGGAGAGGCATGCGTAATTGACGTCGGCAACCCCTGCGCCCCCATCGCCGAATTTGCCGCCGCCCAGAAACTGAAAGTCAAATATATTGTCCTCACCCACGCCCATTACGACCACATTCTGTACATCGAAGATTTCTGTGCGGCGTTTCCCGAGGCATTGACCGCGATCCACCCGAACGACGACGTCCTGATGGACGACCCCAACCTGAACTGCTCGGTGCTGTTCGGTTCCGCCCATGAATTCCGGCATTGCGACCTGATGCTGAACGAGGGCGACACGCTGGCGCTGGGGGAGGAAACACTCACCGTGCTGCACACACCCGGCCACACCGAAGGCGGCATCTGCCTGCTGGGCGGCGGGTATCTGTTTTCCGGCGACACGCTGTTCTACGACAGCTTCGGGCGCACGGACCTGGGCCGCGGCGACATGGATACGCTGGGGAACTCGCTTCACCGGCTGTTCACGCTGCCGGAGGAAACTATCGTGCTCCCTGGCCACGGCACCCGCACCACCATTGGGCGGGAAAAACGCGAAAATTACTTTTTGTACATGTGATGGAGATCTCGCTGTTCTACCCGGGCGTCCAGCCCGACTACCACGTTTACGAGGCGCTGCAGATATTCGGCGACGCCGGGATCGTGCTCGCGCTGCATCCGGACAGCGACAATTTGCTGATCCGGGTGACGGGGGACAACGGCGCCGTCCTGGAACTGACGCCGCCGGATCCCGCGGTCACGGACAATAAGGAGCTCGTCAGAGATTTATATTGCCGCATCTCCGAATTTACCGGCTACCGCTCGCCTTGGGGCTGCCTCACCGGCGTGCGGCCCACGAAGATCGTGAACCAGCTGCTGGCGGCCGGCCGGAGCCTGAGCGAGGTGCGGGACGAGCTCACCGGGTTTTATTGTGCGCGGCCCGTGAAGGCGAAGCTGGCGTTGACAACGGCCGCAAACCAGAAAGCGTTCCTGGCGGAGCAGGCGGCAGACCCGTCCCGCATCGGCATATATATCGGCATCCCGTTTTGTCCCACGCGCTGCGTGTACTGCTCTTTTACGTCCAACTCCATCGAAAAATACCGCGGCCGCGTGGACGAATATCTGCGGCTATTGCGCGCGGAGATGGAAGCGGTGGCGGATCTGGTACGGGAGCAGTCGCTGAAGCTCGAGTCGGTATATATCGGCGGCGGCACGCCTACGTCGTTGTCCGAGCCCCAGTTTGCGCGGCTTATTGACGACGCGGCGGAACTGTTCACGTCGCGGTCCTCGTACCTTCGCGAGTTTTCCGTGGAAGCGGGCCGGCCGGACAGCATCACGGCGGGCAAACTGGCCGCGATGCGGGCGGCGGGCGTCAACCGCATCAGCATCAACCCCCAGACCATGAACGACGCGACGCTGGAGCTGATCGGCCGCAGACACACGGCGGCGGACACGCTGCGCGCCTTCGAACTGGCGCGGGCGCAGGGCTTTGACAACATCAACGCGGATATTATCTGCGGCCTGCCGGGCGAGAATTTCGGCATGTTCAGCCATACGCTGGACGTGCTGGAGACGCTTGCGCCCGAATCCGTCACCGTGCACACGCTCTCGGTCAAACGCGCCGCCGACCTCAAACGCGACTCCCGCCGCGAGCTCCTGCGCTCGAGCGTGACGGGGCGCATGGTGGGATCCGCGTGCCGCCGGTTGACAACCCGCGGCCTCAGGCCGTATTATATGTACAGACAAAAGAATATGCTGGGCAACCACGAGAATGTATCGTATTGCCTCCCGGGGCACGAGAGCCCGTACAACATCCACATTATGGAGGAGGACCAGACCATTCTGGCCCTGGGTGCGGGCGGCGTGTCCAAGCGCGTGACTCCCGGCGTGATCCGGCGCGCGTTCAACGTCAAAAGTGTGGAGGAATACCTGGCGCGGAGCACGGAAATGGCGGCGCGGAAGCGGGCACTGTTTGAAGAAGCAGAAAGGAAAGGAACAATATGATCGAAGCGTTAAGAGAGTTTTTCGGTTTCGGCGGATATAAACGCCCAGCGGAGGGCTGGTTCTCCTGGCAGCACCTCGTGTTCGTGTCGTCGCTGATGCTGATCATGATCGGACTGGCCGTGTGGCTGGGACTCCGGAACAAGCACCGGGACGAGAAAGCAAAGAATAAGGTTCTGATTGCTGCCGCGATCATGATCGACGGCTTCGAGCTGTTCAAGCTCCTGATCATCGGGCTGCGCGGCGGCAACCTGCTGCTTGAACTGCCGTTGTTTCTGTGCAGCATTCCGCTCTTCGCGATCCCGATGGCCGCGTTCTGCAAAGGCCGCATGAAAGAGGCGTCGCTGGATTTCGTGTTTATTTTCGGGCTGCTGATCGCGTTCATGGGCACGTACGGCGCGGGTCAGAACTACGGC
>JAEEGL016863277.1_pt1 | contig 10812 bp, 7 predicted proteins | sample 9134231 | NCBI WGS metagenome assembly JAEEGL01 (sample SAMN16246548, study PRJNA631951) | gut metagenome | biome: gut microbiome; feature: rumen; material: fiber-attached | host: Bos | place: Iran: Karaj | collected 2018-10
CTTTGTCAGCGAGATAGTCGTCATAGGTATATCCTACTTTTGCAAAGGCTTCTTCCATCTTCTACTTACGGCTGCCCTTGATGTTATCACGCATGATATAGACAGGTTCATCGGCAAGTATCGGATATGCCTCCAGAAGACCTTCCTTGTCATCGCTTGAACGCAGCTTATTTACATCATATGCCTTGTAGATGTCCTTGATAAGGTCTGCATCCTTCTTTTCCATCTTTTCCTTGAAGGAATCCATCTTGGCAACTGTGATAACCTGAGGAGCGATATACTCACGCTCTACGTTACCCAGTGAATACTTAACCTTGATCGAGCCGTCATCACCCTGCTCAAGTTCATATATGCCCTTATCCACACTGTAGGTCTTTGAATCGTATACAGTCTCCAAACCTGTTGTAATACCGTATGACAATACCAGGTTCGACTGCATCATACCCTTTTCGTTGGGGATGGCTCTTGAGTCCGTTGCAGCGTTATCGATATACGAACTCCAAACCTTGCCGGTAGACTTCTGCTCAACGGTGAAATGTGTCGTCAGCTGATCCATTGTAAATATAAGATCATCGGACTCCATTACCAGCGGTTCGGGATCTTCCTCTCCGCTGTATCCGTAGGGAACCACCGGTTCTGTCTCGGTCTCGGGATTGACAAAGTTGATTATCATGTAAATTCCTATTGCCAATACACCGCAGAAAGCCAACGGTACGATCAGACTCTTGAAGAAGTCTTTAACAGCCTGTCGCTGCTCGGCCTTTGTTTCCACACTCACAGGTCTGCGAGCAACGGGCTTTGACGCTTTCGGTTTAGCTGCCTTGGTTTTCTCCTTGGCTTTCTCCTTGGTCTCTTCCTGCGCCATATTCTGTTCTGCCTTATCTATATCCTTTGTTTCGTTTGCCATGGTAACTCCTGTTTTTTATAAAAATGATCTACTCTTTACAGCGCACCGTTACATTCTGAACATTAACTCTTTACCAATAGATATGAAGTACGCAACGCCCTGGGATATCATACTGAAGAAAATCATCAGGATGAATATTATAACGAGCATTGCAAAAAGCGATGCGATGGTGAACAAAATGTTCTTTCCTGCCGAGAAATCGTGGATCTGTCCCATTGCCGCAACCACAAGTATACCGCAATAAACCAGTGAAACCACACCCAGCACCGAAATGAACTGTCCTTCTTCTATCGTCACGAAATTACTTGCGATAGTAACCGGAAGCTGGATCAGGGGATATGGCAACAGACAATAACAGGTTGCCATATACACATCACCCAGACGTCCTTTACCGTCAAAGAGTGTTGTAAGAGCCCAGTTACCTACAACCCACAGCGCCAGCGGGAAAATAATGCTGGCCACATAGAGCAGTACGTTTACTTCTTCCCAGTATACCTGAAGGAAAAGGAAACTGGTGTAGCGCAATCTCATAAGTCTTACAATGATAGTAAAGATCAATATGGTGTTTGCTGCCGCATAAGTTCCTCTTTTCTCTCTGATGATATCCCAGAAACCGTCAAGAGGATGTGTCAGACAGTAGAACGCAAACTTAAGAGAATCAATATAATGCTCAAAGCGCTCTGCCGGTGTCTTCACCTTCGGGCCCGAATCGGTTATGCCATAGTAGTCGTTGATGTAAAAATCATTATTCCCATAGATACTTGCCATAATATTTCCATCCTTTTATTGTCACAGTTTGAATATCTCGGATCTCGCAATCTCTTCCTTAGCCTTTAAGTATCTTCCGATAATGCTCGGAATAATGATAAGGACAAGCAGGATCACGATAACCCATATTATGTTTTTCCTTATGACTATCTTTCTGTACTGAGCATACGCACGGGAATAGTTCTCATCATCGTACTTTGCTTCGAAATATTCCATGGCTTCCTTGTAATAGCCTTTACGCATGAGCGAACGGCCGATTCCGATATAAGCCAGAGCATAATTTCCGTTTAAGGTCTTAACCTGTTCCCAGGTTTCCTCAGCCTCATCATAAAGACCGTTGTCGAACTCGTCCATGGCCTTGTATATCAGGCTGCCGTACTCTGTAGGAATAAACAGTGTTATAGAGCAGTCAAGCTGATCAAGTACCAGAAGATCGTTGCCCATATGCTCCATTGAAACCGGCTTACGGAAGTATCCGTCCATGTTACCGTTTCCACCGAAGGCATATACCATTCTGCCCTGATCATCGTAACCGAAGAGACGGCCTCTGTTCTGATCGAGACAGATATATACATCGTTATCAAGAACGGTTACATCTTTGAAATATGACGGACCTGTGATACCGCCGCCGCCGCCCCAGTAAAGATCACCGTATACCGGATAATCACCGTTGCGGACCAGGATGTCATTTCCCAACATGTTCAGCTTACGTACAGCATCAACTGTCTCATCTCTGAGATCTTCTTCCTCCGCACCACCTACACATGCATATATGAAACCTTCTTTGTCCATGAACACGTTGTCATATTCGGTGGGAACAAAGGACTCCATCTGTGCACGCTGTGCCTGTGATGCAAGTCTCTTCCAGATATAATCCGTGAAGTTGAATGCAACTCGCGTAGCTCCGATGAATCCGGAGAATGTTCCGTCCGCCTCGTATTTTACAAGACCTTTGTTGATACCCTGTGCGGAACAGTATACACGGCCTGCTGTATCGATAGCCAGCTTATCCGGCTGGAAAACATAATCGCTTGCAATAGCGGAATCCACCGGTCTCTCGAACTGCATAACAAAGTTTAAGTCCATGTCGACCTTTATGATCCTGGCGTTTCCTCTGTCTGCAATGAAAATGTATCCGTCGTCACTGACTGCAACATCCGAAGGAGCGTTAAGTCCGGCTATATCCGAACCCTTTATCTCGGTGATCTCTCTTACCAGTTTGAAATCATCCGTTCCGCTGCGCTCTACAACAACTATACGGTTGTTACCTGTATCACAAATGTAGATCTGGTTGTCGTAAACATAAATCGACTCGGCGTTTTTCAGATTGGTATCGAGTCCCAAGTCACCGTATGTGAAAACTTTAGCGACAGAATATACATCCGGACTTTCCTGTACATCCTCCCAGTAATCATATACGTAGGTATAACTGCCTTCCGAAGCCTTGACTGCAGTCGTTCCGGTAAATACCATACCGGCCACGACAGCCGCAACACCCAGAGCATGAATAATCCTCTTCTTCATAGTAAACCTCTTATAATGAATACTCATCTCGCAACAATTACTACTTGATACCTGAGCTTGCCATCGTTTCAAGTATCTGGCTCTCAGAGAAAACAAATATGAGAATGGGCACTACCATGACAACAACCAATACAGCTGCTGCCTGACCTGTTCTGGCAATACCGCCGGCCTGGATCTGCTGCAAAGCAAATACCAGTGTCTTCTTTTCCTCTGAGTAGATAAATGTTGAAGCTCTGTTATTCCAAAGACCCTGTACTGAGAAGATTATCAACGTCATCCAGGCAGGCTTAACGTTAGGCATAACAATCTTCGTGAAGACTGTCCACTCACTGGCTCCGTCTATCTTCGCTGCCTCTATCAACGCTGATGGCAAACCTTCCATGAACTGTTTCATAAGGAAGAGTCCCATAGGTGATGCAAAAGCCGGAACGATGATCGCCCAATATGTATCCACCCAGCCCAACTTGTTGATGATGATGTAGTTGGGGATCTGTGTAACCATACCCGTAAACATCATGGCCACAGTAACAAGTTTGAAAAATCCCTGTCCACCGGGGAACTCATACTTCGCAAGAACGAAAGCGCCCATGGAAGCTATAAGAAGATGTCCCGCTGTACCTACGGCTGTGATAAACACAGTATTGAAAAGATATCTGGAGAATGTTACCCAACTCTTTCCCATGGTAACAAACAGATCAGAAAAGTTGTTTGTTGTGGGACGTCTCGGGAATATCCTGGGCGGGAACATGAACAACTCGTCCAAAGGCTTCAATGCACTGCTGACCGCATAAACAATGGGAAATACCATTATGCATGCAACCAATGCAAGGAAAATACCCAGTGCGATATCTCCGCTGACTGACCTGTTAGGCTTTCTCCTTTTTATGAGAGGCTTGCGGTATACCTGAACCTCTGCCTCCTTTTTTGCTGTTTTTGCTGTTTGCGTTTTCTTACTCATTATCGCCATCCTATTCTTATTACTCTCATTATGTGGTTAACAAAAGTATTAATGTATATTTTGGTAATTCCAACCCGTTAAACTCCGACTCTGTTAAGTATAGCTGCAATAGCCTTGTAGCTTAAGATCATCATTAAAAACAGGATAGTTGCTATGGCGCAGGCATAACCCATCTCAAATCTTGAGAAACCATAGTCAAAAACGTGAGTTACTATCGTACGCGCTGCATAGTCTGTACTGGGGTAACCGCACAGCTGCATGGTCACATCACAGACACCGAATGCACCGGTGATGGCCATGACCGCACCGAACATGAGCATGGGCTTCATGCTGGGAAGTGTGATGTACCAAAGTTCCTGCCAGCGGTTTCTGACACCGTCTATACATCCTGCCTCAAACAAACTCGGATCAACGCTCTGCAGACCGGCTACGAATGAAAGGAAGCCGGTACCAAGGCTCATCCACAGTATGACTAACATACATATCGGAAGCATCCACTTCGGATCCGTCAGCCAGAATATCGGGTTATCGATGATACCGATGTTCATAAGGAAGGCATTTACGAAACCGTATGCATCGCCTCGGAAGAATACCGAGAAGATTACGAAACAGTTACCTGCGATGGAAGGCGCGTAGAATATTACGATTGCCACACTTCTTACCCATCTCGGAAGCTCGTTGATAAGCCATGCAAAGAAGAACGACATTATGTATCCCAGAGGACCGGTAACAAGAGCAATGATCAATGTGTTTTTGATACCGATCAGGAAGATCTCATCCTCAAGCAATAAGCTTATGTAGTTGTTCAGACCGATAAATTTCGGTGACTCCAGCAGGTTGTAATACGTAAAGCTGAAAAGCATTGACGCAACTACCGGAAAAACATAGAACACGGTAAATATGATCGCATACGGAGCAAGAAAAAGATAACAGGCTTTGTTCATCTTCATCTTTTTTAATGCCACCTTTGCGTTATGCTTGCGCAGCATGATTAATTTTTGAAAAAAGCTCAAATCTGCATTCTTATTGTCTTTTGCCATAACTGTACCTGACCTCTTATTCTTCTCCGTATAATTTCATACCAAACTCTCTGCGCTTCTTTGTGATCTCTTCATCGATCTTTATTGAGTAGTCGATGATGGTCTCACGCGTATCGTCTTTGTCGTTGATGCACTTACGAACCGCATTGGCAATGTGACGACCTGTGTAGTATCCGCCGGGTACCTCACGGATACCGACTGTCTGATCCCACTGTTCTGCCAGCACTTCGATGTCATCAGCGCTCCATGAAAGTCTTGAGAATGCATCTCTGTTAGCTGTGTTATATCTTGCTGATGCACCAAGCAAAGCCTCGATCTCACGTCCGAAACGAACCTGAGTATCGGCATTTGCCCACCACTTCATGAATTCCCATGAGTTCTGCTTGATGGTCTCGTTATCCGTCTTCAGCATCATGGTAGCATTACCGGTGATGAAATCGCTTCTGTCGATGTATTTTGTTCCGTCACCGGCTACTTTCTCGGTGCCGGGGATAACTGTGAAATCCCAAAGTCCGCGGATCTCAGGTGCGGAAACCATCAACGTATTGTATGTTGAATATGAAGTGATTCCTATCGGCATCTCGCCTGAACGGAAACGGCTGACAAAGTCAAAGTAAACCGGAATACCGTAGTCATTAAAGTATCTGATATAATCATCAAATGCTTCGATTCCTGCCTCTGTATCGACAGTAGTCTTTGTGCCCTCTTCGTTGTACATGTCACCGCCGTACTGATAAAGCAGTGTAAAGTACAGTGAAAGGTCAGGTGCGTTTGATGCTACCGAAACCGTAGCACCGGCACTTGATGAGCTACCGCCCGCACTGGGTATACCGATTGAAAGGTTGTTACCCTGTATTGTAGGCAGCATCTCTATAAGTTCCTGCCAGGTTTGCGGAACCTCAAGTTCAAGTTCCTCTAAGATGTCCTTGCGGTAGAACATAACATTGAATGTCTGCTGCTCGGGAACACCATATATATGTCCATCCAGACTGTACTGTTCGTAAGAACTCTCAGAATAGTGTGAGAGAACTTCCTGATAATCCGGGAACTCCGTGATATCCTGCGATGCATTTCTTAATGCGTAGTTAACAGGCTGATCCGCACCTACAGACAATGCTACGTCCGGTCCTCTTCCTGCCAGCACCGCACTTAAGAGTGCGCCCGGATCTACGATCTCAACGTTAACCTTTACGCCCGTATTCGGTGTAAAGTCATCATCGATCATAGACTTAAGTATGGTACCCTGATCACGACCGGTCAGTACCCATACCGTAATAGCATCCTTTGCCTCGCTTCCTTCGTAAACATTACCTACAGAGTTGTAATCAACAAAGAATGATGCTCCGAAAGAACTGATCTCATGCCAAGCTGCAAGGAAGATATTGCTCTTATGCTTTTTAGCTTTGACATCCTTGCTGGTAACCTCGATGTAATCCACATCCAGCTTGGTCTCGCTCAATGTAAGAGCTGCAGTACCCAATGCAGTGATGTTATCCTTGAATGTTGTGAACTCAAGTGTTATCTTCTGAGGTTTGTTTACGAAACGCTCAAGCTGCTGCGCTACAGTCTGTGCAGCGGCTATGCTGTCCGCCTTCTGCCCTGTAAGAGCAACCATGTCATCAACAAGTTTGTAAAGTCTCTTGGACTCAACATCCATAGCCTCGATTATCTCGGGATATGTCTTGTCAATGTTGTAGTCACGATATTTATCCGGATTTGCTCCGGTATATACAAGGATCTTTCTGTAGATCTGATTGAGTCTGTATGTAGATGTCTCAAGATCCGAAAGAAGCTCGCCCAGCTCACCGAGTGTAGCGGTAAGTCTTATGGTATGTTTACCTTTTGTAAGGTAGATGTCATAAGGTGTTTTGTTCTCATCTTCAAGTCGAAGGAAATCCCAGTCGTTATTATATTCGAAGGAAACTTCCCGAAGCTCCTGGAAGGGGATCTCACCGTCGATGTATACGGCACGGTTCGATACGTTACCGCGGGCGTAATTCTGACGGCCCTTTATCATGATGTTGTAAAGTCCGTCCTCGGGAACCTCAAATTCCCACTCAACCCACATGCCGTTGCTGCGCCATGCATCTCCGCCTACGTAGTTGAGTACTGTAGTAGTAACGCTGCGCGGAGACGTTGTGGGTGATGAACGGTCATATTTTGCATAGAGAGAAGACTCGGAACGTACTGTGGAATCTTCACCTTCTACTATGAGATCAAAACCTGAAGCGTTGTTCGTACCGCTGTTTGCTGCAGTATACTCGCTGTATGTCGGAAGATTCTCAACTCCGCGGATCTCCATCTTTCTGATGCCGAGAGGCTCGTTTTCCGCACCCAGTGTCAGCTCGTTGTCACCTTTCTCGAACCAGAACAGATAAGGATCTTCAACATATCCTCTGTCGTCCGAGAAGAATGTGTTCTGCCAGTCGAATACTTCAACCTGAGTAGGTCTGATCTCATTGCCCTGGTTGTCAACGCGGACATCGCCACCGTTTGTCCAGATACGGGTAAACTCCACATTACCGGCATCCTCAAACGGAACCTCTCCGTTGATCTTAACGGAACGCTCTGCAGCAACACCCCTGGACTCATCGGCAAGATACTCAAAGTATATTCTGTAGAAGCCTGCCTCCGGTACATTCACATGCCATGTAACCTCCGAACCCGTGGCCGTGAAAAGCGCCTTCGGCTCATTGTAGTAGTTTTCTACAGCTCTTACATCTCCGGTAGCCGTGTAATCAAAGATATCCACCGGTATGATACCCGAAGGAGTCTTTCCGGTATCATGAGAGGCAAGGTATCCCTCATAGGTTCCGACCCTCTCGATGCCTCCGATCTCTTTGGTAAGATCCGCTCCCTCATACTTGTTCTGGAAATTCTGAATCTTCCTATGAGATAGAATAACCAGCACCAGTATCAGCACCAGTATTACAGCTACAGTAATGATCACTTTTTTGTTTCTCTTTAACCAGTACATCCTGTCCTCCGAAACACTGCGTACCAAGACGCATTATTTGTCAGCCTGCCCTGCGAAAACATAAAAGCAGGGTTTTGGTTCGTAATTGTCATCAAAGAGCAACGGGCACTGTTTTTGTACTCCGTTGGTCCCGCCTCCGACATTTGAGCTATATTGAAGCCACGAATATTTATCGACCGTGCCCCAGAAGGTAAGTCCGGCAACTTCGCATCCGTTTACCTTAGCGCTGTCTATCGCATAGCGTATCATGTTGTAACGCTTGCGCTGTTTTTCATATTCGGTGACTTTCGATTCGTCACTTCCGTCATAATCCGCACTGGCACGAACGTCCAGCTCCGTGAACTGTACCTTGCCCACGACATCCGAGTAGCTTTGTATGCTGCCCTGAATATCTGTGGCCGACGGGCTGTCCATTGAGTAATGCCCCTGCATACCCATGGCACTTATCCTCGTGCCCTCGCTGTCCTTCACGCTCTCTAAGAGTTCGATTATTCCGGCTCTTTTGTTCATCTGGCACTCATTGTAATCATTGTAATAGAGCTCCAGATCGGCAGGTGCGTATTTATTGGCAAACTTAAATGCATTTATAATGTATTCATTGCTTTCATACACATGCCACCAGCTTGAATTGTTGCCGTGAGTGTCATTATCAAGCGGTTCGTTGGGGTTTTCCGCGTCTGTCCTGTATGTGCCTGTGGCATCACTCACCGCCTCATTCACAACATCCCATCCGTAGAAAAGCCCCTCATATTTGCTCCCCTCACCGGTGTAATAAGTAAGGACCGTCTTAATGTACCATTCCAGTCTCTTATTCATCACGTCAGTGCTCACATAGGGATTGTTCTTATCGTAGTCCTCGTGGAAAAACCACTCGGGTGTCTGCGAATGCCAGACCAGAACATGTCCTCTTACCATGAGTTTTCTGTCGGGATTCGCCTCGTTCCACTCCAGTATCTGATCAAGTATCTTGTCCGCTCTGGAATGGTCAAGTTTCGGAACTTCGATCTGTTCACCATTCAGATCATCGGTATATGTTCCCGGGCACTTGCTGTTGCTGTATCCGAACAGTGCATCCGGCTTGAGCTCGTTTCCGAGTGTTACCGCCTCAAAGTGAGTCGTTATGATGTTCCAGACCCCCGGATCATCCGCCTCCCATCCGGTAACCGCACAACCCGCAAACGCTCCCAGATCTTCCCGCATGGAATCTCTCAATACGGGAACCTCTGCCGTCTCATCGGATGCATCCTCCCCGGCATCGGAATCCGTCTCAGCCGTGGTCTCCTCATCCGTCTCATCATCGGAAACATCAGCCGTCTCATCTGCTGCGGCATCTTCCGCCGTTCCGGTATCGGTTTCCTCATCCGGCGCAGCCGTTTCCACAGGTTCCTGCGCGGTATCTCCTGCCGTCGTATCCCCGCAACCTGTCATGGCAGCGCACGCGGCGGCGATGGCCAGAGAACATATTTTAACCTTTAAACGAGTTGTACACAAAAAATTCATAATTGAAATTATAAGACGGACTTTGGCATATCGCTTATCATTCTTTGCGTTTACGTCACCATATATTGCTTTGTTTATATATTTTGCTAATTATGCTAAAAAATTTAATCTATTTTTTGTGCATTATGTCGGTTTTGGCTATATTTTTTTCAGCATGATGAACAAAACCGAAGTCATTTACCCGTCTTGTTGCTCTCATCCGGTCCCAGATAAGACAGCGTCATATCGGTTCCTTTTCTGAAAAACATAATGCGCTCCAGCATGTTTTCCGGATCCGTTCCGTATATCCTGATGCTGTTTGCGCCGGCCTTAAGTCTGCACTCATCTTTTACGATATGCACATGACTCATTACTCCGGCTCCCCAGTCTCCGCTCTCTCCGGCCCTGAAGCCTTCGCCCACCACATAGAGTGAGCGTGCATCTTCGCCGTTCACTGAGTAAAACAGCCTTATGCGGCGGCTCTCGATCCAGGGATTGCATGACAGCAGCTGGAAACGCACGATATAATCGCCGTCTTCTTTTACATCAAAAGCATAATCCGCATAGGGTGCATCGGCAATATCCGCAAAATATGAGGTTACGGGAACCAGACCCACGGCATCTTCCTTACGTCCGAGACCCTCAAACACCTTGAGTTTTGCGCCGGCTCCCGCCTTAACCTCGCTGAAATGAGCCGCATCCATGACCACGCGTCCGTCTCTTTCTATATATGAACCCGCGGTTCCTTCCGTCATCTCCGGTGCTTTGACAACAAATTCAACCCTGCCGCCTTCATATCTGATAAAGAATTTTCCTTCGGCTCCGGCAGCAGCTTTCTTGTCAACCTCAAGTTTTATGAATATTAACGGCTTATCGGCTGAAACCGTATCTTCCGTGATGTCTGTCTTAAGCCATCCGGTCTCGTTCTCGATCTTAAAGTCAACCGGCTCGTCGCCGCATACCGCAGCGAAAACATAACTTACCGCTGTATCCGCGCTTTCTTCTTCGTATTCCTTTACATATATGCGCTTTGCAGTCCAGTCCATACCTCTGCTGGCGGCAGCCGCACCGCATCCTCCGGCAACCAGAGCCTTGCCTTTTACCGGGCGTATTGTTGCCTGAACGGGATTTGCGCTCTCCTCGGAATTCCAGTTCTTAA
>JAEEGL010208221.1_pt1 | contig 10811 bp, 15 predicted proteins | sample 9134231 | NCBI WGS metagenome assembly JAEEGL01 (sample SAMN16246548, study PRJNA631951) | gut metagenome | biome: gut microbiome; feature: rumen; material: fiber-attached | host: Bos | place: Iran: Karaj | collected 2018-10
AACATATCTAATGCCTGTAATCTTAAATCTAATACCCAATCTGGTTCATTTTTATGTTTTGATATATTTCTTATTATTTCTTCATTTAAACCATATTCTTTTTCTATAGGATTAGATAATACTTTATCATTATATATATTATTATCAATAGATATATTAGTCTTCATAAGATTCTCCTATATAATCTTTATATCCATTTTCTTCTATATATTTAGCTAAAGAGGCATCACCAGTTTTAACTATCTTTCCATCAACTAAGATATGTACATAATTAACATCTAATCCTTCTAATATTTTAGTAGAATGAGTAATTATTAATACAGCATTATTATCATTTTTAAATAATTTAATACCTTTAACTACTGTTTTTATGGCATCTACATCTAATCCAGAATCAGTCTCATCTAATATAGCTAATTTAGGATTTAAAGTAAGCATTTGAAGTATTTCATTCTTCTTCTTTTCTCCACCAGAAAAACCTACATTTAATTCTCTATTAACATAACTAGGATCCATATCTAGTTCTTTCATTTTTTCTTCTACTTCTTTAGAAAATTTAAATAGATTTAATCTTTCTTCACTAACAGCATTTTTAGCTGTTTTCAAAAAGTGAGCTACTGTAATACCAGGAATATCTTCTGGTGTTTGAAATGACATAAATAATCCTTTTTTAGCTCTTTCTGCTGTATTTAAATCATTTATTCTTTCACCATCAAAATAAATATCGCCATCTATTACTCTATACCTAGGATTATCAAATATTGTATTAGCTAATGTACTTTTACCACTACCATTAGGTCCCATAATAACATGTACTTCACCTTTATTAATAACTAAATCTAACCCTTTTAATATATCAGAGCCATCATCGACAGCAACTGTTTTTAAATTCTTAATTTCTAATAATTTTTCCATAATATCACCTATCCTAAAAAATCCGCTAATGTTTTACTATCAACATATTCATTTATTTCATTATATAAACCGTTCCAAAAAGGCATTGTTTCACATATTGAACTTTTTTTACATTCACCATTTTTACCTAAACAACTAATTGGTGCTAGATTACCTTCTGTAACTCTTAAGATATCACCAACTTTATAACTGCTAGGTTCATTCTTTAATTTATAACCACCGTTATTACCTCTACTAACTTCCAAGAAGTTAGCTTTGTTTAATAACATCATTATTTTTTCTAAATATTTTAACGAGATATTTTCTTTCTCTGAAATCTCTTTCAAAGATAAATAATCATCTTTAGCATAATTCTTTGCTAAATCAATCATTACTATAAGAGCATATCTACCCCTCGTAGACATCTTCATAGAATCACTCCTCGTTTTGTATTATACTACCATTTTAGTAGGAATTACAATATAAAAAAGGAAGAGTTATTCACTCTTACTTAAATCTTCAATAAATTTATCTAAATCTTTATCATAATTTAGTCTTAATTGTTTATTAACAAATTGTAAATCTACATATCCTTTTAGATCTACTAATTCTTTTAAATCATTAACAGCATGGCCTATCCAACCACCATTAGTAATAAAGGCATAAAACTTTTTATCCTTTAATTGTTCTTTATTATCTGTTAAAAAAGTTCTCATTGCTGGACTGATACCATACCACCAAACTGGTGTTCCAAGAATTATTCTATCGTAATAATCTAAATCTAAATCAAAAGGTTCCAATTCAATTAATTCTTTTTTATCCATATTACCTTCTTCATCTTTAACAAGTTCATCATAATTATATGTATAAGGTACTGTTGGAACTAATTCTAGTAAATCTGCATTTAATTTATCAGCAACTATTTCTGCTATCCTTCTTGTATTATTAGAATATGAATAATAAACTACTGCTGTTCCCATTAAAATCCCAATCCTCTCTTTTTATAATCATCTAAGTCAAAACCAAGTTCTTCTGCAATTTGTTCTAAACTAGAATCACTTGCATATCTTACTGCTGAAATATTATTTTGCATTCTTATTTCAGCTTCTCCTAAATCCATCACTGCCATAGGAAAGAATTGCATTGCTGTTCCATAATCGTCCATTTCACTAGAACCAACATCTTATAGATAACCAATTAAATCTTGTCTTAATCTTTCGTAATCATATTTTTCATCTTCCATAATTACAACTCCTTAAAGTAAATGTTTCTTGGACCCCTACTAAATTCTCTAAAACCAATTTGAACAAAATCATCTTTTAAGAAATTAACAATAGAAAATGTATTATCAGGATGAATTGTACTAGAAGCATAATTGAATCCATTATCTTTAGCATACTTATCTTCTACTTTTAACATTTGCAATTGAAAACCATTTCCTAAGTAATCAAAATTTACAAACATTGGACCATAATCCCCTACTTTTCTATAATCTTTATCAATATTAAATTTATTACAAGATTTTTCCGTAGCTGGAATAAAAAACATTGAACATACTGGAATATCTCCATCATAATAAACCCATATTTTAGAATTATCTTTTAACATGGCATCTATTTCTTCATAAGTAAAATTACCTAACCATTCAGGATGTTCCATTTTTGATTTTACATCTTCCCTAAAAGATATATAAGCATCTATATCAATATCATGATCAATACATTTCAAATCTTCTAATTTCATAATTCCTTAACCATTTTTTGGATTGCTCTACCTCTATGTGAAACACTATTCTTTTCTTCCTCTGTTGCTTCACCAAATGTCTTATTTAATTCATCAGACAAGAAGATACAATCGTAACCAAAATCCTTCTTTCCTTTTTCTTCATCCATTATTTTACCATAAGTTCTTCCTTCAAATAACTTATGTTCTCCATTACTATAATAAACTATAATATTACATACAAAACATGCTGTTCTATCTTTACCTTGTAATTCTTTTCTTAACTTTTCTCTATTTGCTGCATCATTACCATGTTCACCAGAATATCTAGCACTATATACACCAGGTGCTCCATCCAATGCTTCGCAGCATAAACCACTATCATCTGCAATAACCATATAATCTAAACCTTTTTCTTTTAAATAGTTATGTATTGTTTCTGCTTTAATTAAAGCATTTTCAGCAAATGTTTCACCAGGTTCTTCTATATCATCTAGATATCCAATATCTTTCATTGTTAATATTTCATAATTGCTTAATATTTCTTTGAATTCTTTTACTTTATGTTGATTATTTGATGCTAATACTATTTTTTCCATTTTATTTCTCCTTTAGTTCTTTTAATAATATTTTTGTCTGTGGAAGTAAATCTCCACCATTCTTCTTTAAATAAACTTCTTCTCTTTCCAAGAAAAATATCATTGCTTTATCTATATTTTCATAAGCAAGAGTTTTTAAATTCATTAAATCTTCAGGTATATCTTTTCTACCAATCTTATCAGCAATGAATATTATTTTATCTAACATACTCATTACGTCGTTAGCGACCGTATGATATTTAATTGCTAAACACATATCGTCACTAAAGTTAAACCATTCCTTACATACCAATGCCCCTACATCAGCATGAATCATCTTACGATAATTACTCCGCAATAGATCTTTATCTAAATTGTATCTAGTAATCCATTCTTCATTTTCTTGATCACTAAAATCTTTTGCTATATCATGAGCCAAACCAGTTAGTTTTGCTTTTTCACTATCAATTCCATAATGCCTAGCTAACTTTTCTGCTTCTAAAGATACTAAAACACTATGTTCATATCTAGTTGCTTTAACTAATTCTTTTACTTTTTTATCTACTGTCTCGTAATCACTCATCATAGTATTTCACCGCCTTTATTATAACATAAAAAAGCAGATATTATTCTGCTTTATATTCTTTAAATGGATGTTTTAATTTAAATTTGATACTATCTTTAGCAATCTTCGTAGCTGTGTTATAAATATTAGTAGCTGTATCTAAATTAACATCTAAATGTAAAACTATTTCACTTATAATTTTATCTTTACTTTTTTTACTAATAAAGAAATTGTCTTCTAAAATTTGATTAACTATCATACTATTTTCTTCTGATATTCCAGTTGCTTTTGCAAGTTCTTTAATAAAGGCACTCTTATTCATTTTCTTCACCATACATCTTTCCGTTTGAATCTCTTTGAATTTCATAACCATATTCAAATATATATCCCATTACAAAGATAAATAATATTTGTAATACTGATACTAATTCAATATTCATATCCATATCTGCAGAAATTAATGTTTCTAGTAAACCGCCACCAACTGTTCCAACAACAATTGCTACAATTAATAACTTTGCCATCATTTTAATATAGTTAACATTTTCTAAAGTAAAAGGTGTATCTCCCTCATAAATATTATTAAATAATTTCTTTAAATTATTAAATGTATAACTCATTATAATTAAATAAGCTATTAATAATCCAAAAGATAATTCTAAAATAGTAATAATATATCTATTAGATCTATTATTAAAAATATAAATTATATCATCAGTTTCTCTTATTGATACATCAGTTATTAAAACTTTCTTTCCATAACCTATTTTATATTTTTCATCTTCTTTAGTTATTTTTATTTTTGAATTATCTACAGTAGTTATTTCATTATCTTTTACTTCTATACTATTTACTACACTTGGAACAATACACATCGCTAAAATAACAAATGGTATTGCAACAATAGTAACAACTCTACATATCGAAGCAATAATAGATACTGCTTTACTTATTCCCTTCACTTTTCTTTGTTTACTTTCTTTAAATTTAACAGCACTCGTTTTAACTTCTTCGTCCATCTCATCCATATCAATAATACTGTCATTAACTAAATCATTAATCTTACAATTAAATACCTTACATAATTGTAATATATTATTTATTTCTGGATAAGCTTCTCCAGTCTCCCATTTACTAACACTTTGTCTTGAAACATTCATCTTTTCTGCCAATTCTTCTTGTGACATTTTTTTATTCTTTCTTAATAGTTTTAAATTATCTCCAAATTTCATCCTATTAACTCCTTTCATGCCTTCATTATAGAAAATTTATTTCTTACAAACTATCAACTTTGAGTTGCATTCACATATTGCAACTGAAACTTTACAACTTTATTATAACAAATGTTTAAAAACTAAGAATAATATTATATAATGCCTATGGTGATTAAAAATGAATTTAGGGAAAAAATATTTTTTATACTTAGTTAGATGGCAACTTAGTACTCCTATTCTAGCCATCGTTTTAAAACTATTATCTAATATGAGTACTTTAACAGCTACAATAATAGCAAACTTTATAGGAGGATTAATCTTCTTCTGGATTGACAGATTTATTTTTAGAAAAACATCTGATGTTCCATTATGGGAAATAAAGAATAAAGTAGAATGCTATGATTGTCATAAAAAGACTAAAGGTTATCGTATTGTAATGTGGGGTAACTATGATCGCACAGATGATAAAAATCCTCAATATCGTTGCAAAGAATGTAGTCTAAAAAAAATGAAAACTATTTCAAAATAAAAAATCTACAAATTGTAGATTTTTTTATTTTCTATTAGCTGGCATTGTTTCGTAATAAACGCATTTATTCTTTTCTAGTCTTGCTTCATTAGGACAAATATACCCTTTTTCTTTTTCTTTAGGATGTTCCATATCTAAGCATCTATTATTATCAGCTTTTGTATAACCTTCTGAGCAACCCATTACATGATGAGGATCTTCCTCTTCATTCTTAATACATTTATTACCTTCTAGTATATAATCTATCTGACATTTATATTCAGTTACTGTAGGCTGAGTATATTTTATAGATCCTTCACAAAATTCATCTTTACTACTATATCTCTTACCATCACGGTTTCCAATACAAATGTAGATACCAGTAGCATCATCCCAGCAATCTCCACCAACTTGAACCTTACCAGGGCAACCAGAATCTATTACAGGAGCTCTATGCCAGTAACATTTACCTCCAGATTCTAAATATTCAGTACCATCTCCAGCTTTACCAGCTTCACATGGCGTTACTGGATGTGTAGCATTTGATGCATCTACACAAACAACATCTTTAGCATCTCCATCTTTAGCACCAGTTAATCCTGCCTCATATCTTGTTTTAGCATAACCTTTACTACATTCATATTTAGATGGAGCAGCATTTACAATTATCTTATTTATACATTTTCCATTATTTAATTCAAAACCTTCGTGGCATTCAAGTTCTTCAGTTTCCTCCATAGGCCCTTCATCATAACATTTATCTTTATATTCTACAGTACCCCTTGGACAAGTCTGACCTTCTTGAGCTTCTTCTTCTCTGATTGCTTTTTCGCAATCACTACCATGTAATACATAACCTTGATTACACCAATTTCCAGATTGTTTCATTTCATGTAACTCTATTACTGATTTATCTTTTAAATCATCAAAATGTAACTCGCCATTATCTTTTATTAATTCTAAAATATATGCAGCTTTAGCAGGTGTAACCCCATATCCTTGAGCTTCCTTTTTAGCTTCATCTGTTATTTCTGGAACAACAATTTCTACACGAATATGTTGTTTTTCACAAACGTTTCTTAACATATCTTCAATTTTTTTATCATTCTTTTCCATACCTAGAATAATAGATAAATGATCATCTTCCATATAACCTTTTTCACGAGCATTAACTACTATTTCTTGTAATACATCTTCTAAAGGTTTTCCTTCAAATTTACGATCAATTAATTCCCCTGCTTCTTCATTTAATGGATTAATTCGATTAGCTTTTCCATCTTGAATTTCAATTTCAAGACTTGGATTAATATCCAATGTAATCATTGCTACTTCGTCTTTTTTACTACCATTATTATTCTTTAATAGTAAACCTAGTATTAGTGCAATAACTAACACAATTACAATTACACCAACTATAATAATTGTCCTTTTCTTATTCATCTATCATCACCTATTATAAGTATAACATAATTGTTATAATTTCAACATAATTGTTATAAATTAAAAAAAGCACTCAAGTGCTTTTTTAAAATTTGACAATCTTTTCCCAACTTAAGTCATTCTTACCAAAATGACCATAATTAGTTGTCTTTTTATAAATAGGTTTTCTTAAATCTAAAAATTCTATAATTCCTTTTGGTGTTAAATTAAATGTTTCTTTTACTTTAGCAACAATCTCTTCTTCAGGAATAGCATTTGTATTATAAGTATCAATATTAATTGAAACAGGTTCAGCTATACCTATTGCATAAGATACTTGTATCTCACATTTTTTAGCATAACCGTGAGCTACAATATTCTTAGCTATACATCTTGCCATGTATGAAGCTGATCTGTCTACCTTACTAGGATCTTTTCCAGAGAAAGCTCCACCACCATGTCTTGCATAACCACCATAAGTATCAACTATTATTTTTCTTCCTGTTAAACCACTATCTCCTAAAGGTCCACCTACTACAAATCTACCAGTTGGATTTATATATATCTTCGTTTTTTTATCAATATATTCTTTAGGAATAACATAATTAATAACTTCTTTTTTAATTTCATTTCTTAGTTCTTCAACATCTTTACTAGCAACATGTTGTGTAGATACTACAACAGTATCAACTCTTACTATCTTATCACCATCATATTCAATAGTAACTTGTGCTTTTCCATCTGGTCCTAAACCAGAAACAATATTCTCTTTTCTTACTTCAGTTAATCTTCTAGTTAACTTATGAGCAAGCATGATTCCTAAAGGCATTAGTTCATCCGTTTCATCACAAGCAAAACCAAACATCATACCTTGATCTCCTGCTCCTCCAACATCATCGTTAGTACCTAAGGCAATATCTTCTGATTGTTTAGAAATATTCACAATAACTTCACAAGTATTATAGTCAATATCAGTATCTCCTAAATAACCAATTTCTTTAATTGCTTCTCTAACAACTTTTTCAATATCTACTTCTCCCTTAGAAGTAATTTCTCCTGTGACAAATATTTTATTTTTACCTGCCACGCATTCACAACCTACTCTAGAATTTTCATCTTGTTCTAGATAAGCATCCAAAATACTATCTGATATAAAATCACATAATTTATCAGGATGTCCTTCTGTTACACTCTCTGATGTAAATAATCTTCTCATTTTTCTCACTCCTTCTAAATATATGTTCTCAAGAAAAAATCTCTTTGTGCTCAAAGAGATTTTTAATTATTGAATAATTTTTTAATCATCACTCAAAGCACTAAACTTTGTCGGTATTAGCACCTAACTTGATAGGTTGCTGCGGAGTCATTAAGCCGATTCTCTCGTCCGCTCTTGATAACACATATTTGACTAAATTATATTTATTTTTTACATAGTTGTCAACAACTAAAATTATCTATTAGGATCAACTATTATTTTAATTGAACCACTATTTCCAGAAATTAATTCTGCATATGATGCATCAGCTTCATTTAAACCAACCATCTTAGACATAAATTTTTTAACATCTATTTGTTTATTAGCCATTAATTCTAAACAAGTTCTAAATTCAGTTCTTGTATAAGCAATAGCACCAATCATTGTTATTTCATGAGTAACAGCAAGTATACTTGGTATTGCTATTGGTGCCATAGAAACACCTACTAGAATTATTTTACCGCCAGGTCTTACAGCACTTAATGCACTAGATACAGCTGGAGCATTTCCACAACATTCAATAACTATATCAAATCCAAGTTCTGCTTCTCTTTTTACGCTTTCATTAAATCTATCATTAGCTAATATATAACCATCAGCAACTCCTAATTCAACTGCTTTTTTAGCTCTTGCTTCATTAACTTCAGATACTATAACTTTACTAGCGCCTTCCATTTTTGCAAACATTGCAGATACTAATCCGATAATACCAGAACCTACAACTAATACTTTATCTCCTACTTTAATATCAGCTAGATGAATAGCGTGTAAACCAACTGCTGTTGGTTCAACCATTGCAGCTTCTTCATCACTTACAGTATCAGGAACTTTAATTACCAAATCAGATCTAACATTTATTTTAGAAGTTAATCCTCCAGGATTATCAACTGATAAACCTACAGCTCTATCCCATGTTTCTAAACAATATTGAGGATTCCCACTTAAACAAGCTTCACAATGACCACATGGACTGATAGGTAAAGCCGTTACTCTATCTCCGACATTTAAGTCTTCTCTACCTCCGTTATATAAAACACGTCCACAAAATTCATGGCCCAATACTAAACCTTCTGGTTGACCAATTTCATAATAATGCAAATCTGAACCACAAATACCAGTTCTTGTAACTCCAATCATTACTTTGCCAATAGATTGACTAGGTTCATTAATTTCTTCAACTACTATTTTTTTTGGTCCTACTAACTTAGCACACCTCATAAAAACCAACTCTTTTCTACTATAATTATATCATAGTATTACAATTCCCCATTATATTTATAAAGCTTCTTTACAATCGAACTATAATCTACTCCAGATAAATCTTTAATAGAATATTTACGTCCATTTCTTAATAATTGTGCCATTGTTAATATATTAGATAATTTAGACATAATAACACCTAATTTCTGAACATTTCTATTATAGCATCTTTGTATAATTTTTTAGCATTATCATATCCATCTTTAAATTGCTCTATATAGTTTTCAACCATCACACCACTATTCATCTCTAAAATCATTATTTCATCATCTTCAGTAACTATAATATCAACGCTACCAAATTTTAAACCCAAACTCTGAGCAGATCTTAGAGCTAAATCTTTTAATTTACCATATAATTCATCATTATCTATTTCTGTAGCTACTGCACCTTGTGATAGATTAAATTTCCAGTTATATTCAAATTCCTCACCAACATTTAAAACTCTATCATAAGAAGAATCTTCTAACCTATCACTAAAGTATTTACTATTAAAATTTATTAATAAATCTCTAATTGTACTTACACCATCACCATAAACAACTGGTTTATTCTTTTTATAAGCTATTCTAACTTCATCATTAAATACGATAAAACGATATTCATTCTTAATATTATAATAAGGGCCCATATTAATAGAAAAATATTTATTAGTTAATTTATTATATAAGATTTCTAAATCTTCAAGAGTATTAACACGATAAACATCTCTACCACAAGTACCATCATTTGGTTTTAATACCACATAACCTTGATTCTTCAAAAAATAGTCTTTTACATAATCAAAATTATTACATCCTTGTGCATAATCTTCACTTATTCTAGGACCATAAACAATATTATAATCAGCAACAGGTATATCTAAAGTTTTTAATACTTCAAATAACGCATATTTATCATCTATTACTTGACCTAAAGCATGATCATTTAATGAAGACTTATACCCAGCAAAGAATTTTCTTTTATCATCTATCTCTAACATAAATATCCAATCTTTAGATAATAGCGTACATTTAATACCTAATTCATTACATATATCTTTAAACATTTTCTTTATCGTGTTTTCCATTAGAATCACCACCGCCATTATACTACATATATATAAATAATAAAATAAAAAAACAACCTCACGGTTGTTCCTTTTCAAAATGGTCGAGAAGACAGGATTCGAACCTGCGACCCCTAGTTCCCAAAACTAGTGCACTACCAAGCTGTGCTACTTCTCGATATTAAATGGTGCGCCCAAAGGGAGTCGAACCCCTAACTTTTTGATCCGTACTCAAATGCTCTATCCAATTGAGATATGAGCGCAGAATTGACCTCTTTTCAATAAACGCAAGATAATTATCACTTTAATTTATAAAAAAAGCAAGTTCTTTTATGTTATTTAAACAAA
>JAEEGL010948654.1_pt1 | contig 10811 bp, 6 predicted proteins | sample 9134231 | NCBI WGS metagenome assembly JAEEGL01 (sample SAMN16246548, study PRJNA631951) | gut metagenome | biome: gut microbiome; feature: rumen; material: fiber-attached | host: Bos | place: Iran: Karaj | collected 2018-10
ATAACCATTAACAACTCTTAATCCAACAGAACTTGCCATATGCATTGCATTAATATTTTGAATAGCAAAGTCTGACCAGCTTTTCACTGCTCCGGATCTTTTTAGCTCAGTTGTAAGTGGTAAAATAATAGCGGCATCGTTATTTAGGGATAGTTTAGCTGCTTTCTTAAAAATTGCAGGGATTTGTATTTCAGGCTCGCTATACGGTATTCTAAAGGAGATGTTCTCAACAAGGATAATTGCGATTGAACATGCAATTAAAATATTTTTCTTGCTAAACCCCTTAAAAAAATGTTGAACAGATATACTAGATAAAGCAGCAAGTGAAAGAATTACAACTATACCAATTCTAGAAATTGCCCGAATTGCACTCATGCCTGGAAAAAAATAAAAAAATGGTGTGAAAAATGCTGGAATATTATCTAACATTTTAGGTGGCCAAATTGGACCAAGAGATAAAATAAAAAAGATAACCATGATATAATGAAAAATAGCAATGAGTGAACGGTTGGTAAGATAATCAGCGTTATGGGTACGTTCAATTTTCCCAAGCTTATATATGTAAATTAAACCAAAAAAGACGTAAAACCAGCTAGAAACAATACAGATAATAGTTGCAATGTAGGTTTCTGTTCTTAAATTAATTTCATTAGATGGAATATAAGCTGCTGAAGATAAAAGAGCACATAACAAAATAAAGCCAACAATATTGTATTTTCTTAATGCCTTAATCCGGAGTCTAACTAAAATAATAGTAGATAAGATGATAGTAAGAATACCTGGGAAGAGGTTTGCTTCTTGATGACTATACTTTGATGTAAAACCATAAAGATAGTTTAATTGATTAGCCGTAAAATACGAAATCAAATTTGCTCCAAATGCTTGAGGTTCATAGAGATGCCTCTCGCCAAATGTTTTGCTTACATCAAGATATGGTAAAAGAAATGGTATAATTGGGGCAAAGCCAAGAATCGATCCAATAATTAATTTTTTGAATAAATTGCTTGTTAGAACATTTGGTCTTGATATGATAACTGAAATAAATAGCACTATTAGTAAAAGTGCATCAAAGATTGCATAATAAACACCACATAAAAATGCCCCAAGCAGGGAAGCGCCAAGGAGAACTGCCTTTATAAAACTTCCATTTGAAAAAAAGGATAAGAGTAGAAAGCACGACAGCGGAAGCCAAAAAGCAAATTGTAATTGAGTATGCCCCAACTGAAATGTCAGATATGAATAACTTAAAAAGAGGGTTGCTCCAACTAAGGCGGAACTATTTCTTCCCGTCAGCTGCTTACATAAAAGAAAAGCACAAAAACCATTAAGGAAAGTTGTAACAAGAAGCATCAAATTATAAGAGAGGATTGTACCAATTCCCATAAATTGTAAAATCTTGCCGAAGAAAGCAGGAAGAAGGAAATTGTCACTCCAAGCGAGCGCTTCAGTGTACGGATAACATGTTTTGGTATTAAACCAGCCTTCAGAGAGGATCTGATCTATGCTAAACTTAAATGCCCAAGTGTAAAGCCCTGCATCGCCATGATTGCCGCTGATATAGTTTTCAGAGAGACCTGAAAGGAGTGGTAGTCGTACAATAATTGTTAGGGCTACTAGAAAAAGTGATATAGTAATAAAGTCTTTTGGGAGTAAATTAAGTTTATTTACAAAGCTATTATAAGGGATTGATTTTCTTAGTTTTTTATTTTCCATAAGTTCCTTTTTAGCTTAAAGTAAGCAGTTTTGCTAGAGAGAAACGCTAAAGCAAAATCATAAAAAATCCGATAACTTTTGACGTAACATCATGGTTCTAAAGAGGATTTATGAAACATCTACTAGCTATTATTTCTTTTTTAGCTTTTTTGCTAAGTGCGATAGCTCTTGCTGAAGAAAACAACAGCCATAGTTTAATAAAAACAGACCTTAAAAGTCTGATGGAACGTAGAGCTAAAGAATTTAAGCTGTTACAGGCGGTATCTTCTAAAGACAATAAAGATCTTAAACCGGGTAACGTGAATCTTTTACGCTTTGTTTCAACCAAAGGGGCCATGCGTGATCAAAAAAAATGTGGCAACTGTTGGGTTTGGACAGGGCTTGCTGCTTTGGAAATTTTCAAGAATCAATATGATGAGGTGAATGAGGCCACTAGCCAAAATAGCTTTTCAGTCGGTTTTGTAAATGCCTTTTATCATGATGGTGGACGAAGTGGTTCTTTTGCTTGCAATGGTGGCTTTTTTGAGGAGTTTGCAAAATTTTTTGCACCCAAAGGAACTGCCAATCAAAGAGTTATTCCATGGGATAATGATAATGCAGATTTTGTCGATGGAGATGGTGGAAAGCCTTATAAGGGTAACTTTGTAAGTAATAGGACCAAAGATGAAATAAGTACTACTCCATATTATTACTTGTCTAATCTCGCTATGCGAACAATTAACATACAGGACTATACTGATAATGAAATAATCAACGTTATAAAAAATAACATTAATCGTGGAATACCTGTCGCACTTGGTTTTTTTATGACAGGACCTAATGATTGGAGGGATTTTAATCGCTTTTGGGACGAGGGTACAAGTAGTCAAATCTTTGATATTGGAAGTCGTACTGATAAATATAATCAAAAGTATATGCAAGGACACGCGGTTCTTGTTATAGGTTACGATGATACTTCAAGTAATTCTAATGAACATCACTGGATTGCATTAAATAGTTGGGGAACTCCCTCTGGTCATCCTGATGGAACATTTAAGATAAAAATGCACATGGATTATAAATCTTCCATCACAGATGGCTTTTTGTACAAAGAAGATAAAATGGAGTGGCATATTTATACTCCTGTCTTTGCATCAAGTGATCCGCTGATTGAAAATGGAGAACTGTCAGGTAAATTAATTGATCCAATCGGTGCAGGCGTAAAAGATGTGGCGGTAGTGCTTGATGACAAAGAAGTTGTTTTAACAGATCAAAATGGAAGGTTCTCGTTTGGCAAAATACCAGCATATAAAACATTTAAATTGAATTTTATAAGGGCTGGTTATAAATTTAATCCAGATGTGTATAGGGGAACTATAACTAAAATTTCAAATAACATTGAAATAGAAGTTGAAAATGATGAAGTATATAGCGGCTGCAAAGGAAGCACGATTGATCTTAAAAATGTTGAAAGTAATGTTGAAGCAATTTTTAATCTTGGGAAAAAAGCGGCAGGAAAATTAAACAATAAGACAACAGTACTTAAAACATTAAATAATGCAAGAAAAGCATATTTGAGTGCCTTAAATTTATATCCCAGAGTAAGTTATCAATGTTCATCTTCATGCACAACAACAAGTTTTTCTTCGTATAAACTAAAACTACACAATGCTATTAATAAACTTACAAATCTTGCACAAAATAATTGGAAAAAATGTTTAAATCAAAAGAAAGTTAAAGCTAACATTGTGGCTTCAAAGAAAAAGAAAATCTTATTAAAACGAAATCAGGCATTCAAACAGCTACAAGATATTCCTGCGAATGGAGATCTTTGCGAGTAGTTAGAAACTACTTGTTAGAGATTTTTACTTTAGGTGAGGTCTTTTTAGCTGAGTTTGCATTTAGTTCTGCGATCTTATTTTGGACGTGAACAGAGATCCTTTTTGGGGTATCAATATTTCCACAGACGATTTCCTCTTTCCCAGTTCCTGCTGACGCAAAAGAAACCCCACCGTAATTTAAGACCCTTCCTACTATATTTTGCTTAACGCTTGACTCCTTGATGTCCTTGTAAGCTAAAGATACCTTCTTATAGTTCAGAGAAATTCTGCCGCTAAAAAATGTAACCGTTTTATCGTCAAGGACTAAAAGTTGGTTATAGTATAATCTGATCTGGTTAAGCAGAAGAATGATGCAAAAGATTTGGTAACGAATAACAGCTATATGAATTATGTTTTGACTACGAGAAATAAAGGCAGATAAAAGACAAATTAAAAATAAAGGAATGGCGTATGTAACAAATTGAATCAGTAGTGCTACTATTGAGGGATGGATAGTAATCTTTTCAGCTTGAGTATTGTCAGCCATGTGAGCCTCTAACATAATAAATATGCACAGATATTTTTAACCTATTATCGATTTTTAGACAAATAATTTATTGTTTTAGTTCAAGAAATTTCTTAGCCATAGTTGGATTGTTTTTTGTGAGCTTTTTAACGGAAAGATCTTGAGCTTTGTCGTTAGCAAGGCGGAGGTTGTTCTCAGACGAAAGCAGATTTTCCTTAGTTTTTTGAAGGTGATCGATGGTTTTATCTATCTCTTCGATAGCTTTCTTAAATTTGTCACTTGCTAATTGATAGTTTCTCCCGAAACGCTCCTTAAATTCGTTCATCTCGTTCTCAAAGTTCGAAATATCGATATTTTGGTTTTTGTACTCAGCAATCTGTTTTCTGTATTCGATAGAGTTTAGGGCAGCATTTCTGAGCAGGGTAATAATCGGGATAAAAAATTGAGGACGGATAACATACATCTTGGGATAGCGGTACGAAACGTCAACAATGCCGTTATTGTAAAGCTCACTATCACTTTCAAGTAGAGAAACAAGAACAGCATATTCGCAGCCTTTTTCATTACGGTCTTTATCAAGTTCTTTGAAGAAATCTTCGTTCTTATGTTTGGTTGAGGTGGTGTCCATCTCATTTTTCATCTCAAACATAATTGAGATGAATTCGATACCATCAGGGGTGGATTCGCGGAAGATATAGTCACCCTTGCTACCAGACTTGGCATCGTTATCCTTTTCAAAATAGGCATTTTGAAACCCAGCTGCACGGATTTGATTGAAGGAATTTTCACAGTGTTGTTCAAGTGTTTCTCCAACCATCTTAGTCGACATCCTTGATTTTAGATCCTTAAAGTATTCTATCTGGGTATCTTTCTCCTTTAACTTAAATTCATAGGTTTCCTTTAAGTTTTGGGTTTTGATAAGGGTGTCTTTTTCTGATTCTTTAAGCTTGTTTGAGAGTTCTATAAGTTGAAGATCTTTGTTGTTAAGCTCATCTTTCTTTTGATTTAATATTTCGTTTATAGCAATGGTCTTATCTTTTTCAAAGTTATCGATTTTTGCTTGAAGGGTAGAAAGCTTTTCTTTATAACTAGAAAGTAGCTTTTCCTGTTCAGCGTGAGCCTCTGTTTTTAGTAGTTTAATGTCACTTTCCTTTTGCTTTTCTAAAAGGGTTGTCCGTTGTTGCAGTTCACGATGAAATTCTTCATCCCTGACTTGACTTACGATAGCGGCATAGCCAGATTCATCAACTGTAAAAATTTTTCCGCAATGTGGACATTTAATTTCTGACATGAAATACACCAAATAAAATAAACTTGAATGATATCGATAATAGCTGAAAAAATGGAAAATGGTAGTGTATTGTTATGGAAAAAGAACGGGCGCGACTCTAAGCTTTCGTAGTTAACCTTGAGGTGTAAACCTAAAGTTCGTTGCATGAATCGCGCCCGCCAGTCCGTTTTCGTTTCGCAGCCATCAGAGGTTGCGGATTGTTTCCGCAAACTCTTCTGCTAGGAGCTTCCATTCGGGAGAACCATAGTTCTTAGTCATTCCAAAGGTTACTCCGTTGCGGATTTTATCGTAGATCAGTTCCAGCGAGGGAAAATTTTCCGTGTTTGAAACGATCGTGAACGATAAACTGAACCAACGGTTCCGCTCCTCAAACATTGCGTTAAGGATGGGAAAGCCGATACAGATCCAATTTTCGTCCTCTTTACGATATTGTTGGTAGTAGGGGAATTCTGTCAGCTCTTCGTAGGTGGAAAAGCGCAGAAACGTTGCAAGGTCTGTCATGAAATCGCATCCCTTTTCCGACAGCTTCCAATCCTTGTACTTCGCTTCGTCGAGGATTTGGAAGGCGTCATCAAGGACGATGGACGCATACTCAACTTCGCGGTCTTCGCAGTTGCTAACTACGATATAACGCGTATCGTAGGTTTGTCGAACTGCCCCCTTGATGGGGATTTCTCTGAACCTTTTGATAAGACTGCGCATTTCCGCAACCGTCGGAGTAGCTTGGGGTTTACAGATGTCGTAAATCCGCTTGAGGTTAGAACCAGCAAGCGGAACATAGACTTTCTTCAGCACTTTTGAAGTGCCGAAGAGATCCTTAACTTCTTCTAGTGTTTTCATGTTTTCACCTCTAGAAAGGTAAGAAGGTATAGAATCCGGTATTGCTACCGCGAATGAAAAAGAAGTTTAGTCTCTACTTTACCCTCCAAGTAAAGCTGGTGACTAACGATGAAAAGATTTAGTAAGAAATAATCCATAACAACATAGTAGAACCAAAAGGTAAAACCATGTGATGGACGCACTCAAATTAGGGAAAACTAATCAGGGTGCGACCATCAATAAGCTTAGAATCATCTACCCAAATAAAATTTGTATTGTAAAATTATAACATTATTATGATTTTAAGAAAGTAACTTCTATTGATAATATCTAATAAAATTAACATGTTATAATTGCATAATGTAATAAAATTAATATAAATAGGAAGAATTGTTAAATTAGCAGATATAGGGCATGGAATTAATATAATTGTACTCCCCCCTAGAGAGCTGGTGAAAAATGACGGATTTTTCGGAAAAGTCGATCAAAATCCCCTAAACCTTATCCCCGAGTGTTATATATGATTGAGTGTGAGTAGTATAACGATAGTGTTTAGAAAAAAAGATCTGTAAATTCAAATTTTTCACCATCAAAGAGCCCATGATCACTAAGCTTGAGTTTTGGAATGACTATAAGAGCTAGAAAAGATAGGGTCATGTATGGGGCTTCGAGTATACAACCGAGTGATTTTGCTGCTGCATTTAGAGTTTCATAAAGTGCAGCTACTTGTGTTGCACTTTTGTCAGAGATAATTCCCGCAATAGGTAGCGGTAACACACTTATGTTATCTCCATCTACACAGGCAATTGCTCCTTTATTTGCTATCACTAAATTAATGGCATTTGTGATTTCATCATCGCTTGTGCCAACAGCTATAATGTTGTGGCAATCGTGTGCAATTGATGATGCAATAGCCCCATGTTTTAGTCCAAAGCCTTTCACAAAGCCAATTGTAGGTTTACTTTTTTTATAGCGATTTATCACAACGATTTTTAAGGTGTCATTTGATGTATTGCTAATAACATTGTTGTTTTCAATTAAAGGTGTTTCGATAACTTGCTCTGTTATAATTTCATCCTTTATAAGTTTTATAACCCTTATTTTTTCACCTTGTACTGGACAGCATAGATCTGATGGTAAGATCTCTTCTGCAAGAAAATTGTTAACAATTTTTGGAGACTGTTTTTCTATAAGGGACTGCCCCTCTTTAGTAACAAGTTTACCGTTGATATATGTTTCAAGGATATTTAGATCAGTAAGGTTATCAACGATAACAAAATCTGCGTTGTCGCCTTCTTGAAGAAGTCCAATATCTAAATTGTAATGTCTTACTGGATTTAATGAGGCAGCTCTAAGAGCAACAATAGGATCAATGTCTATTGCAATAGCCCTTTTTACCAGCAAATTAATGTGTTCGTGTAGTAGTTCATCTGGATGTTTATCATCTGAACAAAACATCACTTGATTAGGGTACTCTCTAGCAATCTCTATCAAAGAGTTAAAATCTTTAGCAGCGCTTCCCTCTCGAATTAAAATAAACATTCCTAAACTAGCTTTTTCACAGGCTTCTTCAAGAGAAGTACATTCGTGGTCAGTTGAGATGCCAGCTGCAATATATTTTCTTAGCCCATCTCCAGATAGTGTTGGAGCGTGGCCATCAATTGGTTTTCGCTGCATCTTTGCAGCTTGTATCTTTTGAAGCACCTCAGGGTCGTCATACAAGACACCTGGAACATTCATCACCTCTGAAAGAAATGAAAAATTTTTACTAGCTAATAATTCAGAAACTGTTTTAGCATCTAAAACTGCGCCAGCTGATTCAAAAGGCGTAGCAGGAACACAGGATGGAACTCCCCAGTAAAAGTGAAAAGGAACTCCCTTTCCTGATTCAAGCATAAAATCTAAACCAGCAATCCCTAAAACATTAGCGATTTCATGCGGGTCACAAAGCGCTCCGACCGTGCCGTGAGTTACGGCGATACGCGCAAATTCTACCGGTGTAAGCATTGAAGATTCGATATGGACATGGGCATCGATCAATCCTGGAATGATATATGGGGAGGAGGTTGCAACGCTGCTCCTACTTATCTGAACAATCTTACCATTTTCTATCTCTAGGGTGCCGTGAAAAATTGTGCCAGAGATTATATCTACAATGTGTCCTGAAATTTTTTGTGTCATGATTTATCTGTATATGTAAGTCATACGAAGCTTAGATGAATATTGTCATTTTGTCATCACGAGTAACTCGCTGCATAATGTCACTTGATTTTAATTATTATTATGTTCAACCCCCGCCAAATTCCCCCGCATATCTACTTTGAAACTTCATTCCTCAATTAAGGCGTGAACGGTTACATTAAAATTTAACATAGTAAGTAAATTCGCGTATTAAATGGAAATAAGAAGATAAAAGAACGGGCGCGACTCTAAGCTATCGTAAACAACCTCTAGGTGTAAACCTAATGTTGTAGCTCGGAATCGCCCCCGCCTAGTCTATTGCGAGTGAGCAGGTGTTAGAGATTACAGATCATATCCGCGCACTCCTTGATGGCTCTTTCCCAGCCAGCTTCAGAATGGACATCCTGAAGCATCTGGTAGAGTGGGCTTAGCGAGGGGAAATTTTCCTCGTTTGATGCGACCGTAAAAGATGGACGGAACAATTGATCCCGCGGATTTTCCCCAAACCTCGCATTGAGGACGGGGAAACCGATTCGAATCCATCGTTCACCATCCTTGCGCTTTTCTTCACTGAAGTAGCTACAAGTTGTGATCTCCTCGTAGGCCCCAAAGCGTAGAAACGTCGCGAGGTCGATGATGAAATCACACCTCTTTTCCGATTGCTGCCACGTTTTCTTGTTCATTTTGGGCAGAATTTTTAACGCTTCCTCAAGGAGATAGGTGGTACGCGCAATGCGACACTCCTCGCCGTTGGAAATGACGAGATAATGCTCATCATAAGAGCTTTTGATCTCTGTCGTAGCGTGGAGCTTACCGAACTTTTCGACGAGGTTGCGCATTGTCGTAATTGACGGAACGGTAGAGGGCTTACACTCGTTGTAAATCCTCTTGAGGTGGGAACCAGTAAGCGGAATGTACATCCTTCTGAGGACCTTGCAGTCCCCAAAAAGCCCGTTAACCTGTTTTAGCGTTTCCATAGTATTCACCTTTATAGAGAAGGAGTGAAGTGAGAAGTAAGAAACAGAATATATTAGAATACGGTATTTCTACCGTCGTGAAAAAAGAATATTAGTCTCTACTTTACCCTAAAGCTCGTGACTAACTGTGAAAAGATTGAGTAAGAAGCAATCCACGACAACATAGAAGAACCAAAGGGTAAAACCATGCGATGGATGCACTCTGATTAGGAATAACTAGTAAGGGTGCATACATCGTTAAGCTTAGAATCATCTACCCATATTAATTTTCTAATTATTATAACACTGTTTTTGTTTTAAGAAAGGAGATGGTTATAAAAAATGTAAATAAAATCAGCGTATTATAAGCCATATATGTTATGAGATGAATCATCTTATTCGCATTTGCGACATTGAATAAATGTAGTTGTAGTGTTGTATAGCTATGGTCCCTGCCTAGTCATAGGTGATTATATAGCAGCTTTATAGTTAAAAGTGTTGCTTATGACTTTACCACCCGCTTCTCCTGCACCTGGACCAAGGGTAATGGTGTAATCAGAGCTTTGGATTACATCTTTATCGTGTTCAATAATTAAGACGGTGTGCCCTTGATTGGTAAGGCGATGCAAGATCTTCATAAGACGAAGCACATCAGCACGGTGTAAGCCGATAGTTGGTTCATCAAGAAGGTATAAGGTCTTACCACGACGTTTGGCTGATAGCTCTGTCACAAGTTTTAAGCGCTGACACTCTCCACCAGAAAGGGTGGTGCTGCTTTGTCCTAAGGTAATGTAACCAAGCCCAATTTCACAGGCACCACGCAGTAAGTGGCTAATCTTGTAATGGTTTGCAAAAACTTGAGCCGCCTCTTCAAAGGTCATATTTAAGACATCAGCAATCGAGTAATCGGCAAATTTAACGGTTTTTAACTCTTCAAGGAAACGGCTACCCCTACAATCTTCACAGACAACTTTAGCATCAGCTAAAAAGCTCATCTGTAACGTTATCTCACCTTTACCTTCGCAGGTAGGGCAACGCCCCTTGCCTGTATTGTATGAAAAATACGAAGCGTTCCATCCTCTAGCTTGTGCTTCTGGAGTCTTTGCAAAAAGTTTTCTAATCTCGTCCCAGATTCCAAGATATGAGGCAGGGGTAGAGCGAGAATTTGCGCCAATAGGTTTTTGATCAATCGCTAAGATCTTTTCAAATGGATAAGAGAGCGCAATCTCGGTTTTATTTAGTTTGTAATTAATACCTTTTGCATTAGCCTTACCGTTTTCTAAGGTTTCTTTTATTATACCGTGCATAAGAGAACTTTTACCTGCACCAGATACTCCGCAAATGCTGGTGATAACCCCTAGTGGTAAGGTTAAATCTAAGTTTTTAATGTTGTTTTTGTTGGCGTTTGATATTTGCATCACTCCGTTAGGCTCAAGCTCTTCCTCCATCGGCAGTTGAATCTCATTCCTTAATGCAGCTGCAGTAATTGATGTTTTATTGTTTAAAAATTCTTTAAGAGGTGCTTC
>JAEEGL012078974.1_pt1 | contig 10811 bp, 9 predicted proteins | sample 9134231 | NCBI WGS metagenome assembly JAEEGL01 (sample SAMN16246548, study PRJNA631951) | gut metagenome | biome: gut microbiome; feature: rumen; material: fiber-attached | host: Bos | place: Iran: Karaj | collected 2018-10
AGCAGGCCATTTTTCATGATGCACACCTTGGTGGACAGCGTCATGGCCTCCAGCTGGTCATGGGTCACGTAGACGAAGGTGGAGTCCGTGTCCCGGTGCAGGCGCTTGAGCTCCGTGCGCATCTCCATGCGCAGCTTGGCATCCAGGTTGCTCAGCGGCTCGTCCATGAACAGCACCTTGGGCCCGGGGGCCAGGGTGCGGGCGATCGCCACGCGCTGCTGCTGGCCGCCGGACAGCTCGGACGGATACCGCTTGGCGAACTGCTCGATATGCAGCGTGGCCAGCAGCTCCGCCACCCGGTCGGCGATGCGCTTCTTGTCCCATTTAAGGTTCTCCAGGCCGAAGGCGATGTTCTGGTACACCGTCATATGGGGCCACAGAGCGTAGTTCTGGAACAGGAAGCCCACGTCGCGCTTGATGGGCGGCAGGTCGATGCCCCTGTCCGCGTCGAACACCACGGTGTCCCCGATGGTGATGCGCCCCTCCGTGGGCGTCTCCAGGCCGGCGATCATGCGCAGGGTGGTGGTCTTGCCGCAGCCGGAGGGCCCCAGGAGCGTAATAAAGTCGTTATCCTCGATCACAAGGTCCAGATCGTCCACCGCGACGAATTTGGCGAACCTTTTCGTGACATGCTCTAATCTGATCTCAGGCATCAGCCACCGACCCCCTTGTCTATGGATGCGCCGGTCAGCTTGTTCACGAGGAAGTTCACCAGCAGCACCACGATAATGATCAGCAAATTGATCGCGTTGCCGAACTGCGCCCAGCCCTTTTCGGAGTACTGCATCAGCATGGTGGTCAGCAGCATGTTGGACGTGGGCACGATCAGCACGAACAGGCTCAGTTCCCGCATGCAGGACACCAGCGGCAGCAGGTATCCGGACAGGAAGGAGCTCTTCTGGATGGGGAAGATCACCCGCAGCATGCGCTTCCACCAGGGCACACCGGTGATCACCGCGGCCTCCTCGATCTCACCGGACAGCTGCAGCATGGCGTTCACGCCGCTGCGGGAGGCGAAGGGCAGATACTTGATGGACCCGGCCAGCGCCAGCAGCACGAAGCCGTGCAGCCATTCGAACCGGGCGGACATGCTCAGGTAGATGGCGCCGAAGGCCAGGGAGGGCATCAGGTAGGGGAAGAAGCTCAGGCTGTTCACCCAGGACGCCAGGCGGCTGCCCCGGCGCTTGGCCACACCGTAGCCCACCAGGATGCCGCAGGTGCCGGCCACCAGGGCGCAGGTCAGCGCCAGGCCCAGGGACGTGCCCAGAGCGTTCCACACCTTGGGATTGAGCAGGATGCCCGTGGAGTCGCCCTGATCCAGGCGCTTGGTCAGGTCGGTGCCGATCCAGAAGTCCAGGGTCATGTTGCTCAGGCTGTAGTCGCCGGCCTTGACGATCACGCTCTCCAGCGCGAAGGTGATGAGAGGCACCACCGCCACCATAAGGAGGATGATCACCAGCAGCACCGCGATGGGCACATTGGCCTTCTTCAGGTTGATCTTGGAGATCTGGCCGGACTTGCCCGTCACCGTGGTGAACTGCTTCCGGGAATTGGTCACCTTCTGGTTGAGCATCAGGATGGCCACGCCGAAGAGGATCATCACGCCCACGATGATGTAGGCCTGGCCCTTGAAGTTGTTCATCAGTTCCTTCATGGAGGTGCTCAGCACGTAGTACCTCACCGGCGACCCGAGGAACACGGGCACGGAGTAGGCGCTCATGGACGAGGCGAACACCAGCAGGAACGTGGACAGCATGGCCGGCCGCACGATGGGCAGCGTGATGCGGGCGATGATGCGCCAGCGCGGGGTGCGCAGGATGGTCGCCGCCTCCTCCAGGTTGGCGTCCATGTTGCGCAGGATGCCGCCTATCAGGATATAGGCGAAGGGCGCGTAGTGCAGCCCCAGCACCAGGGCGATGGGGAAAAACCCGTACACGAACCACTCCGGCATGTAGATCCCGAACACCGAGGCCATGATGCCGTTGGAGGTCTTGAGCCCGATGTTCACGTTCTTGAAGAAGGTCTCCCAGAACAGGGCCAGGGTCCAGGAGGGCATGATGTAGGGGAACACGAACACCGCGGACACGAATTTCTTGAACTTGAGATTGGTCCTGGTGATGAGGAACGCCACGATGCCGCCGAAGAGGATCGCGATGATCGAGGAGGTGACGGACACCGCCATCGTGTTCCAGAAGGGCTGGTAGAACTGCAGCTCGCTGTATTTGTTCTCGGCGGTGGCGAATATCCTCTGGTAATGCCACCAGGTGAAGGCGCCCACGTCCAGGCCGGTGGCCCGCTTCTCCCGCCCCAGATGCACTGTCACGGTCTCAGACAGCAGCGATAAAAGCGGGTAGAGCGTCAGCACGGTCAGGGCGACGGCAAAGATAAGCAGGATGATGTTGGCGGGCCTGCTCAGCCAGCCCCTGAAGCGTCCGACCATCTTCCTGGTCTGAACTTTCCGGATCTGAGTCTGCTCCATGATAAGCCCCCTTTATGCCTCACGGGGATACCGGAGATCCAAGGAAAAGGCGCGCGGCAGTCGGTGCCGCCGCGCGCCGTGATCGGGTCGGATCACTGCAGATACATCTTCACGAAGTCTTCCACGTCCATATGGTCCAGGATGAACAGGGGATCCTCCACCACCAGGGTGTCCTTGTACACGCTCAGCGGCAGGTCGCCCTCCTTCTCGGGGATGGTGCTGTTGCCGGAGTAGGAACCGATGCTGCCGCTCCAGGGCGCGAAGCCGTCAGCGGTCATCAGGTACTCGATGAACAGCATGGCGGTATAGGGACGGTTGGCGTTGGCGGACACCATGGCGTAGATCGGGTACATGAAGCCGGCGAAGGGCTCCACCCTGTAGCCCTCGGCCTGGGCCGCGTACACCGCGGGGGTCAGGTTCTCGGAGATCACGGAAGAGGAGCGCAGCTTGCTGAGCACGAACAGGCCGATCTTGCCGGCGGCGGTGTCCTGGCTGATCTCCTCGGCGATGTTGGTGTCGGACTTGCCGAAGGCGCAGTTGGGCAGGAACTCGGCGATCCACTTGTGGCCGGCGGTGGGATAGTCGCCCAGGTCGATGTCCTCGCCCTTCCAGGCCTTGTAGGCTTCCGCCAGCTTGCCGGACCAGTACTCGCTGGTGAGCATCACCAGGAAGTTCATGTTGACCTGCTCACCGGTGGGGCTCTTGAAGATGATGTTGCCCTTCATGGCCGGGTCGGTCAGCTCCCACACGTTCTTGAGGGCGGGCACATTGTCGCCCTTGTTGTTGTAGATGAACAGCTTGTTGGTGAACTGATGGGCCAGGGGCACCTGATCGCCCTCGCTTACGAATTCCTTGATGCTGGCGGGCACGTAGTTGATGACGATGCCGGCGTCGATGGCGTCAAGCAGCTGGGCGCCGTCCTGGATCATCACCATGTCCATGCTCTCGGACTCCAGCTTGGTGTAGATCTCCAGGTCCTTCAGGTTGGTGGCGTTCACCTCGATGCCGTAGAGCGCCGCGAAATTCTCGGCGGCGGTGGCGATGCGGCTGGTGGTGCCGGCGACGACGAAGGGGCCGCTTTCCGCCATGGCTTTTTCCACCAGTTCGTCATGGGTCAGGTCTTTGGCGCCGTCCACCACTTCCTGTACATCCGCCAGGGCGGGGATGACGGAAAGGATCATCAGGACGGAAAGAAGCAGGGCCAGGATCTTTTTCATGGGTATTTCCTCCTTAAAAAATATGTTCCGAAGTAAAGTGGGTCCTATCCTCACGCGGCCTTTTTACGCCGCGGTGCGGTCACAGCCTCGGGGGCGCCTTGCCGGAAACGATGGCCCTGAGCGCGGTCACGGACTTGTCAAGGTATTCCTCCAGGCCCATCCCGGCCTCCTCGTCCCGACGCGTCACCTGGCTCTCCAGGTTGTAGCTCTCCGGCGCCATGGCTTTGAGCCGGGGCGCCAGGGCGGCGAAATCGACGTTCCCCTCCCCGGGCATGGCGTGCTCGTCCCCCTTTTCGGGGCCGTTGTTGTCGTGCAGGTGCATGGTCACCATCATGGAGCCGAATTCCCCGAGCACGTCCTGCCCCGGGGTGAAGCAGTGCTCGTGCCCGCAGTCGTAGCAGAAGCGCACCCGCGGATGGGGCACCCGCTCGAACAGGAACCGGTTGTATTCCGGGAACCGGGTGTTCTCCACCGCGATGTCGACCCCGGCCTTCTCCGCCAGGTCCGTCAGGCGCCTTAAGCGCTCCGCCCCCGTCATGTTGGGCGGCGGCGTGACCAGCTTGCGGGTGGTGTGCATCACAAGGTTTTTGATGCCCCGCTCCCCGCAGGCTTTCAGGGCGGCGGCGAACTCGCGCTCGTAGTCCTCCCCCTGCTCATCGTCCAGCCACAGGGCTTCCGCCCGCCAGGTGGGGAAATGGGCCGTGCGGATCCCGAGGCCCGCCTTCACGGCCGCCTCATAGACCCCCTCCGGACCCCCGTCCCTGATCCGGCCAGGAAAGCTGGGCTTGGCGCGCTCGCTGGGCGCCCACCAGATCATCACGTCGTCAAAACCGGCCGATCTCACGGCCCGCAGACGGTCTTCCAGCGGGATACCAAAAAAACCGAACCAAAGGTTCTGCCCCAAAGAAGGCATAGCAAACAATTCCTTTCCGCTTCCAATGCACGGATTGTACCATATCCGGCCATATATTGCAATCAGCCGGATGAAATTTCCGGGCGGTAAAACCAAAGCAAATACATTGTCCGATGGGAAAAAATGGTGTATGATGGACGAAACGGATCAAGCCCGTCCCCACCGGACCTGTTTGAAGGAGCCATAGCGATGAAAAGGATGAAGGATCCGCACTGGATCAGGCATACCCATGTGTTCGAACCGGACGACTACGAGTGCTCCGCCTGTGGGCATATGTCCCCCGACCCGGCGAAAAAATGCCCCGCCTGCGGTGAAACGATGCTCGGCCTGGAGGACCCCCAGGACTGGGTGGACGAGATGGCGGAGATGGACATCATCCTGGGCGACGACCGGCTGGGATGACAGCGGCCCAAGGATAAAAGGAGAGAGATCTTGACCAGACATGACATACCCTTTACCCTGCGGGACGGCCGGAAGGCCCTGATCCGCAGCCCCCGGGACGAGGACATCCCCGGCATGCTGGACTATCTGTATCAGTCCGCCGGGGAGACGGAGTTCATCATGCGTTACCCGGAGGAGTGCCCGAAATACACCCCGGAAGGGGAAAAAGCCCTGTTCGACCGGGTGAACGCGGCGGACAACGAGGCCATGCTGGTGTGCCTGGTGGAAGGGAAAGTGGCCGGGTGCTGCCAGGTCATGTGGAGCAGGGCGATCAAGACGCGGCACCGCGCCCAGGTGGCCATCGCCCTTTTAAAGGACGTGTGGGGCCAGGGCCTGGGCACCCGGATGCTCACGGAACTGATCGATATCGCCGGAGAGAATGAAAACATCCTGCAGGTGGAGCTCGACTACGTGGAGGGCAACGCCCGGGCCCGGGCGCTGTATGAGAAGCTGGGCTTCCGTTTGACGGGCGTCAGGCCCGACGCCATCCGCTTAAAGGACGGCACCCTGCTCAATGAGTGCTCCATGATCCTCAGACTCGACCGGTGAGATAAAGTGCCCTGCGCCGGAGGCGCGCCGATATGGAAAGCATCCTGATCCCCACGAGACACCTGACCTTAAGGCCCCTTTATGTGAGCGACCTTGAGACCGCGGCCGCCTATGCTCTGGACGAAGGCATCCGCTATATGGTCCATCTGCCCCTGAACAGCAGGGCCGGGGTGGTTTCATTCCTTGAGCGGGCCCGGGCGGAATGGGCAAAGGAACAGCCGGAGTTTTTTGAGTTCGCGGTGATCCTGGACGGAAAACACATCGGCGCCGTCAGCCTGTACCGCGGGGACGGGGCCTGGGAGGCCGGCTGGATCATCTCGAAGGGATACCGGGGGCGGGGCTTCGCCGCGGAGGCCGCCGGCGCCATGATGACGCACTTCCATGAGCGTTTCGGCATCAGGCACTTCACCGCTCACTGCGACACGGAAAACGCCGCGAGCGTATCCGTCATGGAAAAGCTCGGCATGGTGAGGACCGGGGAGTTCCCCGGGCGCAGGAACAAGGGCGCGGACAGGGACTCGGCGGCGTACCAGTATGACCTGATCCTGCCGTTGGGCCCCGCAGAGCCCGGCAGTGTGAGCCTTGCGCCCATGACGCCGGAGATGTACCGCCGCTACTTTAAGGAATACCAGTCCGATCCCGTCCTGTGCGCCGACGCGGACCTATACGTGCCCTTCCGTTACGATGAGGCGTGGGTGGAAAGATACATCCGGCGGCAGGCGGATCCCTCGCGCCTCCCCCTGGCGATCCTGTGGGACGGCGAGACCGCCGGCGAGATCCTGCTCAAGGATCTAAGGCCCCGGGAAAGCGCCGTGATGAGCGTGTGCCTCAAAAACGACGCCTACAAGGGCCGGGGCATCGGCACGGCGGCGGAGCGGGCAGCCGTGAGATATGTGCTCGATACCCTGGACATCCCGGTATTGACCGCGGACACGCTCCTGAAAAACACCCGGAGCCAGAGGGTGCTGCAAAAGGCGGGGTTCTCCTTCGTGCGCGAGGAGGGGGGCTTCAGATACTACCGCGCCGACCGCGGGCCCGGCCGATAAATCATTGCCATCTCGCCCCGGATATGCTATAATGCCGCCAACCCGAGCGGGGGCACCGCCGCCGCGCAGAATCATATCATATCATTAGGAGGTAAACTGTACCATGAAGAAGATCCTGGCTCTTGTCCTGGCCGCCCTGATGGCCCTTTCCCTGGTGAGCGCCCTGACCGAGAAGGCCGACGCGGACTACACCGGCAGCATCACCATCTACTCCCCCCATGACGCCGATCCCCTCAACGCCGGCGTGACCGCCTTCGAGGCCAAGTATCCCAACGTGAAGGTGGAAGTGGTGGCCGACGGCACCGGCAACCTGCTCAACCGCATCGCGGCCGAATCCGCGGCCCCCATGGCGGACGTGCTCTGGGGCGGCGGCGCCGACTCCCTGGCCGCCTACAAGCAGTATTTCCAGGCCTACATCCCCTCCTGCATGGACCTGATCGATCCCAGCCTGGCGGACGCCGAAGGCTACTGGATCGGTGAGAGCCCCCTGCCCATGGTGTTCCTGGTCAACACCGACCTGGTGCCCGCCGATGAGATCCCCCAGACCTGGAAAGACCTGGCCGATCCCAAGTGGGAAGGCAAGATCGCTTTCGCGAACCCCGCCTCCTCCGGTTCCGCCTTCACCCAGCTGTGCACCATCCTGATGACCTACGGCGAGGAAGCGGACGACTACAAGGCCGGCTGGGACCTGGTGCGTCAGATGAAGAACAACCTGGTCATCCAGAGCGGTTCCTCCGGCGCCCACAAGAACGTGGACTCCGGCGAGTATCCCATCGGCGTCACCCTGGAGAAGGCCGCCATCCAGTACGATCATGACAGCGAGACCGGCCACCTGAGCATCGTGTATCCCACCGACGGCACCTCCGCCGTGCCCGACGGCGTGGCCATCGTGAAGGACTGCCCCAACCTGGAGCTGGCCCAGCTGTTCGTGGAGTTCGTGCTCAGCGCCGAGTGCCAGGCCGCCCAGAACGCCGACTACGGCCGCCGTCCCATCCGCGCCGACGTCAAGCCCGTGGGCCTGCCCGAGCTCTCCGAGATCACCCTGATGACCTACAACTTCGACTATGCCGCCGGTCACAAGGCCGACATCGTCGAGCAGTGGCAGGATGTCATCACCGAATGATCCGATAAGACCTTGAAAGGGTGCTCCGGCCGTGCCGGGGCACCCTTTGATATCATGATACGAGAAAGGGGTTAAGTCCCATGAGCCACGCAGTGATTATCGAGGAAGCGGTCAAAAGATACGGTGATTTCAAGGCGGTCAACGGCATCAGCCTGAAGATCGAGCCCGGCGAGTTCTTCACCCTGCTGGGGCCCTCCGGCTGCGGCAAGACCACCCTTTTAAGGATGATCGCCGGCTTCAACACCGTGGACGGCGGCCGCATCCTGTTCGATGACCGGGTCATCAACAACGTGCCCGCCCACAAGCGGGATATCGGCATGGTGTTCCAGAACTACGCCATCTTCCCCCACCTGAACGTGACGGACAACGTGGCCTACGGCCTCAAGGCCCGCAAGGTGCCCGCTTCCCAGATCGCTCCCCGGGTGAAGAAGGCCCTGGAGATGGTGCAGATCGACCACCTGTCCCAGCGCAAGCCCAATGAGCTCTCCGGCGGCCAGCAGCAGCGCGTGGCCCTGGCCCGCGCCTTCGTGATCGAGCCCTCGGTGCTGCTGATGGACGAGCCGCTGAGCAACCTGGACGCCAAGCTGCGGGTGCAGATGCGCACCACCATCAAAAAGCTGCAGCGGGACCTGGGCATCACCACCATCTACGTGACCCACGACCAGGAGGAAGCCCTGGCCATCTCCGACCGCATCGCCGTCATGAAGGAGGGCAACATCATGCAGGTGGGCGCGCCGGAGGAGATCTACCGCAAGCCCGCCAATCCCTTCGTGGCCAATTTCATCGGCGTGAGCAATTTCATCGACTGCGAGGTGACATCTTCCGGCAGCGAGGGCCGGGTCACCGTGGAGGGCGGATACACCTTCTCCATGCCCGTCAACCAGGCCTGGTCGGGAAAAGCCATCCTCAGCGCGCGGCCGGAGCAGCTGTTCCTGGCGGACAAAGGGCTCGCGGGGAAGATCACCCTGGCGCTGTTCCTGGGCGACTTCATCCAGTATGAGATCCTTTTAAAGAGCGGGCAGACCATCGAGCTGAACGAGTACACCAAGGACACCGACAAGGTCCGCAAAGCGGGCGAGGACGTGTTCGTGGACTTCAATCCCGCCCAGGTGAGCCTGTACCGGAAGGACAGCGAGGAGGTGCTCTCATGCTGAATGACCGCCGCCTGCGCAGCGGCACCCCCTTCTGGCGGGACTTCTGGTTCTGGGTGAAGCTGCTGATCTTCGTGATCTTCCTGCTTTTCCTGGTGTTCCCCTTCTCCACGCTGATCTACAACAGCTTTTTCTCCACCAAGGAGGAGGGCTTCACCTTCTACAATTTCAGGCGGTTCTTCGAGCGCAAGTACTATAACTCCGCCCTGTGGAACAGCCTGGAGATCAGCCTGATCCCCACGCTGTTCAGCGTGCTGGTGGGCGTGCCCATGGCCTACCTGATGACCCGCTTCAACGTGTGGGGCAAGACCGTGTGGCACGTGCTGATCATCCTGTCGCTGATGTGCCCGCCCTTCCTGGGGGCCTACAGCTGGATCATCCTGTTCGGCAACGCGGGCATCGTCACCCAGTGGCTGTCCAGCGTGTTCGGCTTCAAAATGCCCTCCATCTACGGGCTGGGCGGCTGCTGCGCCGTGTTCACCCTGAAGCTCTTCCCCTACGTGTACCTGTACGTGTCCGGCGCCATGGGCTCCATCGACCGGTCCGTGGAGGAGTGCGCGGAGAACTTGGGCTCCGGCAAGCTGCGCCGCATGCTCACGGTCACCGTGCCCGTGGTGATGCCCTCCATCGCCGCCGGCGCCCTGATGGTGTTCATGACCGCTCTGGCGGACTTCGGCACCCCCGGCATCCTGGCGGGCGGCAATTTTCGCACCCTGCCGGTGCTGATCTACGATGAGTACCTGTCTGAGACCGGCGGCAACGCCAACCTGGCCAGCGCCATCTCCATGATCATCGTGGTGATATCGCTCCTGATCCTCTTCATCCAGAAGTGGTGGGTGGCCCGGAAGAACTACCAGATGAGCGCCCTGAGGCCCCCGGCCATCGCGGAGCTCAAAGGCGTGTCCCGGTTCCTGATCACCCTGCCGGTGGCCCTGGTCACCCTGATCGCCTTCCTGCCCCAGGCGGTGGTGGTGTTCTGCTCCTTCGTGAAGACCAACTACTCCAACTTCGTGTTCTCCGAGGGCTTCACCCTGGAGCACTACGCGGAGCTGGGGCGCAACCTGACCACCAATATCCGCAACTCCTTCGTGTTCTCCACCGTGGCCATACTGTTCATCCTGGTGCTGGGCATCCTGCTCAGCTACGTGATCGTGCGCCGCCGCGGCAGGACCGGCGGGGCCCTGGACATGCTGATGATGGCCCCCTACGTGATCCCCGGATCGGTGCTGGGCCTGTGCTACATCGTGGCCTTCAACAACATGGGCTCCACGCCGGACGGCACCGTGATCCGCCTGACGGGCACGGCCTCCATCATCATCATCGCCATGATCATCCGCAAGCTTCCCTACACCGTGCGCTCCGGCAGCGCCTTCCTGATGCAGATGGATCCCTCCATCGAAGAAGCCTCCATCAACCTGGGCGTCTCCCCCATGAAGACCTTCGCCCGGGTGACCGTGCGGATGATGCTCCCGGGCGTGCTCTCCGGCGCCATCATCTCCTGGGTGACCTGCATCAACGAGCTGAGCACATCCATCATGCTCTATACCGGCAAGACCGCCACCATCACCGTGGCCAGCTACACCGCCATCGTGCGCAACTCCGTCGGCACCGGCGCGGCCCTGGCCTCGATCCTGACCATCACCAGCGGCATCCTGCTCCTGATCTTCTTCAGGATCAGCAAGGGCAAGGTCTCCGTGGTATGACGCGAAACAGACACGTTTATTTTCCCGGGGCTGTTGCACAGCCCCGCGCACGAAAATCTGACGATTTCCGTGCGTTGTCTTCAGAGGTAGGAACCCTTCACGGCTCCTGCGGGCACGGTTCAGGGTTTCCTTCCGCCCCACCGTACCCGCCGCTGGAGCGGCTCATCATACGCGGGTGTGTCTTTCCCG
>JAEEGL012094748.1_pt1 | contig 10811 bp, 5 predicted proteins | sample 9134231 | NCBI WGS metagenome assembly JAEEGL01 (sample SAMN16246548, study PRJNA631951) | gut metagenome | biome: gut microbiome; feature: rumen; material: fiber-attached | host: Bos | place: Iran: Karaj | collected 2018-10
ATGGTCAGTGACGATCATGCCGCTGTAACCAATCCTCTTCATATGCTCAATATAATCTTTTCCCGGCGTATCGGAGCAGGCGCTTCCTTCTATTGTGTGAAGATGGGTTTCGTAAATATATTCCATGGTAAGTTCCTTTTATTATTTGATATTCTCTTTTGCTATTATAGCTAAGTACTACAAATAAACCTACCCCCATAGTGTAAACAGATTTCTACTTTTTTCTCGGCCTTCATAAAATCTTAAGAATTTTCGACAGTAAATCTTAATAATTTTATGCCAAGCTACTATTTGTACTAATTTCTGAGTACCCATCAAGGTTAATAGCCTTATCTGACTGGCTTTTCCGCCAGATGATTTCCGACGTAAGTGCACAGTAATCGGTAAAAACAATTATAAAGGAGAAATATTTTTGACAACAGTAATACCCAATTATTTCCTGTCCAAAATCACTTTTGAGCAGGCTCGCAAAACCATAGAAAACATGAATCTAATAGATGGATTCATGTTTGACAGCGCAATTGAAGATAAGAAAGACGCCGAAATCGTTATTGGCAAGATTCTTAAAGCCATTTACGGAAAGGAGTTTAAGAACATCCGCATTGAATGTGAGAAACAGATAAATGGACTTGATGTTAACTGCCATGGCATACGGTTGGATGCGAGAATAACCCAAGACGAATTAGAGGATTACCTTAACGCAGCAATAATAGATATTGAAATGGAGAACAGGGATGCAGATAGAAAGGAACTCCCTAGAAGACACAGATACTATGAAGCACTGGATGATGCCAAACGTTTGGAAACAAATATCCACTATAGCAGTTTACCAAACTACGTTTCTATCACCCTTTCATCTTATGATCCCTTTGGCGCAGGGGATATGTGCTATGTTGCTGCGACATCCCTTTTATCCCATCCTACAATTTCTTACGATGACGGTGTAATTCACCTATATTTTTATTGTAAAGGCCAACCCAATCTAGATGAAGTAGTACGTGCCGGCCTATTCAAATCTGATTCTCATAGCAAAAACCTTCAGGAGATGCTAGAATATATAGTATCAGGAAAGAAACCAGCCAATCCAAATTCTGATATAGATGAAGTTGATAATATCGTTACCAAAATCAAGAGCAAGAAGGAGGTAACCACAGAATATATGAGATGGTTTGATGAGAAAAGATCTATAGAACGTCAGGAAAGATTTGAAATTGCACGTTCAACAATTCGTTTTGACCGTTCAGAGAATATTATGCCCGAGGCAACTCGCAGGCGCCTTTTAGCTATGGGACTTGAAAACGATGACATTGATGACCTCCTTGCTGAAATCGATGCAGAAGAACTAGTTTCTGAGCCAACACCGAATCAGTAACTTTTTAATTCAGATATAAGAGGCCGTAATCATATACAATATTCATAAAAATTTGTTACTAGGATATTCAAACACCCAAACCGCCATTTGACGATTTGGGTACTTTTTATTTCTCTGCTTTTTGAAGTGCATCATTTACAGCTGCAATAATTGCTTTAGAGGATGTAGTTGCCCCTGAAACGGTGTCTACTTCTGTGGAATTTGATTGCTCAATAGCTACAGGAATTTCTTTTATAGCCCAAGTATAATAGGGATCATCGTCCTCGCCGGAGATTACTTTTACCTTCTCTATCACACCATCAGATATGGTAACCATTACAGTGATCAGTCCATTGTATCCCATACCAGTCCCTGTGTACTCACCATCGACATATTCTGCATCGCCATCTTCTTCACTATCACTTCGAGATGCTCCCATAACTTCGGGAATATCACCACTCTCACTTACAGAAGTTGCCTCAGCCACAGCTTTTTCAGATACACGGTCTGCATCCATCGCATATGGTAAAAATAAAATACACACGCAGACAAGCGCAAGTAATGAATTCCCAACTCTCGTAACCGCCACGCCAATAGCTTTTTTGTTACTCATTTCAAGATAAAGAACTACTCTCCTCACAAGATAGAACCCAAACACCGCTGTATAGATAGCCAGCTCTCTTCCGTAATCTGAGTGTCCTTCCATAATCTTTCTTGAGAACAAAAGAAAAACATGCAGGTAAATCAGCCCATAGAAAAGATAAGAAAATCTCTGAAGTTTTTTCCAGGTAACAGGATGCATCTTTTTCCTGATTGCCATGAATGATGTTATAGTCAGCGGAGCAAGTAGAAATACCATGACAAGAGAAAAAATCCCGGCAAAGATTTCATAGCTCGTAATGCCATAGCCATTCATAATTCTTCCAATATATTGAGTTAGATAGAACGTGCTATGAAGCAGGATTAAAAATGTTGCCCCAATGGCAAGCGGCGCCCGAAGACTCATGAAATTTGCCATAGTCTTCGTTCCCTTAGGAAGGATTCTGGCATACATGACCCATATAAACATTGCTGTAGCAAGGGTTCCCCTTGTGATGAATCCAGTTACCACCTGCTGCAGCCATATTGGAGCAGCAGGGATATTCATAGATAAAAGTGCTATCACAAATAATGAAATGTACCAGATAGGAGCATGTTTTTTAATACTTTTTCCGAATACCTGGCATATAACAAAAACAAATACTAACGAAATAAGTAGTTTCATGGATATTATTATCTTTCTACAGTGAATGTTACTGATGGGTAGCCAGTAGCAGCAATTGTTACCTCATGCTCTTTTCCCTCTGCAAAAACAGGAACAGCTGCATCGCCACTTGTAATTTCTGCGTCAACTAAAAGCTTTCCGTTTTCGTCAAAAAGAATTGCTGAAAGCCCCTTGCCCTTAACAGGCTCTCCGTCAACAGTTACAGATGAAAGGTTTGCAATAAAATCTGCAGCAGTCAGGCTGTCGCTTCCAACTTCAAATGTCTCGCCATTAAATGAAACATCGCCGTCTTTAAGGCCGGAGTCTAAAAGGCATGAAAACTTAAGTCCTGTATATTTAGCATCTTCAAATACAAATGTGTAAGAACCAGGCTTGAAACTTGAAGGAATTCTGATCACACCGTCGGATACTTCTACAGCACTGATATCCTGCTTTGCTCTGCCAAAAGAGATTGCTGTAAGCTTATAGTCACTATCCTCCGGAACATTAAGTTCGTATTTTACCTCCATTCCATCTTCTGAGTATGTGAGGCTCTCATCACCTGTAATACCATACTGTTCATCCAGCATGTAATTGACAAAGAAATCAGTATCAATCTCGATATCATCAGCATTAGCAATCATGTATATAACCTTTGTGATTGTTTTACCCTGAATGTCAGCATAACGCTGAAATCCAGGCTTGTTGCCGTGAGGCTCCGTGAATTCCGAAGCAGCAAAAGCAATTTCTCCAGGACTAAGCCATAAATTCTCATTGTGTTCAAGGCCATAAACAGCTCCATCACTGGTTTCAATCAAGCCTCCCTGAATAGTGGCAGCGTCAAGTTCTACCCCCTCAACCGAAATCTGATAATTGCCCCAATTGGAGATAGAGGTAAAAGATGCGTTCGCACCTTCAGCAACAACCGTATTTCCAAGAGTTGCACTTAACGTTCCATCTGCACCAACAACCTTAAATTCTGATGGAATTGTATCTGTTACAGTCATGTTGTTTACAATATCAAAAAGAGCATTTGAACAAGTAGCACCAGCTTCAATCTGAGCCTTTGCATCATCATAAAGAGCTCTGCTGATAGCTACATTTACATTTGCTACGCCAAGGATTTCTGTTCCCTCTCCATTTTCCTCATAGTATGTCTGCTCGTAACGTCTTGCCTTATTATTTGTGGCAGATGAAACAGCATCATACATACCATCTGCCTTAAGGTCAGCTTCTTCAACCGCATCTGCTTTATCCAGCTGAGCTTTTTCAGCATCAAAATCCGGCTTTAATTTATTGATCTCACCATAATAAAAATCCGCATACGGAAGATTAACTGTTCCATATACAAGATCATGTCCTTCAACCAAAGTCAAAAGTGCATTTTCAGCATTCTCCTGCGCAGATGCTTCCTCTGCAGTTGTCACTTCCTTAGTTTCTGTCGCATTTTCCATTTTGGAGTCTGCACTTACCTCTGTAGTTGCCTCCGGTGCTTCAACTTCCCCAGTAGCACTTCCACATCCTGTAGCCACCATAGACATGCTGCAAAGCACCCCAATAGCCATTGCTAATCTCTTTTTCATAACATTTCTCCTCCTAAACACTGATGTCTTTATTTATCTCGCTTGTCCGAGTTAGCGCAAGCTAACACAGTCATCTAGTAACTTATCAGCTCGACACACCCCTGTCAATCACAAATCCTCTTAATGAAAAAAGCTATCAACTACATGCAAAAAGGACGGCTCATCACCGTCCTTTCCAATTCTCATATTCGATTACAAATTCGTATAGCCCATCAGATATTCGTCCACTTCCTTGGCGCAGGCTCTGCCCTCCGCAATAGCCCACACTACCAGGGACTGACCGCGGTGCATATCCCCTGCACAAAAGATCTTGGTTCCAGCCACATGGAAGGATTCTGCATCAGTTACAACTGTCCCTCGTGGACTTTTCTTAAGTCCAAAGGCATCTGCCGAATAGTCTTCACAACCGATAAAGCCTGCAGCTATCAGTAAAAGATCACACTTCAGCGTCTTCTTAGAACCTTCGACCTCCACCAGCTTTCCATCCTTAAAGGCAACTTTTACAGTCTCAAGCTGCTTGATATTACCCTTTTTATCAGTGGTTACACTCTTCACTGTTGTCTCATAGACTCTTGGATCCTCACCAAACAGGAAAATTGCTTCTTCATGACCGTAATCCGTCTTAAGAGTCTTGGGCCATTCAGGCCATGGATTCGAAGCGAGCCTTTCTACAGGAGGCTTTGGCATCATCTCAAGAGCTGTGACACTCTTAGCGCCATGCCTTATAACTGTACCAATACAGTCATTTCCTGTATCACCGCCTCCGACGATTACAACATGTTTTCCTGCAGCATCGATATATCCGCCCTGTTTCTTAAGTGACTCAACCGATTCGTCTGCAGCCTTCAACAAAGCCTTCGTTGTCTGTGTCAGAAAATCCACCGCAAAGTGAACCCCCTTTATCTTATCCGGATCCGCAGCAGGAAGGGGTCTTGCCTTCTTGGCGCCGCAGCACAGAACAACTGCATCAAAGCTGTCCAAAAGGTTTGACGCAGAATTCGAAGAGGAACTCTTTTGCTTCTTGCCATCACTTTCGCCGTTTAAGCTGTCCACTCCAACATTAACGCCAGTATGGAATACAACTCCTTCAGCTTCCATAAGCTTTCTTCTGCGCTTTATCACACTCTTATCAAGCTTCATGTTAGGAATTCCATACATGAGAAGTCCACCAATTTCATCTTCTCTTTCAAAGACTTCAACAGTATGACCTCTGTGATTCAGCTCATCAGCAACCGCGAGACCTGAAGGACCACTTCCGATAACGGCTACTTTTTTACCGCTCCTGATCTCAGGAACCATAGGCTGAATATAGCCATTCGCATAAGCAGTTTCTACCAGATATAATTCGTTGTCATGTACTGTTACAGCATCGCCATACTGACCGCACATGCAGGCCTTCTCACAAAGAGCCGGACATACACGTCCCGTAAACTCCGGGAAATTGCTGGTCTTATGAAGTCTTGCAAAAGCATGCTGATCATGGCCCTTATAAACCTCATCATTCCACTCAGGAATCAGGTTATGAAGTGGACATCCCGTCACCATACCGCTTAAGTTCATAGCTGACTGGCAGAATGGAACACCACAGTTCATACATCTTGCAGCCTGCTGCCTTCTCTCTTCTGTCATCAGAGGAGTATGAAACTCCTCAAAATTCTTTATTCTTTCGCTTTCTTTAACATCGCCATTATTTTTTCTTTTATATTCAAGGAAACCTGTATCTTTACCCATCTGATTTCTCCTCTCCTTACGCCAACTCTTTGAATGCTTCCAGCACAGCAGTATCGTGATCAATACCCTGCTCTTCGAACTTACCGATTGCTGTCAGCATCTTCTGGTAATCATTAGGAACAATCTTTTTGAAATCAGGAATAAAGCTTTCAAAATTCTTTAGTATCTCTTTTGCAAATTCTGAATTTGTCTCCTTAACATAATCTTCAAGTATTCCCTTAAGCTCTGCGATATCATATTTCTCTGTAACCTCGCAAAGTGATGCCATATCCTTGTTCATACGAAGGTAAAGAGTGTGCTCTCTATCAAGAACATAGGCAATACCGCCGCTCATTCCGGCTGCAAAATTCTTACCTGTCATACCCAGAATAACTGCTCTTCCGCCTGTCATATACTCAAGTCCATGATCTCCGCAGCCTTCGGAAACTGCCACAGCTCCAGAATTACGTACGCAGAATCGCTCACCTGCCACGCCGCATACATAAGCTTTTCCGGCAGTTGCACCATAAAGGGCTACATTTCCGATGATGATATTCTCATGTGCCTTAAAAGTAGCTTTTTCTGAAGGACGAACAATTACCTTTCCGCCGGAAAGACCTTTTCCAAATCCGTCATTGGCATCACCATAGAGCTTTAATGTCACGCCCTTAGGAAGGAAAGCGCCAAAGGACTGTCCACCGCCTCCCTGAGCTTCAACTACTACCGAATCATCCGCAAGTGCATCCTTGAAGTCAGCGGTAACCCTGCTTCCAAGAAGAGTACCAAAGCTTCTGTCAGTGCTTGAGATATCAACCTTTATATTAACCTTTCCGCTCTTTCTAATTTCCTTCTCGTAGGCAGGAATAAGCACTCTAGAATCAAGAGTGGACTCAAGTCCAAAGTTATAAGCATCCTTAGAATCAAAGTGGTTATCTTTCCTGTCAACGTAAGCCTTATCCAGGATTCGACTAAGGTCTGCTGCCTCTTTGCGCTTTTTGATATCCATGGCACTTCCTGAATAGGTTCTCATCTTGAGCTTATCAGTTCTTCCTACCATCTCTTCAATGGTTCTAAAGCCAAGCTGACTCATGATCTCACGAAGCTGCCTTGCAACAAACAGCATGAAGTTCATAACATACTCAGGCTTACCCTTAAAGCGTTTTCTGAGTTCTTCGTTCTGTGTAGCTATTCCAACAGGACAGGTGTCCTTGTTGCAGACACGCATCATCATACATCCCATGCATACCAGGGGCGCTGTAGCAAAACCAAATTCCTCAGCTCCAAGAAGTGCTGCGATTGCAACATCTCTTCCTGTCATAAGCTTACCGTCTGTTTCCAGAACAACTCTGCTTCTTAGGCCGTTGTCCAAAAGAGACTGATGAGCCTCACTTACACCAAGCTCCCATGGAAGTCCGGCATGATGAACTGAAGATGAAGGTGCTGCTCCGGTACCTCCATCATAGCCGGATACCAGAATAACCTGAGCTCCTGCCTTGGCAACACCGGATGCAATAGTTCCAACTCCTGCCTCTGATACGAGCTTAACTGATATTCTCGCTTTATCATTGGCATTTTTAAGGTCATAAATAAGCTGCGCCAAATCTTCAATAGAATAGATATCGTGATGAGGTGGCGGTGAAATAAGTGCTACACCCGGGGTTGAAAAACGTGTGCTGGCAACCCAAGGGTATACCTTCTTTCCAGGGAGATGTCCACCTTCTCCGGGCTTTGCGCCCTGTGCCATCTTGATCTGTATCTCTTTTGCACTCTGAAGATACTGACTGGTCACACCAAATCTTCCTGATGCCACCTGCTTAACAGCACTGTTCTTCTCAGTTCCAAAGCGGGCAGTATCCTCTCCGCCTTCACCGGTGTTGGATTTACCACCCAGTCTGTTCATGGCTATTGCCAGTGTCTCATGGGCTTCCTTAGAAAGAGAACCGTAGGACATAGCACCTGTCTGGAAGCGCTTTACTATCTCTTCTTCGCTTTCAACTTCTTCGATCGGTACCGCTTTTTCCGCAGGAACAAAAGAAAGGAGTGCCCTTAGTGTATGTGGTCTGTCCTCATCATCCACCATCTGTGTATATTCTTTGAATCTTTCGTAATCGCCTTCTCTGACAGCTCTCTGAAGTGTCACGATTGTCTTTGGATTATACATGTGGTCTTCCATGTCTTCACCACTTCTAAGAGAATGGAAGCCAAAAGAATCCAGTGTTGTATCGGTAGATAGTCCCAGTGGATCAAAAGCTTTATTATGCCTGAACTCAACGTCCTGACCGATTTCCTCTATACCAATTCCGCCAACTCTGCTGGTTGTTCCGGTAAAATATTTATCCACCAGCTCTTTTGACAAACCAATTGCCTCAAAAATTCTGGCAGACTGATAGGACTGGAGGGTTGAAATTCCCATTTTTGCTGCAATCTTAACCACACCGCCAAGAAGAGCCTTATTATAATCTGCAATAGCGGTATGATAGTCTTTATCCAAAATACCAATATCAATGAGCTCTGCAATACACTCCTGAGCAAGGTAAGGATGAATTGCTCTTGCGCCAAAGCCAAGAAGTGTCGCAATCTGATGAACATCTCTTGGTTCACCGCTTTCAAGGATCAGTGATACAGCTGTACGTCTCTTTGTTCTTACAAGATGCTGCTCAACAGCAGAAACTGCCAAAAGAGATGGGATTGGCATATGATTCTCGTCAACGCCTCTGTCTGAGAGAATGATGATATTCACTCCATCTGCAACGGCTCTGTCAACAGACACATCAAGCTGCTCCAATGCTCTTTCAACCGGAGTATTCTTATAGTACAAAAGTGATATTTTCCTGACATGGAATCCAGGCTGGTCCAACGCCTCGATCTTCATAAGATCCACGCCTGTCAGAATAGGATTGTTAATCTCCAAAACCCTGCAGTTATCACTCTTTTCCTTTAAAAGATTTCCATCAGAACCGATATATACGGTTGTATCTGTAACCACCTTTTCTCTAAGTGAGTCAATTGGTGGATTGGTAACCTGGGCAAAGAGCTGCTTAAAATAGCAGAAAAGAGGCTGATGATGAACTGACAGCATAGCAAGCGGCACGTCGGTTCCCATGGAAACTGTAGGCTCTATGCCGGTTGTAGCCATAGGCATGATCTGATTCTTAACGTCTTCATAGGAATAACCGAATACCTTATACAGCTTGTCCCTCATCACCTGAGTATGCGTAGGGATTTTCTTATTAGGAATGCTTAATTTATGCAGGTGTAAAAGATATCTGTCCAGCCATTCGCCGTAGGGCTTAGCCTTTGAGTATTTTTCTTTACACTCTTCATCAGAAATGATCCTGCCTTCCTTTGTGTCAACCAGCAGCATATGGCCTGGTGAAAGACGGGATTTTTTCTGTATATTTTCTTCAGGTATGTCAAGAACGCCCACCTCAGAAGCTAAGATGAGTCTGTTGTCCTTGGTCACATAATATCTGGAAGGGCGAAGTCCGTTCCTGTCCAGAGTTGCCCCGAACACTTCTCCATCAGTAAAAAGAACTGCTGCCGGTCCGTCCCAGGGTTCCATCATAGTTGCATAATAGTGGTAAAAATCTTTTCTGTCCTGGGCCATGAAGTCATTATGCTTCCAAGGCTCAGGGATAGTCAGCATCATAGCAAGAGGAAGATCCATTCCGTTCATATAGAGGAATTCAAGGGTATTATCCAGCATTGCAGAGTCTGAACCGGAAGAAGCTATAACCGGATAAACCTTTGCAAGATCTTCTCCAAAAACCTCTGATGACATGGTTTCCTCACGGGCCAGCATTCTGTCGCTGTTACCGCGGATTGTATTGATCTCACCGTTGTGGGCGATCATTCGATATGGATGAGCCCTCTGCCAGGAAGGCGTTGTATTGGTAGAAAAACGGCTATGTACCATGGCAATTGCAGTGGCATAATCAGGAGAAAGCAGATCCTCATAGAACTTACGAAGCTGTCCTACCAGGAACATTCCCTTGTAGACAATGGTTCTTGAAGAAAAAGAGCAGATATAAGTATCTTCAGAGGACTTCTCATACTCTCTTCTAAGGCAGTAAAGTTTCCTGTCAAATTCAGTTCCTCTTGCCACATCCACAGGCCTTTCCACAAAGCACTGGGAAATGTGAGGCATGCAGTTTTTGGCAACTTCACCAAGAATTTCAGGATGAATAGTCACATCTCTCCATCCTAAAACCTTAAGATTTTCTTTTTCCGCAATAACCTCCAAAAGGCGCTTCGCAAACATACGCTTCATGGAATCCTGTGGCAAAAAGAACATTCCAATGCCGTAATCACCTGCATTCTTAAGCTTTATTCCAACCTTTTCAGTTTCTTTCTTAAAGAACTTATGAGATATCTGTACCAGGATTCCTACACCATCACCCACTTTTCCAGTGGCGTCTTTGCCGGCTCTGTGCTCAAGCTTCTCTACAATGGTGAGTGCGTCATCCAGTACTTTATTGTCCGCATTTCCATCTATATTGATAACGGCGCCAATACCGCAAGCGTCCCGTTCGTTCATCCATGGTTCCATAGGATTTTTCTCCTTCCCTAAAACTATAACTTTACGCCCCGCACATTACTGTACGGGGCATAGAATTTCGTAATGTAAAGCCAGGTGTGTATTTGTTATTAATGATTAGCGCAGTGAGAATAACATCTGTCCGTATGTTGGATAGCTCAGATATTTTTCAGGAATAAGTGCTTCTGCTTTGTCAGCATATTTTCTAAGCTCGTCCATATCTGCAAGGACTGTCTGCTGATAGTAGCTGGCTGTTTCAAGTGCTTCGCTCATGCCCTCAGCCTTCTTGGTGTCATCGAAAAGCTTTGTAAGAGCCTTACCCATTTCTGAGCTTGCCTCGTCAAGAGACTTAAGGATTCCTACTTCAAGCTGGCAGCAATCTCCATC
>JAEEGL012739869.1_pt1 | contig 10811 bp, 5 predicted proteins | sample 9134231 | NCBI WGS metagenome assembly JAEEGL01 (sample SAMN16246548, study PRJNA631951) | gut metagenome | biome: gut microbiome; feature: rumen; material: fiber-attached | host: Bos | place: Iran: Karaj | collected 2018-10
CGAGTGTGGCTATGATTGCGGCGAATGAGCCTACGGATGTAGCTATCGACAGTCGTTCAGAGATTGTCGTCGTGCTCACTGCCTTTGCCGGAACAACTATTTCGCTGCCTGGCATAGGCTTCGACCAGTGGTTCACCTTCTCCACAAATCCGTTTTGATAGATTATGTATGCATTTCTCTTCTTGGCACGTGATGAGAAGCCTCCAGCCTGATTGATGTAGTATGATGCCGACTTGCCCTTTACGTAAGGCACGGTATTGGGATACATCACCTCGCCGTTTATCTTCACTGTTCCGTTATACTGCGGCACCACAACTCGGTCACCTTCACGAATGACGATATCCTCAGGGCCACCTGGGTTCTCAAGTGCTTTCTCGAGTTCGATACCTACTGGATAGAATGCCGGTATCTCGAACACCTGCATCTGCTGCGTATTTGTCGTTTTATTACCCACTGCCTGAGCTATTGCGTTTGCGCTTCCTGCCTTCATCAGTGCCTCTCGCATGTTCGCATCTTGGTCGATACGCTCTTTCTTCAGAATTGCCTCCATGCGCTCACGCTCTGTGGCATTGGTCTTACGCATGAGTCGTGCACCGGGCACATAAGCCAAATCGCTCACACCACCTGCAGCTTTCACCAAGTCGCTCAAGCGTGGCTGACGGTTGCTGAGGGTATAGTTTCCGGCAAACATCACCTCGCCTTCGATGGTGACATTCTGCAATTCTGTCGAACCGGGGCTCTTTCTCACATACACCTCGTCGAAAGGCTGTAGTATGAAGCCCTGCTCACCGTCGATGACAAATCCGTCTTTCAGTGCAAACGAGAACGTATGTGCACGCAAGCTGTCGGATGTCATTGCCTTCGGATCTCGTATGCGACGTGCCACGTCAACCTTCACCGTCGAAGCATTGTCTTTGAGTCCGCCAGCCTGAAGAACGAAGTCTTCAAGCGTCTCGTTGTCGGCATATTTGTAAACACCGGGGTATTGCACCTCGCCGTGTATGGTGATGGTGCGCTCCTCCATGACATCACTGCGTGTAGGCACAAAGAGCACATCATTGGGCTTCATAGGTATGTCGGCAACGGTACCGTTCATGATGCCGTCGATATCGACTGATATAACCTCCAATGTGCGGTCGGGTTTCATCCTATGCATCACGGCATGTGCTGTGAAAGCATCTTCTGTCACTCCGTCGGCACTCTCAAGAAGCGAGCGCACACTGTTGATGGCACCGCCCACCTGATACATTCCGGGACGGAACACGGCTCCCTTCAGCTCAACCATATTCTCGTAGCGAGGCAGGATTGAGTCGATGAGCACTGAGTCGCCGTCGACTACGCGGAAAGTATTCCAGTCGAACTCACCGACATTGAACACAGAATGCTCCTTGCCCGTCTTGCGTATCACACGCATGGCTTTGGTGTAGGCATCGCCGGTGAACCCACCCGAGTATTTCAGCAGAGTGGCAAGACTCTCGTCGGTGCGCATCTCGTAGTACATGGGGCGCTTCACCCTGCCGCCGATATTCACAATGCAGTCGTAGGTACCAACGATAATCATGTCGCCGTCAGACAGACGCACATTGCCCGACTGCTTGCCGTTGAGGATATAGTCGTAGATGTCGACAGTGCTGACGAGCCGCCCGCCACGATACACCTTTATGTTACGGAGCGTACCCAGGTCGTTGGTACCTCCTGCCATATAGAGTGCGTGGAACACCGAGGCGAATGCCGAGAGGGTGAACGTGCCTGGTGTCTTCACCTCGCCCATCACATTGACCGTAATGGTGCGCGACTGTCCAAGCGTCAGCTTGATGCTCGAACTGCTATAGCGCGACCCTACCCTCGAACGTATGCGGCTGTTGGCTTGCTCGACGGTGAGACCACTCACTGCCACAGGACCGAAACCATCGATGATGATATCGCCGTCGGGGGTGACGGTGGCCTGCATGCTCTTCTGCGATGCACCGTAGATGTCGATGTTCACTTCGTCGCCGGGACCGAGGATATAGTTTTGCGGAGTAGCAATGTTCATTGCCGGCTCAAAGGTCAACTCCTTGTTGTTGAATATGTCGCGTCCGAACACTTTCTTCTTGTTCATCTCGCGCTCCTCGAGCAGTTGCTCAAGCCATGCTATCGAGTCGATAGGCAGGAAGTCGCCCAGTGCCTCGTCCATAGCGAGGAAGTCGTCGTCGAACGGTGTGATAGCACCTGTGCGAGGCTCGTTGCTCTGCAATCTGTAGTTGCTCCTCGATGCCGCCTTATCATCACTGCTTGCGTTGGCACCCACACGGGCACCGTTGCGCTGCGTGGCATTCTTGCCGCCATTGCTCGAGCGCAGACGACTGCTACCCTGGTTGGCATCGTCGGTCTTGCCGAGAGTGCCGTCTTTCTGCTGACGCTCATATTTCGTCACGGCACGGCGCACGTCATACACATCGACGCCTCGTTGGATGAGCTTTGTGACAATCTGCTCACGCGAGGTGCCTTTCTCGTTTTCGGTAGTAATGAAAGAGACGATTTGCTCGTCGGTCATCGAGTGTTGTGCAAACGACACTGAAGGATAGATCAGCATCGCTGCAAAGAACAGAAGAATTTTTTTCATATAGTTTGTGTTCATTATTGCACGTCGTTAAGGAATCCACACTCTTATTCTCGTCAGGAAAACAGGGTGCAGAGTTCCTGTTTCAGTATTTTATTCTATTTATTAACTCCGTTTTCTTTATTTTATTGTACGGACGCGCAAAATTATATAATAAAGACGAGATTTTCTCATTTTCGCGGCATTTATTCAACAGAAATCTGCTTTTCTTGTCTAAAAACGCACGTTTTCTACTGTTTCAACCTGCATGCTAACGTCCAACAACCCATCATTCATCTATTATCACCGACGACACCTCACCCCAGTCATCAGCCGACCCAACGACCAAAGCACCGCCCGAACCTCCGCAGCCATACGCCTTGCCTCCTTATCTCCCCTGCCTCCTTCCAGAAGAGTCGTACGCCCTGCATTTCTCACACCCCCGCCTCCTTAACCACCCCCTCCAAGTGCTGAGCATAGGCACGCAATCCGCCCCGGGATACTATCGGTTGCTGTCCTGTACTCCCCAAACACTTTGACTATCGGAAACAAGGAAATGGAAACTAAGCTTTTGTCGTTTTGGGTATCATATTCCACTTGCAAAGATACAAAAAATTCAGCTAATCTACAAGAATAATTACAATTATTTTCGAAAAATATTATTAACATTTGTTCAGTCTTTCAAAAAGGGTGGTATCCAAGGTATCCAGGTATCCAGGTATCCAAAACACCCATCAAACACACCCTTTTTGAAAAATGAAAATAATTGTACATCGCGCGTACATTATTATATAAGAATATATACGTTAAAAAACTAAAATACCCTCATTTAACCCATATTGTGGATACCTGGATACCGTGGATACCATGGATACCTTGGATACCAGAGTCATTTTTAGGGCATTTATATCATTTTTGTTATATTGCTTAATTTTAACCATAATTAACTCTATCTTTTTTGGCTATTTTCGCTGCTTTTTTGTACCTTTGTGAGTGACAAAGGATTGCTCCAAAATGTACTCATAAAAGAGCCTTTTATACCCGGGAAAGCTCGCAGATGCCGATATTAAAATCAGCCGACGTTGCCCCGCTGGGAACCAACGGTCGCTGTTCCGAGCGAAGCGAAGGAGGGAAAGCAATGCTGAAATTTTAAAGAAAGCATCAAGAAGTTCAGCGAAACTAAAAGAGGCTTTTATGTTAAAGAAAAGAGGCTTTTATGTTAAAGAAAAGAGGCTTTTATATTAAAGAAAAGAGGCTTTTATCCTTGACAAAAGAGTTCTTTTACATGCTTACATAGAGAGATATAGGCAAAGGTGTTCCGTTCACAGAAGAAAAAAGGACAACCTTGCGGCTGTCCTTAGGCGTTACAGAGCATCTCTGAGGGCAATCAGAGCGACTCGTTGTCGTCGGTGGGTACGAGGCCTTCGATATACTTACAGAGTATGCCTATACCAGTAATATTCTCCCCTCCCTGCGGTATGATAAGGTCGGCATAGCGCTTGGTGGGTTCGATGAACTGCTCGTGCATGGGTTTGAGCACTTTGCGATAGCGATCGACCACCATCGATACGGTGCGTCCGCGGTCAATAGTGTCGCGCTCGATGTTGCGGATAAGGCGCTCGTCGGGGTCGGTATCGACAAATATCTTCAGGTCCATCATGTTGCGCAACTTCTTATCTATGAGCGTCATGATGCCCTCTATGATGATAACTGGCTTCGGCTCCACGTGGATAGTCTCAGGCAGACGGTTGCTCAGGATGTAGGAATAGGTGGGCTGCTCTATCGCCTTGCCGGAGCGGAGGTCGTTCAATTGCCTGGTGAGCAGTTTCCAGTCGAAGGCGTCGGGATGGTCGAAGTTGATGGCTTTGCGCTCCTCGTCGGTCATGTGCGACGTGTCGTTATAATACGAGTCGAGTGGTACCACTGCCACGTGATGCGGCGGCAGAGCCTCAACGATTTTCTTCACCACGGTGGTCTTTCCCGAACCTGTACCGCCGGCGATGCCAATAATCGTGATCTTGTTCATAATATGTATTTTATTTAAATTTTAATTCAATCATCTCATTTGTCCAGGGCTCTTGAAAAGTAGGTTTAAATGCCTTCATTCTCAAACATCGCCTTATATCTCTCAGCCTTCTTCTCCACCTTCATGGGATATGCTCGCGACGAGCTCGGCATGCGATAGAGCCGCATATGTCTGTCCTTGCGAATGAAGTCGGAATACGAACCAACACGCGGTTGTTCGCAAAGCCCGAAGTAACTGCAAGCCAGCGTGGTAGACTTCTCACCTGTGGTGACGACGGCGACACACTCAGGTAGCTTGTCGAGCAGTTCGTCGAGAGGTGTCGGGGTGACCACTTCAAGGTCCTTATCTGATGCCGTGTTCTTCAGTCGTATCACCTCGGTAGCCGTATCGAAGATGGCAATGCCGTGAGAGGTAAGGAACGAACGGATAAGCGGCAGGCGGAAGGTGTGGTGCTCGTCATCGACGAAATGGTTTTTATCATCGAAAAAGCACAGTCCCATGATTCGCCAGAAGTCGTTCTGGAAGTTAGGATAAAAGAACTCCATCGACCAGCGCTTGCGTGCCGGAGGGAAACTGCCCAGCATAAGCATTCGGGCATGCTCGGGCAGGAACGGCTGAAGCGGATGACGCTCTGTTTCCATCAGCAACCGGATAAAGAAAAACCCGCAAATGCGACACATGGCACGGAGGCCTCGACATCATTACATTTGCGGATTCTTCGTCATATCGTCAGGTGTTTATCTCTGTTCCTTAAGCATGTAAACGACAACGGGCAGGTGGTCGCTATAGCCATCGAGCCACACACCACCGGCAGTGGTACGTTTGGGTGAGCCCTTGTACTTGCCTGCCTGCTGCAACAGATAGTCGCGACGGATAACCTGCTGCTTCCAGTACTTCATAGTGCTATAGTCGCGAGTGCCTTCCTTGTCGAGGGCATTCGGAGTGAGCAATATCTGGTCGAACAGGTTCCACGAGCCGTTATACATGAGTGTTCCCTTGCCTTCCTTGGCGAGGATATTGTAGAACGGGTTGAACATGTCGTCGCTCTCCACCTGCTTCACATCAGACTTTCCACGCAGCACATCCTTCATGCTCCGGCTTACAGGGTCGTCGTTCATATCGCCCATGACAAACACCTTGCAGTCGGGATCGTCGGCAAGGAGCGAGTCTTTAACAGCCTTTATCTGCTTTGCACCAAGTTCGCGGTAGTATGAACCAGCAGCGCGGCTTGGCAAGTGGCAGACGATGATGGCCACATGCTCGTCGGCAAGGGTACCGCTGACAGTGAAGAAGCCACGGGTAGCCCTCCTGCTGTCCTCAGGAAGCTCATACACATAAGGCACGAGTTTGGTGTCGCGCACCGTGAAGAGCGAGGGATTGTACAACAGAGCACAATCGACACCACGCTGGTCAGGACCTTCGATATGCACAAACTGGAAGTTGCGCTCGGCAAGTGGCGGCTGTGCACAGAGATCGGTAAGAACATGTGCGTTCTCAATCTCGCTGACACCAATGGCGGCACATCCCACTCCCGGAAGCACATCTGTACCCATATCGGCAAGGGCACGAGCCATATTCTTCTGCTTACTATCATACTTCATGCCATTCCAACGATAGCTGCCAGAAGGAAGAAACTCGTAGTCGTTCTTGCCCACATCATGACAGGTATCGAACAGATTCTCAAGATTGTAGAAACCTATCGAATAGCACGAAAACTTTTTCTGAGCCGATACGCTCAACGATGCCATAAGGACTAAGGCAATTGTCAGGATTTGTCTTTTCATCTTATTTAAACTATTATTATGTTCGATATTAAAAATGAAGATATAACATCCCCAAATTAATCACTCTGCAAATATCTAACTTATTCTGAAAACAACCAAATATTTGTTGAAAAAAAAATATAAAAAATTACTTTAGTATTCAAAATTTATTTTGTTACTTTGCAAAAGATATAACATTATTAAATTTATATACTATGCAGAAGAAGCTGAAATTAGCTGTGATAGCCCTATTTTGCATGCCTTTGCTACACGCGCAGACCGGCGATGACACCAATGCGCAGAAAGCAAACGTGATGGATGAGTCGGCTTTCACTTTCACAGAGGCACAGATTGGCGAGGACAACGACGCGTCGGACAACGTCACAATCCTCAACTCCAATACAAACGTCTACGCCTCAGAAGTGGGATATCAGTTCTCGCCCGTGAGATTCAGATATCGCGCTTTTAACCAAAAATACAATGATGTCTACATCAACGGAGTACTGATGAACGACATGGAGTCGGGACAATTCCGCTATTCCATGGTGGGAGGACTCAACCAGCAGACGAGAAACGTGGACTTTGCCCTGCCGTTTGAGAACAACAACTTCTCGATGACCAACATGGCAGGAAGCAACAACTACGACTTCCGCGCAGGAAGCATGGCAGCCGGACATCGCATAACCCTCAGCGGAGCTAACCGAAACTACACGTTCCGCGGCATGTACACCTACGCATCGGGCTTCAACGAGAAAGGATGGGCAATAGCCGCAAACGTGACATACCGCTGGGCAAAGGAAGGATATGTGGAGGGAACATTCTACAACTCGCTCTCATATTTCTTCGGAGTGCAGAAGAAATGGACAAACGGACATTCGCTCGCACTCTCAACATGGGGTAATCCGACAGAAAGAGCAAGTCAGGGAGCTTCTACCGACGAGGCATACTGGCTGGCAAACGATTATTACTACAACCCATATTGGGGTTATCAGAACGGACACAAGAGAAATTCTCGCGTGGTAAACGATTTCGCTCCTTCTGCAATACTTACTTGGGACTGGGATATCAACAACGACACAAAGCTCGTCACATCGGTATTCGGAAAGTACAGCACATACAAAAGCACAAAGCTAAACTACAACAGTGCAGAGAATCCACAGCCCGACTATTGGAAAAACCTGCCGTCGAGCTACTACGATGTGTGGAACACTGAGAACGTGAACTATCGCGATCATCAGGCATACAACGACTGGAACGACGCACGCGAGTACTGGATGGCATCAAAAGCTAACCGACAGATCAACTGGGACAAGCTCTATTACGCCAACCAGCAGGCAGGCTTGACAGGAGCCGACGCTCTCTATTACGTGCAGGCAAAGCATAACAACAACCTGATGCTTACCCTGACATCGACACTCAACAAGCGCATTAAGACCAATGCCGTGTGGAACAGCGGATTCATGGTTGCCACAAACCGCGGACGCCATTACCAGACAATGGAAGATCTGCTCGGTGCATCATCATTCCACAATATCAACACTTACGCTTTGGGTAACTATGCCAACACCGACCCACGAGTGCACTACGACCTGAACACAGCAGGTGCCAACGGTGCAGGCAAGCTTATCTACGAAGGCGATAAGTTCGGATACGACTACAACATCAACGTCCATAAAGGAGCACTTTGGACAAACTACGCTGTCAACACCGGACGCTGGCATCTGAATGCAGCCGGCAGATGGGGCGGAACAATCATGCAGCGCAAAGGCCATATGCGCAACGGTATGTTCGCCGACAACTCATTCGGTAAGAGCGGAGTGGCTCGCTTTGGCGAGGCAGGAGCAAAGGGTAGCATGACATACAACATCGGGCGCGGACATGTGATTTCGCTCGGTACAGGATATGAATGGCGTGCACCACTGGCCACTACTGCTTTCGTATCGCCAGAGATGAACAACGACTTCGTGAAGAACCTGAAGGATGAGCACATCTTCAGCAGTGAAATAGGATATCAGTATCAGAACGCAAGGCTTCACCTCAACTTCAATGCTTACTATACCTACATGTCGAAGGTTACCGAATGGCAGAACTTCTACTTCGACGACATTAACTCTTTCTCGTATGTCTCAATGACCGACATCAACAAAGAGTATTACGGAGTGGAGCTCGGTGTTACATACAAACTCACATCGTACCTCGACCTGAAAGCACTCGGAACAATCGGCGAGGCAAAGAATATCAACAACGCCAACGTACGCTACCTTAACTCTACATCGGCAATGTACACCTACGACGTTGTCATGAACAAGGGAATGCGCGAGGCAGGAACACCACTCACCGCAGGTAGCATCGGACTCAGCTATCACCTCGGAGGATGGTTCATCGATCTCGATGGCAACTACTACGACCGCATCTACCTCTCATACGCACCAAGTGCACGCTACGTGAAATCACTTAAGGTGGCAGGTAATGTCGACAACGAAGGAAATCTCGTCGTTCCTGAGCAAGCAAAGGGACACGGAGGATTCATGCTCGACGGATCAATTGGTAAGAATATCCGATTGAAGAAGGGAAGCATCTCTATCAACTTCACCGTGACAAACATTCTGAACAACCAGAAAATCGTAACCGGTGGATATGAGCAAAGCCGTAGAGACTTCACCATACGCGACGACGGTACCACAAGTAACCGTACCTATCAGTTCACTAAGAATCCTAAGAAATACTACGCATTCGGTACTAACGGAATGCTTAACATCGCATACAAATTCTAAAAGCATACCGATATGAAAGAGATAAAAACAATACTTTTCGCAATCGTCTGCACACTTCTCGCATCATGCATGGGAGACGAGTATGCAGCACCTGAAATGGATGTAATCCCATTCGGTAACAATGCTATCACCGAATCTAACGTAGTCACCATCGCACAACTGAAAGAGAAATTCAAGTTGCCGATGATCACCGACTTCCGTTCGGGAAACTCATACAAGGAAGTTACCGAAGATATGCAGATAAAAGGCTACGTGACAGGTAACGACATCACCGGCAACATCTATAACGAGATAGCTCTGCAGGATGAAACAGGAGCAATCACTGTCGGCATACAGCAGGGAGGATTGTTCGGATTCCTGCCTGTGGGAGCTGAGATAATCATTGATTTGAAAGGACTCTATGTGGGTAACTACCGCTTGCAACCAAAGATTGGTGCTCCTACAAAGGTTAAGCAAGGAGCAAATGCCGGTAAGGATCAGCTCGGTGGTATCACAAGAACACAGTGGGCACAGCACTTCAAACTTACTGGCGCATCTAAGATAATCGAGCCAGAGGTGTTTGCCGAAGGACAGGCATCAACACAATGGAAAACTCTCGAAGATGCAGGAAAACTGGGTATTCTGAAGGGCGTGACTATCAAGAACGGATCGTATTACGACGGAACAAACACAACCAACATTCCTTTCAACGAGGAATCAATGTTTGCAAATCCCGACTTCAACAACTCCGTGTCGTGGTTCTTCAACGAGCAACCCACAAGTGTGATGCTCTATAACAGCAACTTTGCCGACTTCGCTGCCAATCTTCTCCCACACGAGGCGGTTGACATCACGGGCATCATCAAGCGCTACAACAGTTCGTGGGAGATTATCATCCGCGACTTGAACGACATACAACCGGCACAAGTGTTCAGCTACGATGACCTTGAGGGTGCAGGACATGGAACACAGGATGATCCGTTCAATGTGAAGCGTGCCATCGCACTATGTACAGATAGTCACAACGACCCCGGTGTTGAGATATTCATCACTGGCGTAATCACTTCTGTAACAGAAGCTTCTACTCAATACGGAAATACCACCTACTTCATTACCGACCCAGAGGCTATGTCGCCACAGGGACCTGCTTACGACCTGCAGGTGTTCCGCGGCAAATACATAAACGGTGAATCAATTACTGAGAACAATGCCGCTGAGATGATGCAAAGCGTAGGAAAGACTGTGCTGATCAAAGGAAAGCTAAAACTTTACAAAGGCGAACCTGAAGTGGATGCCGGCAGCCAGATCATCTCGATGAAATAAGACTAAACACAACGAAAAAATAAAAACATAATATAATATGAAAAAGCTATTTTATTCATTCTTTGTTCTGGCTATGACAGCCATGACATTTATGAGCTGCGAGGATGTACCCACGCCATACGATGATCCTATCGATCCTGGTTTTGACCCCGCAGCTGCCGAGGTAGAACCCGAAGGTGACGGCACCCTCGAGAATCCATTCAACTCCGCTGCAGCCAATCAGACAGCCCTTATGCTCGAAAGCGGACAAGAGAGTGCACAGAAATATTACATCAAGGGTAAGGTGGTTTCTATCAACACTAACTTCGATTTCGATCCTAATTTCGGTAATGCGACATTCTACATCTCACCCGACGGTACATCAA
>JAEEGL014580240.1_pt1 | contig 10811 bp, 4 predicted proteins | sample 9134231 | NCBI WGS metagenome assembly JAEEGL01 (sample SAMN16246548, study PRJNA631951) | gut metagenome | biome: gut microbiome; feature: rumen; material: fiber-attached | host: Bos | place: Iran: Karaj | collected 2018-10
AATATTATGATAAAAATAAAAATAAATATTTTTATGCAAGTATACTTAATTATTATACAGATTAAAATGGAGAAATATGGTGTATAATTGTAGATAATATTCATTAAAAAATGAAAATAAAAATAATAATCTAATAGAATTTGATACTGAATGTGTAATAAATGGAAAATATTTAATATACTTAACGATATTAATGATATAATGAACTATAATTTAAAAAGTAATAAAAAATATATGTATATTCAAGATGATGATGGCTTTGATTTTTATAAAAAATCAGATTTAGATTTATTTTAACTGAATTAATTTCAAATAATTTAAATAAATGTGATTATTTAAAAATTGTTAAAAAATGATTATGAAAGATTCAAAAAAAATAACTTTAAATAATGAATTACAAAATAAAATTAAAAATAATATGTGTCAAAAATGTAATAATATAATTGAATATATAAATTTATATATTAATAAAAAAAAAGTAAAAGATGCATTAAAATTAAATAAAAATAAACTTAAAGAAAAAATTTAATATGTTTTTTGAATTTAAAATAGAATTTCAGTTCTCCAAAAATTAAATTATTTAGATGATGAAAACATATTATTACTTAAAGTAAAAGCTTCAAAAGAAATAACATCTTCATTTTGTGTTTTAATAACTGAATTATTAATAAATAATATTTTAGAAAAAATACCAATTGAAGAATTAATAGCATTTTTAACCGCTTTTATAACCAATAAAAAATGACCCTGAATTTTAAAATAATTTTACAAATTGTTTAAAAGGATTTGAATCTAAATACAAAGAAATTAAAGAAATAGAAAAACAAAATAATATATTTGAAAATTCATATAATTGAAAATTTGATTTTTCATTTGCAATTCCTATAAAAAACTGGATGTTATTAAACATTTTAATGAAATATTAGATGATTGTGAAATAGAAGAAGGAAAAGTATTTAATAATATAAATAGATTAGCATTGGTTTTTTGATTCAATTTGTACATTTTATCAAGTTTTAGGAAATACAACTTTAGGAGAAAAATTTCAAAAAACAAAAGAAGTTTTATTAAGAGAAATTGTGACATGTCAATCTTTTATTTAGAAGAAGATTTAGATATTAAAAATTTATAATAAAAATTAATATTATATTTTATAATAAACTTATAAAAAATAAAATTATTAATAAAAATTTTTTATTTTTTTATATATTTTATTTATTAATTTAATTTTAAATATTAATGGATAATAAAGATTTATTATCAGAAAATAAAAATAAAACTAACTCTGACAATAATAGAAATTTAGAAAGAAAAGAAAAAGAAGACGAAGAAGAAATAAACACATCATCAAATAGAACTCAATTAAAAAATAAAAATATAAAAATTCAAAATAAAAAAGAAAATTCAAAAGAAGACAATAAATCTAATACTTCTAATGATGAAGAATTTATAAACAAAATGAAATCAATAAAAAACAATATTAAATTCCCAAGTCAACCTGTAAAAAAACTTACAAATGAACAAAAGATATATCAAGAAAAACCTGAACTTCCTCCTGAAGTATTAAGAAAAATTATAAAAGATCATGGAGATATGTCAAATCGTAAATTTAAAACAGATAAACGTATATATTTAGGAGCATTAAAATATATACCTCATGCAATATTTAAATTAATAGAAAATATGCCATTTCCGTGGGAACAAGTACGTAATGTTAAAGTTTTATATCATATAACAGGAGCAATTTCATTTGTTAATGAAATTCCTAGAGTTATTGAACCTATTTATGTTGCTAATTGGGCTACAATGTGGACTATGATGAGAAGAGAAAAAAGAGATAGAAGACATTTTAAACGTATGAGATTTCCTCCTTTTGATGATGAAGAACCTCCTTTAGATTATAGTGATAATGTTTTAAATATTGAACCAAATTTACCTATTCAATTAGAATTAAATGAAGAAGAAGATAATGAAATATATGATTTTTTTTATGATTATCAACCATTAAAATTCAGTAAAAATTATGTAAATGGAACGAGTTATAAAAGATATAGTTTAAATAATAAAATAATGACTAATTTATTTAGATTGAGTAGTCAAATAATTTCTGAAATATATGATAAAAATTATTTTTATTTATTTGATTTAAATTCTTTTTATACAGCTAAAGCTTTAAATGTAGCCATTCCAGGAGGACCAAAATATGAACCATTATTTAAAGATAATAGTTATTTTACGTTTAATACTTATCTTTTTAATGATGAAGATTGGAATGATTTTAATGATATAAATAAAATAATTATAAGAAATATGATAAGAACTGAATATAAAATAGCTTATCCTTTCTTATATAATAATAGACCAAGAAGTGTTGTATTATGTTTTTATCATGAACCTGTTAATATGTATATTATTCCTGAGGACCCTGATGAAAATGTTTTTGTTTATGATAAAATAATTAATCCCATATTAAAAAGTAAATTAAATGGAGATTATATTGATTATTTTAATAAAAATAATGATAATAAATTAATATTAAATAATGTTAAAGAAACATATAAAAACTATAATGAATTTGAAAAAGAATTTGAAATTTCAGATGAAGAATTAAATGAAATAAATGGAATAAATATTTTTGAAAATAACAACATCGAAGAAAAAGATTCAAATAAAAAAACAAAAATAAATGATAAAATTCCCAAACCAATTTTACATAAAAGTTATTCTTTAAAAACAAATAAATTATTATTATTAAGTATTGGTTTAATTTGGGCTCCTCCTCCATTTAATAAACGTTCAGATTTCACTCGTCGAGCAATAGATGTGCCATTAATATCAAATTGGTTTAAAGAAAGATGTCCTAATAATTACCCAGTAAAAGTAAGAGTTAGTTATCAAAAGTTATTAAAATTTTATGTTCTTAATTATTTACATAGAAAAAAACCAAAACCTGTAAAACATAGAAATCTATTTAAAGCATTTAAAAAAACTAAATTTTTTCAAAGCACAGAAACCGATTGGGTTGAAGTTGGATTGCAAGTTTGTCGTCAAGGATATAATATGTTAAATTTATTAATACATAGAAAAAATTTAAATTATTTACATTTAGATTATAATTTCAATTTAAAACCTATAAAAACATTAACAACAAAAGAACGTAAAAAATCTCGTTTCGGAAATGCATTTCATTTATGCAGAGAAATTTTACGTTTAACCAAATTATTAGTTGATACGAATATTCAATTTCGATTAGGAAACATAGATGCATTTCAACTTGCAGATGGTATTCAATATATATTTAGTCATGTAGGACAATTGACAGGAATGTATAGATATAAATATAAATTAATGAAACAAATTCGTATGTGTAAAGATTTAAAACATGTTATTTATTATAGATTTAACACTGGAGCAGTTGGAAAAGGTCCTGGAGTTGGTTTTTGGCATCCAATGTGGAGAGTTTGGCTCTTTTTCCTTAGAGGAATTATACCTTTATTAGAAAGATGGCTTGGAAATTTATTAGCACGTCAATTTGAAGGTAGAAACACATCATCTAAAGTTCCACATACAATAACAAAACAAAGAGTTGAAAGTCAATTTGATTTAGAATTAAGGGCGAGTGTTATGCTTGATATATTAGATATGATGCCTGAAGGAATGAAAGCAAATAAAACCAAAACTATTTTACAACATTTAAGTGAAGCATGGAGATGTTGGAAAGCTAATATTCCTTGGCATGTTGAAGGAATGCCCCAAGCAATAAATAATATGATTACAAGATATGTCAAAGCAAAAGCAGATTGGTGGACTAATTCAGCTTATTATAACAGAGAAAGAATTCGAAGAGGAGGAACAATGGGAAAAACTGTATGTAAAAAAAATTTAATAAGAATTACCAGATTATATTTAAAAAATGAAGCCGAAAGACAAAGTAACTATTTAAAAGATGGGCCTTATATTACACCTGAAGAAGGTGTTGCAATTTATACAACATTAGTTAGATGGTTAGAAAGTAGAAAATTTATTCATATACCTTTTCCGCCTATAAATTATAAACATGATACTAAATTATTTAATTTAGCTTTAGAAAGATTAAAAGAAGCTTATAATATTAAAGCCAGATTAAATCAATCTCAAAGAGAAGAATTAGGTTTAATTGAACAAGCATATGATAATCCTCATGAAATATTAGGAAGAGTTAAAAGACAATTATTAGTTCATCGAGCTTTTAAAGAAATTTATTTAGAATTTTTAGATATGTACAATGATTTAATTCCAACATATGAAATTGAACCTTTAGAAAAAATCACAGATGCTTATTTAGACCAATATCTATGGTATGAAGCAGATAAAAGGAATTTATTCCCAAATTGGGTTAAACCTTCTGATAATGAACCACCTCCTTTGTTAGTATATAAATGGTGCCAAGGAATAAATAATTTAAATGATGTTTGGAACTGTGAAGAGAATCAATGCAATGTCTTATTACAAGGTAAATTTGATAAAGTATTTGAAAAAATAGATCTAACTCTTTTACAAAAATTACTTAGATTAATAATGGATCATAATCTAGCTGATTATATATGTGCTAAAAACAATGTTAATATAAGTTTTAAAGATATGACTCATACAAATAGTTTAGGTATAATAAAAGGTATTCAATTTTCATCTTTTGTATATCAATATTATGCTCTTGCTTTAGATTTATTAATTCTTGGTCTGCAAAGAGCAAGTGAAATTGCAGGTAATCCTTCAAAACCAAATGATTTTATGACATATGACACAATTGAAACAGAAGTTAGACATCCTATTAGATTATATTGTAGATATATAGATAAGATATTTATTTTCTTTAGATTCACTGAAGATGAGGCGAAAGATCTTATTCAACGTTATTTAACTGAAAATCCTGATCCTAATAACGAAAATATTATAGGTTATAATAATAAAAAATGTTGGCCTAAAGATCAAAGAATGAGACTTATGAAATTTGATGTTAATTTAGGGAGAGCTACTTTTTGGGAAATTAAAAATCGTATTCCAAAAAGTTTAACTACTTTAGAATGGAATAAAAGTTTTGTTTCGGTTTATAGCAAAGACAATCCTAATTTATTATTTAATATGTGTGGATTTGAAATAAGAATTATTCCGAAAATTAGAATAAGTCAAACTTTAGAAAATTTTAATGGTGATTTAAATGAACAAAATAATTTTAATTTCAAAGATGGAGAATGGAAATTACAAAATGATATAACAAAAGAAATCACAGCAAAAGCTGTATTAAAAGTTGATCATGATTCATATGTTAAATTTGTAAATAGAATAAGACAAATTTTAATAAGTTCAGGTTCAACAACTTTCACTAAAATTTCAAATAAATGGAACACAACTTTGATAGGATTAATAACTTATTTCCGTGAAGCAATTGTAAATAGTGAAAATATTTTAGATGCATTAGTAAAATGTGAAAATAAAATGCAAACACGTATTAAAATAGGTTTAAATAGTAAAATGCCTGCAAGATTTCCTCCTGTTGTTTTTTATACTCCAAAAGAATTAGGAGGATTAGGAATAATATCAATGGGTCATATATTAATCCCACAAAGTGATTTAAAATTTTCTCGTCAAACTGAAACAGGAATAACACATTATCGAAGTGGAATGACCCATGCTGAAGATCAATTGATACCTAATTTATATAGATATATTCAAAGTTGGGAAAGTGAATTTATTGATAGTCAAAGAGTATGGAGTGAATATGCTTTAAAACGTCAAGTGGCACTTGTTCAAAATCGTCGTCTAAATTTAGATGATTTAGAAGATAGTTGGGACAGAGGAATTCCAAGAATAAATACTTTATTTCAAAAAGATAGACAAGTTTTAGCTTATGATAAAGGATGGAGATTAAGGCAGGATTTTAAACAATATTATATATTAAAACATAATCCATTTTGGTGGACTCATCCTAAACATGATGGAAAATTATGGAATTTAAATAATTATCGAACAGATATGATTCAGGCTTTAGGAGGGGTTGAAGGAATTTTAGAACATACTTTATATAAAGGAACATACTTCTCAACTTGGGAAGGTTTGTTTTGGGAAAAAGCTTCTGGTTTTGAAGAAAGTATGAAATATAGAAAATTAACTCATGCTCAAAGAAGTGGATTAAATCAAATTCCTAATAGAAGATTTACTTTATGGTGGAGTCCTACTATCAATAGAAGTAATGTTTATATTGGTTTTCAAGTTCAATTAGATTTAACTGGAATTTTTATGCATGGAAAAATTCCTACTTTAAAAATTAGCTTAATTCAAATATTTAGAGCTCATTTATGGCAAAAAATACATGAAAGTATTGTTATGGATTTATTTCAAGTTTTTGATATGGAAGGACATAATTTAAATATAGAAAGTGTTCAAAAAGAAACAATTCATCCCAGAAAAAGTTATAAAATGAATTCATCTTGTGCAGATTTAATATTATTTTCTCAATTTAAATGGAGTGTTTCAGATTTAAGTTTATTAACAGTAAATGATAATAACAAAGAAGAAGAAAATAAAAACAGCAATAATGAAGAACAAAACAAACCAACAAAATATACAACAAAATATTGGGTTGATGTTCAACTTCGTTGGGGAGATTACGATAGCCATGATATAGAAAGATATGCACGTATGAAATTTTTAGATTATACAGATGATAATATGTCAACATATCCTTCACCAACTGGAGTTTTAATTGCAATTGATTTGGCTTATAATTTATATAGTGGATATGGTAATTATATACCAGAAATAAAGCCTTTAATGCTTCAAGCTATGAATAAAATAATTAAATCAAATCCTGCTTTATATGTTCTAAGAGAAAGAATAAGAAAAGGTCTTCAATTATATTCAAGTGAACCCACTGAACCTTTTTTAAATTCAAGTAATTACAATGAACTTTTTTCAAATCAAATTATTTGGTTTGTTGATGATACTAATGTTTATAGAGTCACTATTCATAAAACTTTTGAAGGAAACTTATCAACTAAACCAATCAATGGAGCTGTTTTTATTTTTAATCCTCAAAGTGGACAATTGTATTTAAAAATTATTCATACATCAGTTTGGTCTAATCAAAAACGTTTAGGTCAATTAGCAAAATGGAAAACTGCAGAGGAAGTAAGTGCATTAATTAAAAGTTTGCCTGTTGAAGAACAACCAAGACAAATTATATGTACTAGAAAAGGAATGTTAGATCCTTTGGAAATTCATTTATTAGATTTCCCTAATGTTATCATTAAAGGAACTGAATTGCAATTGCCTTTTCAAGCCTGTGTTAAACATGAATTAATTGGAGATGAAATTTTAAAGGCGACTCAACCAAAAATGTTATTATGTAATTTATATGATGATTGGACTAAAGAAATTAGTAGTTACACAGCTTTTATAAGATTACTTTTGATTTTAAGAAGTTTGCATGTTAATCAAGAAAAAACTAAAATTATATTAAAACCTAATCGAGAAACTGTAACTGAAAAAAATCATTTATGGCCTACTTTAACAAGCGAAGAATGGGTAAAAGTCGAAGTTGAATTAAAAAATTTAATTTTAAATGATTATGGAAAAAAAAATAATGTTAATATTGCAAATTTAACTCAAAGTGAAATTAAAGATATTATTTTAGGACAAGAAATTACACCAACAAATTTATTAAATAATGATTTAAATCAAATTGATATAAATAATCCAAATGATTTAAAAAAAATAGAAAATCCAAATATTAATATCAATAATAAAGTTACAACTTCAACTACTGTTACAAAATTAGGTGAAAAAATTATTACTCAAACTCTTTCACCTTATGAGCAACAAAAATTAATGTCAAAAACAGATTGGAGAATAAAAGCAATAAGCGCAACGAATTTATATTTAAGAAGTAAACATATTTTTGTTAATAGTAATGAATTTACAAATAATAGCTATACATACATTTTACCTAAAAATTTATTAAAAAAATTTATTTATATTTCTGATACAAAAAATCAAATTTTTGGTTATTTATTTGGAACTTCACCAAAAGAAGATAAATTAATAAAAGAAATTAAATGTATTGTTTTAGTTCCTCAAACAAGTACTTACAATACTTTTATTGTTAGTAAATATTTTCCTGAAAATGTTTATTTAGATGATTTTGAACCTTTGGGAATTATTCATACAAATGCAAATAATGAAGTTAATGATATTTCTAATTTTGACATTAAATTCATTGGAAAATTAATAAATAATAATAAAAATTGTGATATTGAAAATTTTATTGATTTAATAATTAATTTTACTCAAGGTTCTTGTACTTTGAATGGCTATAAATTAACACCAAATGGATTTGATTATTCTATTAGAAATGAAGAAAAAGAAATTTTTAATGAGAATTTTTATGAAAAAATACAAATTTTATTAACTGAAAAATTCATGGGATTTTTTATGATACCTGACAATGAAATTTGGAATTATAATTTTATTTCAGTTGAACCTGTTGTTAATATGAAATATAATTTAATATTAGATAATCCAAAAGAATTTTATAATGAAATTCATAGACCAATTCATTTTATAAATTTTAATAAAGAATTAAAAGAAGAAGAAGAAGATTTTCAAGAAAATTGTGATATAGATGATAATTTTGATTAATAATAAATTAATATATTATAATAATTTAAATTATATAAATAAAATAAAAATTTTATTATATTATTCAATTATTTAATCATTAATTTTTAATATTTTTACTTTTTTATCATCGGAACAAGTTAAAATTATATTTTCATTTTTTAATTTAATTATTGCATTAATACAATCATTATGCACTGAAGGTTTTTCATATATTTTTAAAATTTTATTATTATCTAATTTCCATAATGTTAAATATCCATTATCTCCTCCAGTAATAAATTCATTTTCATTTATCTTATTAATAGACCAATTCCAATATTTGATATCTAATTCATATATTATTTTATATATCATACAATCTATTAAATATATTTTATTTCTTCCACCAACTATTAAATATTTATTATCATTTATTAAACACATATTTTGATTCCATTCACAACAATTTAATTGAAAATCAGTTATTTTATGTTGATTTTTAATATCAAAAAAAAATATTCCATTGTTTTCAAAATATCCACTTGTTGCAACAACAATATTTTCTTTAATTTCTAATATATTTTCAAATCTAACATTATTATAAAAATAATTATAACTAAATTCATATCTACTTTCATTATTTCTTTTATATATAATAATAGTCATATCTTGGGAACAAGAAACTAAATTTATTTTATTTGATAGTTCTATAGTTTTATAAATTTGTGCTTTATGATAAGCTAAATTTTGAATAATTTGAGGAATATTATTTTTTATTGAAAAGATTTTTATATTTTTATATGTTGAAATTACTAAAGATTCATCATGAATTTGAGTAATATAAAAAATATTATGAACAGTGTTTATTGTTAAAGATAATGAAAATGTAATATTATCATATATGTTTATTATACAATCCACTAAGCCTACACAAATTCTGGAATCTTTTAATTGAATTATAAAATTAATTATTGAATAATGTGAAATTGTTGTTATTTCAGATAAATTTTTTGCTTTTATTTCATCGCTTTTTATTGGGTTTTTACTATTATTCAAATTTAAATCTTTTTTTATATTTTTATCTATATTATTAATTTCTGTTTTATTTAACTGAAAATTTAAATTATTTATATTTTCTTGAATTTCAATATTTTTTTCTTTATTTATTTCATGAAAACTTGAATTTGAATTTAAAGATATTTTTTTTTTTTTCTTTCTTCTTCTTTCTTTAAAATTTGTAATTTTATTTTTATTTATTTTAATGATTTTAATACTTCTTTTTTTTAATTTATTTTTTTCTTTTTTTAATTTTGAATTATAAAATTCTAATTGATTTATTTTTTGAATTAATTCATTAATAATATCATCTTTATTTCTTTCAACAATATTAAATTCAAATATATTACTATTTATATTATAATCGTAACATAAAATAATTTTTTCATCTTTTTCAATAAAAATTAATTTTTTATTAATAATCATATTCACTAAAATATTTAATTTATTTTCCATAGAATCATTAATATAATTTATAGTAAAAAAATTATTTAAATCATGAAAAGAAATAATTTTATTATAATATTTATTAGGAATTAATTTTAAATTAATTATTGTAAAATTTAACCAATTAGATTGTGTTTTCATTTTAATATTATAAAATTTATTTTCATTATATTTGATTGTAAAATCATTTTTATAATCAATAAAAGAAAATAGTGCTAAAGAATTTTCCATAAAATTAAATTTTTTTTATTTAATTATTTAATGAACATTTAAAGAATATTAATTATTAAATAACTATTTTTATTAACTATTTTTTCTTAACTAATAAAATTAATAATATTTAATAATAATATTAAAATTTATTTTTTAATTGAATATTAATTTATTATTTAAATAATTTATATATATTAAAAATAGAACAATATAAATATTCATTTTTCATAAATTTTAAGGATAATGATGGAATAAATGAAAAGAAGGAATAAATTAATTTAATTTCATATATTTAAAATAAATTTTATATTTTATTATCAATTTTTAATTTTATTATTGTGCTTAAAGGTAATAAATTATGTGAAAAAGGATTAATCATATACAATTATTTATAAAATTAAATAAAATAATTTTTTTTATAAAAAAATAATTAAATAGATTAAGTATTAATTTATAAA